>Ga0079225_10002365_pt1 | contig 10840 bp, 8 predicted proteins | sample Poulit2012_FD_76344 | JGI IMG/M metagenome (GOLD analysis project Ga0079225, IMG submission 76344) | Agricultural soil microbial communities from Georgia to study Nitrogen management - Poultry litter 2012 | ecosystem: Environmental > Terrestrial > Soil > Agricultural land | place: USA: Georgia...
CGAGCACGCATCGCCGTGAACGCTTCGTGGCCGGGGGTGTCAACAATCGTTAGAGCCCGATTATTGTCCTCATGGTCCACGTGTACCTGGTAAGCACCAATATGCTGGGTAATACCGCCAGCTTCCCCACCGGCAACGTTCGTTTTACGAATCGCGTCCAATAGGCGCGTCTTACCGTGGTCAACGTGACCCATGACAGTAACTACGGGCGGACGAGGCTGCAGATTTTCTTCGTCCTCAACCTCTTCAGCCTCGAGGTCGATGTCGAAATCAGCCAGTAACTCTCGATCTTCGTCTTCGGCTGACACCATTTCGACGACGTAACCCAACTCCGAGCCGAGCGTGCCAAAGGTGTCCTCATCTAGTGACTGAGTTGCGGTCGCCATCTCACCGAGATGGAAAAGCACGGTGACAAGTGCCGCCGGATTAGCGTCGATCTTATCAGCAAAATCCGTCAGAGTTGATCCATGACGCAGACGAACCTTGGTCGAACCATCACCGCGTGGAACCTTGACTCCACCTAGCGACGGTGCCTGCATCTGCTCAAACTCTTGACGCTTCGCACGCTTCGACTTGCGTCCACGTACCGGCCGTCCACCAGCGCGTCCGAATGCGCCCTGTGTACCGCCGCGACCGCCGCGTCCTGGTCCTGGACGTCCGCCTGGACGACCGCCGCCAAAACCACCCGGACGACCGCCACCGGGACCACCGCCACGGCGACCGCCACCCGGTCCACCGCCACGGCCACCCCGAGCAGGGGCAGCCCCAGGACGTGGAACAGCCGAGCGTCCCGGCATCATGCCAGGATTTGGGCGGGGCCCCGATGAACGCTGCCCTGAAGAACGTGGTCCCTGCTTGCTCCCAGCGGCACTCCCGCCACCGGCACGGGGCATTCCCTGTGCTGAAGCAAACGGGTTATTACCCGGACGTGGTGCTCCGCCACCGCCCCCTTCGGGACGACGTGAACCGCCACGGCTCTGCGGACGAGCCATTCCCTGGGCAGAACTGAACGGGTTATTACCCGGACGTGGACCACCGGATTTTGGCCCCGGCTTCGGGCCCGGTTTGGGGGCTGGAGCCGGCTTTGGCGTGGCCTTTTCGGCGGAACGAGGAGTCGGCTTAGCAGCTTTCTCCTGAGAATCTTTTGCGGATTTCCCGCTGGCTTGCTGCGCCGGTTCCCTTGCAGGCTTTTCGGCAGCGGGCTGAGCCGCCTTGGCTGCAGACTTTGGCTTAGGACCAGGTTTCGCAGCGGAAACGCTCGCAGGGGTGGGAGCAGGCTTAGCGGCCTTCTCCTTATCAGCCTCCGCAGGCTTTTCCGCCGACTTTTCGGTCTTAGTTTCGGAAGAAGTGTCTGCCGCTTTGGCAGGGGCCTTCTTAGCCGCAGTTTTCTTCGCCGGCTTCTTCGCGGCGGACTTCGATGCCTTGGCATCCTCTTTGGGTGCCTCGTCAGTAGACGGCGCGGGAAATGCTTCCCGCAGCTTACGTACCACTGGCGCTTCAATCGTCGAAGACGGCGATTTTACAAACTCACCGAGGTCGTTCAATTTCGCTAGAACGACCTTGCTTTCGACTTCGAGCTCGCGGGCGAGCTCGTAGACGCGGACCTTCTTTGCCACAACTCTCCTGTCTGGGCCCGCCCAAACAGGGTCGGACCATCGCTAATTCGTGTTCATCGCTGGGAACTCATCGCGGATCCATCGGCTTTTCGTCCAACTCTCTCGTCCGATTTACCTTGTCTTTTCCGACATGTCTGCTGCATAACGCGCCATGAGATCTTCTGTCTCAAGGGGCTGTCGAATTCGAAACGCATGATTCAAAGCACGCTTCTTAATCGCTCGCATTACACAGCGATGATTCGGATGGAGCCATGCACCACGCCCGGGCAAAGCGCGATTGTAATCGACAACTGCAACTGAGCCACGGTCAAGGTTTTGGTAAACCACTCGAATCAAAGCTGATTGAGGCTCGCGGCGGCGGCATCCCACACAGGTGCGGATGGGCTCGCCAAAAACTCGCGGCACTCGCTCAACCTCCAAAACTCTACCCCTTTTAGATGGAAACTTCCGCCCCGCCCCCATTATCAGCATCTGTGTCGGGGCGAATATCGATGCGCGCGCCCGTCAAGCGGGCAGCCAGCCGAGCATTTTGTCCCTCTTTACCAATTGCCAAAGACAACTGATAGTCAGGCACGATGACACGCACAGCCCCGGAATCGGCGTCCACTATTTCAGAGGAAATAACTTTGGCCGGCGACAACGCGTTAGCAACAAATTTTGCCAAAACATCGTCCCAGTCCACTATGTCAATTTTTTCATCACGCAACTCTGAAACCACGGCGCGCACCCGCTGCCCCATGGGCCCAATACAAGCTCCCTTGGGATTTAAACCATCAACTTTGGAACGCACCGAAATTTTCGTGCGGTACCCGGCTTCACGCGCGACGCCCACAAGTTCCACTGAACCATCTGCCACCTCTGGAACCTCGTGCTCAAAGAGTCGACGGACCAGTTCAGGATGCGTTCGAGACAGCCGAACCTGCGGCTGGCCCTTCACACCGCGACGCACCTCAACGACATAACCACGGATCCGCTCACCGTGCCGATAAACCTCGCCCGGTGTTTGCTCTTCAGGTGGCAACAGCGCTTCAAATCCATCAATATCAACGCGAATCATGCGCGGATCTATTCCCTGCTGGATCACACCGGCAACTAATTGCCCCTCGCGTCCATAAAACTGCCCCAGAACCTGTTCGTCTTCAGCCTGACGCATCCGCTGAAAAATAACCTGCCGAGCAGTGGAGGCTGCCACACGCCCGAAGTCTTTAGGGGTGTCTTCCCATTCGTGGGCAACCGTGCCGTCGCCGGCTAATTCCTGGGCCCACACCGTGATCGATCCTGACCGCCGGTCAATTTCTACCCGAGCGTTTTCATGCGCATCACCCGTATGGTGATAAGCACTAACCAAAGCCTGCTCGATTGCGCCCACCAAAACATCCAGTGGGATATCCCTTTCGCGCTCAAGCAGCCGTAATTGGGCCATATCAATGTTCATTACGACTCCTTCGCACCGCGTTTATTCGCGGAAAAATCGAGCTTAACCTTTGCATACTGCACGCAATCGTAATTGATTACCCGCTCTTCGCCATTCTTCTTTCCCCCGTGATACTCAACTCGAGCCCCCTCCGAGTCAGCTGACAGAACCCGGGCCTGCAAGTTTTCGCCCTCAGTGGTCACAATAGCTACCAACCGACCTAAAGAACGACGCCAATGGCGCGGCTGCGTGAGTTTCCGTTCAGCCCCGGGACTCGTGACTTCCAGCGTGTAATGCTGCAACTGTGCCGTCGCTTGAGGATGAGCATCTAATTCTTGAGAAACGATCGCAGTCACGTCTTCAAGTTGTTCTAAACCCACACCAGCAGTGACATCATCTGTGAGATCGATAATGACGCGAACCAACGCCGTCTTCGTCCCCCGCACAGTCACCTCTTCGAGGACCATCCCAGCACGCTCAATCGCGGGCTCTATCACTTCACGGATAGCTTCTTCGGGAGCCGCCATAACTACTGGTCTCCTTCTCCTCGTGTGCTGTTGTAACGCGTCACAGCGGGAAACTAACTCTTAAAAAACCGCAAATTCCCATCTACAACCTGTGCAAGTCTACCGACCCATATTCCTCAACGGCACGCCCGGCACACATCCAGTTAGTTTTTCTGGCAGGATCAACGTCGTGCTGCGAAAATTGCTACTCATTCCGTTCCTCAGCCTCGCACTCATCGCAAGCGGCTGCGGCCTACGCCTAGAAACCGAAATCGACGAAACCTACTCTCCCGACGTCGAAGAGTCAGCTAGACGTGGGGCATTGGAACAAACGGAACGTATCGAAAATCTCGCACGAACTGCCCTCGAAATACTCAAAGACAACCCTGAAATTCCACTAGTTGCCAGCGCGTCATCCACCGCAGACACTGACGACACTGAATCCGACATCAACCACGATGAATTGCGCGACCTACTCAATACCATCGCCAAAAACGCTTCTCAACAAGCCATCGCGCTACAACCGGATAACGACGCCGCCTCGAGCGAATCCGGAACGTCCGCACCGACTTCAGACACCTCAGATGAGTCAAATGGCCCTGAAGACGCTGAACTCACTGTTGAAGATAACTCAAACCGTGACGAATTCGACGACGAAACAGCTCTGGACATTCGCCCCTTGCTCACGCAATTAGAAACCGGAGCGTTCCAACGCATGTCAGACACGGCCATCGTCACTGCGCCCCTCGCGCGCCTCCTCGGATCGATATCGGCCGCCCAAGCATTCGATGCCATCCAACTTCGCGCCTTCGTTCAACAACAAGAAGACATTGATGAAGAACAGGAAGCCATCGAGGCGGGATTTTCAAACATCCCGCGCCTGAAAGACACGGTTGATGCCTCCGGCAACTGGGCAGCCACAATAGGAAGGATAGACCGCATCGGTTATCTGATGGAAATCCTGGCTGCTGACAACCACTCTTCGCAGAAAGACCTACGCAACCAAGCAGAGGACTACCGCGACTGGGCACAAGACTGGACGACAGCTCTCGGGCTAAGCGGCAGCGCGAGCGACCCCAGGCAGGCGGTATATCCCACCCCGTCGCTGAGCGATGACGGTAGCAACAACTCCGAAGCACTCGAAACAGAAATAGCCGAGCAGTTGCAAGAACTCAGTTATGATTTCGCGCAACTGCTCTACGAACTCCCCGAAGCTGAGCGGGCAACCGCGATTCGTGAGTTAATTAACGTCTTGCCTGAAATGCAGCGCTGGGACGTTCCCACTCACGGCCTCCCAGGACTAGAAGAACACGGAAGCTAAGCCTTAAGACCGCACCAAATTCGCAACAAAGTCCTCAACTTCATCAACGGGCACGTCTGTTGCTTCGCCCGAGGCCCGGTTGCGAACCTCAAACACACCTTTGGCTAGGCCCCGGCCCACAATGACGATAACTGGCATACCCAGGAGTTCCGCGTCAGAGAATTTCACGCCCGGCGAGACCTTAGGGCGATCATCGTAGAGCACCTCTATCCCGCGGGCTGTCAACTGGTTAGCGAAGTCTTCTGCAGCATCAAATACGTCTTGTTTCTTGCCAGTTGCCACGATATGAACATGAGCCGGGGCCAAATGCGTTGGCCAGCTCAACCCCTTCTCATCATGGTTAATTTCAGCTACCGCCGCCAAAACCCGGGACACCCCAATCCCGTACGAGCCCATAGTCACCGTGCGAATCTTTCCGGATTCGTCCAATACCGATAGCCCAAGCGCATCGGCATACTTAGTGCCCAACTGGAAAATATGACCAATCTCGATACCTCGAGCAATTTCCAAATCCCCTGAGCCATCCGGTGCAGGATCACCTGCACGAACCTCCGCGCACTCCATGGGAGTACCGACAATGAAATCCCGACCGGCGACCAAGCGCACCACGTGCTGATCTTTTGCGTTGGCTCCCGTGATCCAGGAAGTGCCCGGTACGACACGGGGATCGGCAAAATAACGAATACTATCTTCTTCGCCCGCGTTCGAACCCAAAACACCGGGACCAATAAACCCGGGCACCAGTTGCGGATAATTCTCTAAATCAACTTCAGTAGCCGGCTCAACATCGGCAGGCGCCAGAGCCGCACTGACACGATCCAAATCAACGTTCCGGTCGCCCGGCAGAGCCACAACAAAAACTTCCCGCTCACCTTCAGGGTGCACGGCAGTCAAAGCAACATGCTTCAACATATCCGCAGCTTCCCAGTCACGATCGTTGCGCGGGAAGCCCTCGTTAGCCACCTGCACCAAATCAGCAATCGTGTTCGCGCCCGGTGTCGTGATGACCTCCCACTGCGGAGTGTCCTCATCCCATTCGATGCTGGCAGGGACCGGAGTTGTCACGGCTTCCACGTTCGCGGCATACCCGCCCGGCGAACGCACGAACTCATCCTCACCGATGGCAGTGGGATGCAAAAACTCTTCGCTGCGTGAACCGCCCATCGCTCCCGACATGGCCGACACAATCACATACGGCAGACCAATCCGCTCAAAAATACGGACATAGGCCTCGCGCTGAGCCAGATAGGAATCTTCTAAACCAGCGTCGTCAATATCGAAGGAGTACGCGTCCTTCATCACAAATTCGCGCCCCCGAAGCAGACCGGCTCGTGGCCGCGCCTCATCCCGGTATTTCGTTTGAATCTGATACAGGGTTAAGGGCAGATCCTTATATGAGGAATATAGGTCTTTGACGACCAGCGTAAACATTTCCTCATGTGTGGGAGCCAAAAGATAATCGGCTTCTTTACGGTCCTTTAACCGAAATAGTGTTGGACCATAATCATCCCACCGACCCGAAGCTTGATATGCCTCCGCAGGCAGAAGAGCCGGAAAGAGCACCTCCTGGGCACCAGCAATAGCCATCTCCTCGCGGACAATCTCTTCCACCTTGCGTAAAACCCGCAGTCCCAAAGGCAACCAAGTATAAATCCCCGGCGCAGCTCGACGGATATAACCGGCACGTAGCAGCAAACGGTGGCTGGCAACTTCCGCATCAGCAGGGTCTTCGCGCAGTGTGCGCACAAAAAGTGAGGACATCCGAAGGAGCATGGTCCCCAGCGTATCGACTAGAGCAAAATCGTGGAGTAGCTACCCACCCGGGTGAACCCCACACGGTCATAGCAGCGCACAGCAGCAACATTGAAGTCATTGACATACAGCGAAACTGTGGGCGCATGCTGGGCGCGAACACGCTCGACTACCGCTGCCATGCCGGGTACAGATAAGCCACGCCCCCTAAACCGCGGAGCAACCCACACCCCTTGAATCTGCGCCACTTTCGGCGTGAGTGCGCCCACCTCCGCCTTAAAAGCCACCTCGACGTGGCCACGATCATCTTCAACCATGTGCACATAAGAGCGCCCCAAAGAAATCAACTCGCGGACTCGAAGGGCGTAAGAATTTCCAGCACCGTGAGCCAGAGGTGAATACCCCACCTCTTCAGTGAACATCGCTACACAAGCAGCGAACACCGAATTAAACTCTTCCATCGAGCTAGTACGAACTTGTGTATCTTGCACAACAGTAGGATCGGTGTCCATCATCATCGAAGGCTGATTCTCCCTAACTTCGCGAGCACGCCACCTGCCGGCCAACTGTCGCCACATGCTCATCACCGCGCCCTGTTCACCCACCAGAGATGAACTGCGCCTGGGTGAAAGCAGAGCCTGGCGAGTGAAGGCATGCAAAGCTTGACGGGCTCGGGCTGGTGACAGCGACGAAGGTATGACTGGAACCAGGTTGGCTCCAGCCCAGCAAACAGCCTCTAATGGGCCGCTACTGGGCCACCCCCAACTCTCTAAATGCCCTAAAGAACGCGCAGCCAACTCACGAAAGCGCGCCGCAGCCAACACAGAGTCAACGGGATCAACATCACATAACTCCAAAACCTCCGGCAGATCGCGCGAAGTTAGAGCGCGGGTAACCCCGCGGCTACGGCGCCACAGCGTGTAAGTCACACCAAGTATTGTGCACTGTTTTTGCTAGCGCGTCTGTTTAGCCAACGGAAATGGTTGGACCATCCCCAGCTTCGTGTTCCATTTCAGCGGCAATTCGGTTGGCTTCAGCCAGCAACGTTTCAACAATGTCCTCTTCAGGCACCGTCTTAATGACTTCACCTTTAACAAAGATCTGACCCTTACCATTACCCGATGCCACACCGAGGTCAGCTTCGCGAGCCTCCCCAGGACCATTTACGACACAGCCCATGACAGCGACACGGAGAGGAACTTCCAAACCTTCAAGCCCGGCAGTGACCTTATCGGCCAAACTGTAAACATCGACCTGAGCGCGGCCACAGGCAGGACACGAAACAATCTCCAGTTTCCGTTCCCGTAAGTTCAACGACTGCAGGATCTGCAAGCCCACCTTGACTTCTTCAACGGGCGGAGCAGACAGAGAAACACGAATAGTGTCGCCAATACCCTCAGAGAGAAGCGTGCCGAACGCAGTCGCAGACTTGATGGTCCCCTGGAATGCCGGACCGGCCTCCGTCACCCCCAAATGGAGCGGCCAGTCCCCACGCTCGGCGAGAAGTTCGTAGGCACGGACCATAACGACCGGATCAGAATGCTTCACAGAAATTTTGAAATCGTGGAAACCATGCTCTTCAAAAAGCGACGCCTCCCACACCGCCGACTCCATCAACGCCTCCGGCGTTGCTTTACCGTGCTTCTCCATGAAGCGCTTATCTAACGATCCCGCATTAACGCCAATCCGAATCGACGTCCCATTCGCCTTAGCGGCAGCCGCAATCTCTTTGACCTGATCGTCGAATTTGCGAATATTTCCTGGATTCACACGCACCGCGGCGCACCCGGCATCAATAGCCGCGTAGACGTACTTGGGCTGGAAATGAATATCAGCTATCACCGGAATCTGCGATTTCTGCGCAATCGCTGGTAGCGCAGCCGCATCATCTTGAGTGGGAACAGCCACGCGCACAATATCGCAACCAGCCGCCGTCAACTCTGCAATCTGCTGCAGTGTTGCGTCAATATCGGTGGTCTGAGTGGTAGTCATCGACTGCACCGAAATGGGGTGATCGGAACCCACCATCACCGGCCCAACTTTAACTTGTCGGGTCTTGCGACGAGGGGCTAGCACGGGCGGGGGCAGTTGGGGCATTCCCAGTGAAACCGAGTTACTCACGAATCTAATTATCCCTCTCCAGCATTCTCATCATGCATCTCCCCCACATAAATGGGAATTAACGGTTACCCAGACAGCGTGATGGGTTTGACAATATCGGCATATATCAACAGCACGCTCATCACAGCCACCAAAACAAACACGCCATAGGCCAGCGGCATAGCTTTAGCTACATCTACCGGTCCCGGATCTGGACGCTTACGAAGCCGCGCTACGCGTCTACGCAGCCCCTCCCACAGCGCTCCAGCAATGTGTCCCCCGTCCAGAGGGAGCAGCGGAATCATATTGAAGACGAAAAGCGCCAGATTGAGCGAGGCCAAAATGCCCAACAGGCCCGAAACTCGATCAACCATCCCATAGTCTTCCGCGTCAATTGCAGCTATTTCTCCAGCAAATCGGCCCACACCCACAACGCCTACCGGTCCGTTAGGATCGCGGTCTTCACTGCCGAATGCCGCCTTGGAAACATCGATCATGCGCTGCGGAAGCGTCAAGACCACCCGACCTGTTTGAACCAAAGCCTCACCCATGACAGCCGGTACCTCAGTGATGGGCTGCCGCTGTGCCTTGGTTTGTGAACCGATGCCGGCAAATCCGACTTCCTCAGTGAGCGCATTACCCTGGTCATCGACAACGACATTGCCTTCAGCATCGATTTTTTCTCGCTCCATCACGAGCGGCTCGATTGTCAAATCTTTCTCTTCGCCGTCGCGATTAACAACCAAAGAAGCAGTTGAGGATGTTGCCCTAATTTTCTGCGAGAAGTCATCCCAGCTATCCAATTTTTGTCCGTCTAAAGAAACCAATTCATCCCCGGGTTTCACTCCAGCAGCGTGCGCGGGGGCCTGAGGATCGTCGGCTCTACAGTCACGTTCCTCACCCACTTCTACGACACACTCACTCACCGACCCCACGGTTGTAGACGGTGCTGGCAGGCCAATACCGGTCATGACGACAGCCAAAATGACGATCGCCAGGACTAAGTTCATGAACGGCCCGCCAAACATTACGGCCAGCTTTTTGGGAACCGACAGGGTATAGAAAGCGCGATGCTCTTCCCCTTCAGGTACTTCTTGAGCGCTTAAGTCCCGCGCTTCATCCGCTAGGGAAGACCATAATGAAGTGGTACCGGGACGACGACGCTTCTTTTCACCGGGTTTTTGAGGAGGAAACATCCCGATCATGCGAATATAGCCACCCAGCGGGATGGCTTTAACCCCGTACTCAGTCTCACCACGCTTCCTAGAAAACAGCGTTGGACCAAAACCAATCATGTATTGGGTGACTTTAACCCCGAACTTCTTTGCCGGGACCAAGTGGCCAATTTCGTGCAACCCGATCGAGACGGCTACACCAACCACCACGACCAGTACACCGATCAAATAGGCCATCTATACCCCCATCACCGTGTGCGCTGTTGCCCTCGCCCAGGTTTCAACACGCTCCACCTCAGTTATATTCACGTCACTACTTTCCCCAGTGTATCTTTCTAATACCTTTTCAACGGTGGCAACGATTTCTAGGAAGCGAATGTTCCCCGCCAGGAACTCCTGCACTGCTTCCTCGTTGGCCGCGTTCAACACGGCTGGATGTAGCGGGCCGGCCGCCAGTGCCTGTTTCGCCAAATTCAGTGCCGGGAAAGTATCGTGATCGACGGGTTCAAAAGACCACTGGCTAGCGGTGGTCCAATCGCAGGGCGTTGAAACTGGATCCAATCGGTCCGGCCACGACAGCCCTAACGCGATGGGCAAACGCATGTCGGGTGGCGATGCTTGGACAATCGTGGATCCATCGTGGAATTCCACCATCGAATGCACGATCGACTGGGGGTGTACCACCACTTCAATATCTTCCACGGGCATGTCAAACAGTAGATGCGCTTCGATCAGTTCCAGAGCTTTGTTCATTAATGTCGCAGAATTGACAGTGACAACCGGCCCCATGGCCCACGTGGGATGCTTCAACGCTGCTTCGGCCGTGACATCATGCAGTTCTCTGCGAGTCTTGCCTCGGAATGGTCCGCCAGATGCTGTCAAAATCAGACGCCGAACTTCTTCTCGCTTTCCACTTCGCATCGCTTGCGCCATAGCAGAATGCTCGGAGTCCACCG
>Ga0079225_10002366_pt1 | contig 10839 bp, 7 predicted proteins | sample Poulit2012_FD_76344 | JGI IMG/M metagenome (GOLD analysis project Ga0079225, IMG submission 76344) | Agricultural soil microbial communities from Georgia to study Nitrogen management - Poultry litter 2012 | ecosystem: Environmental > Terrestrial > Soil > Agricultural land | place: USA: Georgia...
AATCATCATCGTTTATTTTTAATTGAAAATGATATGGAACATTTACCTGATGTCAGTGAATATCTTCCAGAGTTACGAACCATCATTGAACAAGAAGGTTATCAAAAGGGGATAGAGTTCTACGAAGATAAAGCGATTGAAAAAGGTTATCAAGGCTTAACGATGAGTGATTTATATCATCCAGCTTTTCAAATAGAATTTGATGTACGGGGTCAAAGTGGAAAAAAATTGGAAAATACTTTTTTACGATCACTAGATTATGAGACGGGAATTGTTACCCAATGTTATCAACTAAGTGCTTCGCAACAAATAAAAGAAGAGATGTTTGTTTCTAAAGAGGAGAACTGTATTCTGTTTTCTATTCAATCAAATGCTCCATTTGACCTGATTTTCGATATAATAGATTTTGAAGAAGAGTTATTAACACAGCAGACATCATTTGATAAAGATCAAATTGTACAAAAAAATATTTATCAAGATCAAACTTCGTATTATACAAACATTTCGTGGGATTCAAAAAAAACGTATGAAAAATTATCGAATGATAAAATAATCTTTAAAGGTCTTACTGAAATTACCTTCTTTTGTGACATCACGTTTAACCCATTACCAAAAGATTTGTCAAGAAAAACTTATAATGAAATAAAAGAACGACATATTCTTCAACATAAAATGAAGTATAATAAAGTAGAATTAGATTTAGTGAATAATAAAGAAAGACTTCGAAGTATTGATGATGTTTTTGAAGAAATGGAAACCACTCAAATTATTCCTCCTGTTTTATATGAGAAAATGTATGATGCTAGTCGTTATATTATTCAATCAATGAGTGGCGAAGCCCTCCCAAATCTTCAAGGAATTTGGAGTGGAGACTTTTCACCCGCATGGAGTGGGGATTATACGTTTGACACCAATGTTGAGCTAGCGATTTCTTCACTGAATAGCTTAGGCTTATTCAGTCATTTTGAGCGGATTTTTTCACGGCTAGAAGAATATTTTCCAGACTTTGAAGAAAATGCCATGAAATATTATGGAGCAAGAGGTTATTTAGTTCCAGCTCATGCGAGTACAACAGCCAAGCATGTTCATTGGAATAAAGAATGGCCCTTAGTTTTTTGGTTTTCTGGTGCGGGTTGGTTGGCCCATTTTTATCAAGAATATTATGATTACACTCAAGATGTTGAATTTTTAGAGAAAAAAGCGATTCCTTTTTACGAAAAAACGATTCAATTTTTTGAAGACATCATTATATTAAAAGAAAATCAAGCCCTTATTCGACCTTCTTATTCTGCTGAAAATGGCATGGGTGATAATGCGACAATGGACGTGGCTGTATTAAAAGAAGTCATTCAACATCTAATCCAAGCCTATCAGCTTTTGGAGAAACCCGTTCCTAAAAAATATTCTGAATTGTACCATATCTTACCAGAATATAGGATTAATGAAGAAGGAAGTTTAAAAGAGTGGATTGATCCAAATAAAGCTGAGAATTATAATCACCGTCATTTTTCACAATTTTATCCAATCTTCCAGAGTAAAGAAATCACAAAAGAAGACAAAGAATTATGGGAAGCTGCTCAAAAAGCATTTGATTATAAATTATCCGCTTGGTTATTAAATTCTGAAAGAGAAAATAGTTCTTCTCATGGGCGAATACATGCTGCAATGTGTGCAATTGCTCTTGAAAGACCTGAAGATGTGGACGTATCCATTAATGAGTTGTATAAAAATAGAGCCATGTATGATTCACTCGTTACTTCGCATTATAGCAATCAAGAAGTTTTTAACGTGGATGCCAATGGTGCTTTACCTAAAATTTATCATGATGCTTTAATTTATCCAGAAAATAATCATGAAATCACTCTTTTAAAAGCGGTACCAAACTGGCTAGAAAAAGGAACCATTAAAGGAATTAGAATACCAAATGGAATTATCATAGATGAGTTTATTTGGGATATTCAAAAAGGGGAATTAGAACTTATCTTAAGCACTCTCAAAGAGGCAAATCTTGTAATAAACTTAGCAGATCACTATCAAATAAGGGCTAAAGACTCAGAAAATAAAATAAATTTAAAACTAGAAAAAAATCACACGGAAAAGGTTACTTTCAGTTTTAATTAAAAAATTAATGTAGGATGGTTAAAATGAAAAAATGGCTTCAAGAAAAAACCAACAGAATATATTCAGTAAAAAATAAACTTTTAGCAATCTTTTTAATCATCCTTTTGATTCCAACGATTTTAACGGGGTTATATTTAACAACAGAAATTCGGCAAAATCTTATTCATACGAAAACTATGGAAATCGAAAAAAATAATGAACGAATTGAACGTGATATCATTAATTCGTTGGCGCCAATTATTAGAGTCAGTGATTGGATTTATCAAGATAGTGAATTAGTAGACTTAGTTACACATCACTATCAGTCAACCTATGAGGTTTACGATGCCTATAAAAATTATGAAGATTTTGATGATTATTTACGTTATTATCCAGAAATTCAGCACATTCGTTTTTATGTCAATAATCATACTTTAATGGATTCAACAGGGATATATTATGCGAAACCTGGAATTGTGAGTACATCTTGGTATCAAGAGGCTGTTAAAAGCAAAGGGTTAATTAATTGGATACAGTTAGTAGATCCTGTGACAGGAAAAGAACAGTTTACACTTATTCGGTCTGTATATGATAATTATCAATTAGTTGGTGTTTTATTGATTGCTGTTTCAGATAAAGTCTTTGACGACGCTTTAGCTGATTCAAATAATCATATCTTTATTACGGTAGGCGATCAGAATCCAGTATTTAGTTATCCAAAATTTGATGATGTTGATAAAGAATATAAGCAATTTAAACCTTTAATTGATGAGTTGCTTATTACTGAACAAGAAGATTTGACCCCATCAAACAATGAAATCAATATTAACAGTGATGAAGGAGTAACCTTAAATATTCGAAATATTAAAATACCGAAGAGAAGTCAAGACAATGTGAGCATTGTTAGTGTCATACCAACGAATGTGATTGTTTCAGAAGTGAATAAAGACCTTATGCGCTCCTTTTTAATGATTTTGTTTCTCTTTTTTATTTGTTTTATATTACTCGTATTATTTATTCGTTCATTCAATCGTCGAGTGGATGCATTAAAAAATAGTATGTCCAAAGTGGCTAGTGGAGACTTTGATATCCCGCCTGAAATCTCAGGAAAAGATGAAATTTCAGAAGTATATGACCATCTTTATACTACAATGAATAGTTTACAAACCTTAATTGCAGAAAATTATGATCATTTAATCCAAGAAAAAAATATGGAAATCCAACAAAGGGAGACGCAGTTTAAAGCTTTGTCTAGTCAGATTAATCCGCATTTTTTATATAATACTTTAGAGATGATTCGAATGAAAGCGTTAAAAAATAAAGATAAAGAAGTCGCTGATATAGTAAAGATATTAAGTAAGCTCATGCGTAAAGCACTCGAGAATAATACCAAAGAGGCTCCGCTTAGCGAGGAATTATCCTTTACTGAAATGTATTTAGAAATTCAGCAACTTCGATTTGGCGAGGAAAAAATATTTTATCAAATCGATCAAAACACTCTAAATGATTATTTGGTTCTTCCTCTTATTATTCAACCAATCGTGGAAAATTCTTTTATTCACGGAATTGAACCAAAAGAAGGCCGCGGAGAGATTTCTATTGTTGTAAATGAAGATGAAGAGAACCTTCATATTGAAATTAAAGATAATGGTATAGGGATTAAAAATGAGACTTTAAATCATTTAAAGAATATATTAAATAAAGAAGAAGACTCTGATAGGATAGGGTTAAATAATGTCAATCAAAGAATTAAATACATGTATGGGAAAAAATTTGGACTATCGATTGATAGTATTGAAGGAATTGGAACGGTTGTCAAAATTTTATTACCTAAGAGATTAGAGAATCCAGAGGAGAGAAATCATGTATAAAGTATTAATTGTAGATGATGAACCTATCGTTCGTGAAGGCTTAGAATTTATAATTGATTGGCAAGATTTTGGGTTTACCATCGTTGATAAAGCAGAAAACGGACGAATGGGTCTGGAAAAAATTAACGCTTTAGATCCTGATCTTGTCATCACAGATGTTCGAATGCCTGGAATTGATGGGATTGAGATGATACGAAAAGTTCGTAAAGAAGGAATAAAAACACGCTTTATCATTTTATCGGGATATTCAGATTTTACGTATGCAAAAGATGCTTTATCCTTAAATGTTGTTTCCTATTTATTAAAACCGATTGAGGAAGCTGAATTAATTGAAGAACTTTTGAAAATAAAAGAGGATTTAAAGGAAAAAGAGGCGCTTGAGATCTCACTAATGGATTATCACCAGTATGAAATAGCTTCTAAAATAAAAGATTATTTATTAAACCAAACGAATGAAATTGATGAATTAAAACAATTATTAACTTCTACTACTTATGTCTTAGTTGGATATGTCTATGATCCAACCAAAGTGAATCGTCAAGAGTTAGAGAATAAAGTTCCGATAGTAAAACCTCATGGATTTTATAAATTTAATCATGAAAATACTTTATATTTTTTAATCGAAGAAGAATCTCCTACTGCTTTCAACCAATATATTCAAAAGCTAGTAGACTTTACGGAATCTTATAAAAATCAACTTACATTAACAATAAGCTCTGTTGTATATTCAATTGAAGAATTAAAAAAAGCTTATCGTGAAATCGATCAATTAAAGGAAAAAATGTTTCTTTACCCAAATCAGAGTATATTAACTCCTTATTTACTAAAAAATAAAAAGAATCAACAAGAAATCAATAAAAATATAGAAGAATTAAAATTGCGGTTGCTTAAAGCAATTGAAGAAAATAACCAGGAAATTATTTTAGACCTTATTCCCTCCTTTTTTTCTATTTATCAACAAAGTGATGCTTCTGTTGAAGAAATTAAGGCGGATTTAATTGGGATATATATCGCAAGTATTAGGTTAATAGAAAAATATAAAGATGAGCCTTTTTCAGAAAAAGAAAAGAATGAGACCATCTCGAGATTTTTAAAAAGTGCTTCTTTAGCTGAACTTCTAGCATGTCTTGAAGAAAGTTTAATTTCGTTAGCAAATTCTTTAGAAGAAATGTTAGTAACAGAAGATATTGTAAGCCGTATCAAAAGATACACTCAAGATCATTTCCATCAAGAACTTTCTATGACTGAACTAGCGAATCATTTCAATTATAGCCATTCTTATTTAGGAAAAAAATTCCGTACGGATACTGGGAAAAGCTATCATACGTATTTAAATGAAATAAGAATAGAAGAAGCCAAAAAATTACTAAAAGAAAGTTCTTTATATATTTATGAAATATCTGAGAGGGTAGGTTTTTCAAACCCCGATTATTTCCATAAAAAATTTAAAGAAAAAGTTGGGGCAAGTCCTAAACAATATCGAAATAAATTTAAAGGGGAACCATGATGCAGGATAAAGATATTACAAAAACACAGCTATATAGGATACTACAATATATTTATTATTTTCTTATTAGTAATATATTGTTTTTAGTCATGAACCTTATTTTTTTTGTAGGGCAGTTGTATATTCCATTGAGTATTTCGTCTATCCTTCTTTATTTTTTAATCTTGATTCCATCTGGACCAAGTATAACGGCTTTGTTTTTTACAATGAGGAAACTTGCTGATGAAAAAAGTATTTTGGTGGCGAAGACCTATTTTAGAGCGTATAAAGAGAACTTTTGGGAAACAATGAAATATTGGCTTATACAATTAGCGATCTTTATAATATTGCTTGTGGATTTCTTATTTGTATTAGACAAAGGATATACCTTGCTTGCTATTCTAATTGCCCTTGTTCTAATTGTCCTTGTGGTCATGACGATAAATTCTTTTCTCATTCTTTCTACATTTGAAGTCTCGCTTAAAAATCTATACATTTTTTCATTTTTAATGGTTTTTCATAATCTAATAAGAACGATCACAAATTTTTCAATTTTAATTGGTTTTAGTGCTATTTGGTATCTAATTCCGAGTGAAGCCACACTCTTTATTTTTTCAGTGATTGTTTATTTTTTAGTAAAAAACAATCAGCAGACACTTGTTGCCTTTCAAAAAAAGTATTCAACAACAGATGAGGATGAACGCTAGTGAAAAAAGGTTTAATTAAACGAATAGTTTCTAGTTTGATCATAATTTTATTTATAACAGGTTGTACAGCTTCAGAAGTCACGGAAGAAAGTAAGGATTCTTCTACTGAGAATTCGTCAGAATATCTACTAGCGGATGTGCAAGAGATTAAAGCCGCGAATATCAAGTACCCAGACGAAATCCACTTAACATTTAAGAGCCAAGAATGGGAAACGAATGATTTATCGGCCGTTGACCAAGAGGCTGTCAATGAATTTCTTACAGAAACGATGACTTTATCAGGAGAAATTACAGAAGAAATAAAGGAAAACAATTTGGATGAGTCATCACTAATCTTAGCGATAGAATTTATAGATGGTGAGAATCAAAAGACCGAACTAGAGATATATGAAATTCAAGAAACATTCTATGGACGAGTAGATTCTTTAAAAGATATTTATCGACTTCCCGCAATTTCTAATGAAATGCATTATTTTGAATCTTTTCTTTTAGGTAAAAGTATTCCTACAGCAGTAGAAGACATTTCTGAAATAAGCATTAAAAATAATGATGAGGAAGAAATCCTTTTGAATCAAACTACTTCGATGAATGAAATTGAGCGTTCGCCTTTTATTAGTGGTTGGTATTTACATGAAGTGTATGAAACAAATTTTTCAATTGAATATCGAGTTATGGAAGATATTCTCCATACACTCAAAAATTTAAAAGGCTTACCAATTGAAAACATAAACTCTTTAGAAGAATATGATAAAGTCATTCAAATCAGCGATCAGGAGAACACAGATTATTTATATATTGATTCGAAAAATAGCCAAGAAAATTTGGGAAGAGTTTGGGTTGAGAGCACTAAAACAGTCTATGAAGTTCCAATCTTTTTACTCAATACATTTTCCTTTGATCCTTTAGAGGTTGTCGATAATTTTATTTCGGTGATTCCTTTAGATGCAATGCAAGAAATTATTATTGAAGAAGAGGGAGAAGAAACAATAAAAGTTAAAGCAACACATGATCTTATTGAGGGAGAAGAGGATCTGGAAATGTCTTCTAACTTTTTTGTCAATGATGAAGAAGTAGAGGAAAATAATTTTCGTAAAGCTTATCAATATCTTATTGGTTTATCCTATGAGCAGGAATTAACAGAAGCGTTAAGACCTAGTAAAGATTCAGAGGAAACTATAAAAATTATATATAAATATAAAAACGCCGATGAGGTCATTCAATCTGAGATTTTATTCCAGCCATCCAATGATGAAGAGAAATATATGGTTACGAAAGATGGCATGACAGAATTTATTATAGATCGACAAGAGGTAGAAGAAGCATTGGAACAGTTTCAAAATTTTTAAATAAATATAGAAAAGATGCCTTAAATATAAAAAAGGCATCTTTTTTATATGGTTTAAAATGAAAGCGCTAAATTTTCATGTAAATCAACTATTTTTTACTGTTTTAATTGTAAACGATTTCAATGATAATGGAAATGTAGGAAATAGTGAAGTACCTAGGGAAGGAAGGGATGTATAATGGAAGGTGCGAAGTTAGCTCAAACTTCCAAGGAAGAAAAAAGAACCCAAAAAACAAAAATTACATGGAAAAAAGTGAAAGAACAAAGAACGTTAATCTTATTGTCTATTCCATTTGTTATTTGGTTGTTAGTTTTTGCTTATGGGCCGTTAGCAGGATGGATTATGGCGTTTCAAGATTATAAACCGCAAAATGGTATTCTTGGTTCACAATGGGTAGGGTTAGAACATTTCAAAACATTGTTTAATGAACCTACATTTTATAATGCATTAAAAAATACAGTTGGAATGGGATTACTTGGTCTGGTCTTTGGCACGATTGCTGCAATTTCATTTGCTTTAATGCTAAATGAAATACGTTTTACGCGTTTAAAGAAATTAACACAGACAATTTCTTATTTGCCCCATTTTGTATCTTGGGTAGTTGTAGCAAATATCGTGATTTCTGCTCTTTCACAGACTGGAATGATTAATGAGTTTTTGATAAATTTAAATATTATCGATGGTCCTATCAATTTCATGGCAGAGCCTAATAAGTTTTGGGGAATTGTACGATCTCTGATGTCTGGAAAGAGACAGGATGGAATGCGATTATCTATCTAGCGGCAATGACAAGTATCGAACAAGAAATGTACGAAGCCGCGGAAGTGGATGGAGCAAATCGTTTCCAACAAATGCTCCACATTACTTTACCAGCTATTCGTCCGATCATTACGGTTTTATTGATTATGAATATTGGAAATCTTATTAATATTGGTTTTGAAAAACAAATGTTATTAGGAAATAACATCGTGGCGGATCGAGCCATTGTTATTGAAAAATATGCCCTAGATTATGGTATTGGAATGTTTAGATATTCATTTGGTACCGCGATTGGAATATTTAAATCTGTCGTAAGTTTGTCCTTAATATTAATCTTTAATAGTATTGCCAAGAAAACTGGTAAAGGCCAACTTATGTAGGGAGGAGGAAGAAAATGGAAATTGCTGATGGTAAAGAAAGAAAAAAGGTTAAACGAAAATCAAGAAATAGTCATAGAAAAGCTACTCAAAAAATATCCGCTACAGACTACATTCTAGCGATTATCTTACTACTGGTGATTGTAGTGACTCTTTATCCGTTTTTAAATGTTTTAGAGATCTCTTTAAATGATGCAACAGATACAGCTAGAGGTGGTTTAACTATATTCCCAAGAGAGTTCACATTACAAAATTACCGAGAAATTTTCTCTTCAAATAATAATTTGCTTATTGCGTTTAAAAACTCAGTTTTACGAACACTTATTGGGACGGTCTTTTCTACTTTTGTTTGTGCATTATTTGCTTATATTTTAAGTAAAAAAGATTTTATTTTCCGTAGAGAATTAACGGTTATGTTGGTTGTAACGATGTATGTTAGTGGAGGACTTATTCCTTCTTATATGATTAATAGACAACTAGGATTTGTAAATTCATTTTGGGTGTATATTATCCCTACATTAATCAATGCATTTAATGTGATTGTTATACGTTCTTTTATTGAAGGGCTGCCGGATGCATTAGAAGAATCGGCGCGAATTGATGGAGCAGGAGAGTTAACGATTTTCTTTAAAATTATTGTTCCCTTATCTAAGCCTGTATTAGCAACGATTGCTTTGTTTGTAGCAGTTGGTCAGTGGAACAGTTGGTTTGATACGTATCTATATAATAGTGGTCAAGTCGATTTGACGACTTTACAGTATGAGTTGACTAAAATCATGGATAATGCACAATCTCTTTCTACATCAGACGTGAATATGATTACTGATCAACAAATGCTTGCAAGTCGAACAACACCAGAATCGTTGAAGATGGCAATTACTGTAATCGCAACGGTACCTATATTAGTTGTTTATCCATTTTTACAAAAATACTTTGTTTCGGGATTAACTTTAGGAGCAGTCAAAGACTAAAAATAAAATAGGAGGAAAGAAACATGAAGTTTGATAAAAAGGCAGGGCTTTTATTATTGAGTAGTTCATTGCTATTAGCAGCATGTGGAAATGAGGGGGAAGGCAATACAACTGAAGCGGATGAAGATGAAGTAACGACTTTGACGTTTTTTAGTGCCGACTTAACAGAAGATGCTCCCTTTGATGATCCAGTAGCTGAAAAGATTACTGAAGAAACGGGAGTTAAACTAGAAATTTCTCATCCAGTTGGTGGAGATGAACAAGCGATTCCTTTAATGATTGCAAGTGGGGACTATCCAGATATGATTTTTGCTAAAGGAGATATCGGGAAGATGATTGACGCTGGAGCGCTTCTTCCACTGGATGATTTAATCGAAGAACGTGGCGAAAACATTAAAAATATGTACGGTGATCAAATTGATCGCTTAAGAAATAGTCTTGAAGATCCACAAATTTATCATTTAGGAACTGGTGGCGTAACAAATACTCCTATGGAAACGAGTGGGACGTTCCAAATTCAATTAAACTTACTTAAAGAATTAGGATATCCAGAAATTAATACAACGGAAGAATTTGAACAAGCATTAACGGATTTCATTGCTGAAAACCCAACAACGGAAGATGGAGAAAGTTATATTCCTCTTACATTATTGGGAAGTGACTGGCGTTGGTTAATCACTGTAGGAAATCCATCAGGGTTTGCAGCTGGTTTACAAGATGATGGGCAATGGCATGTGGATGAGGATACAGGAGAAACGGTTTATAAGTTCCAATTACCAGAGGTAAAAGAATACTTTAAATGGTTAAATCATATCAACGATATTGGTTTATTAGATCCTGAATCATTCACACAGACATATGATACTTATATTTCTAAATTATCTTCAGGACGTGTGTTAGCTGTTGCAGACCAGGATTGGAACATTGCCGATGCTGAAACAGCTTTAAAAGCAGAAGGAAATGATTGGGCTTTATGGGCACCACTTCCTGTTACATTAAATGAAGATCTCCTAAATCCAAGTACAAAAGATTATGGTTTTACAGGAACCACAGGAATTTCAATTACTTCTTCCTCTGAACATCCAGAAGAAGCCTTTGACTTTTTAGACTGGATGGCTTCTGAAGAAGCTCAAATTCTAACGAATTGGGGAATTGAAGGAGAAAACTATGTTATAGAAGACGGTAAGCGCGTTCAAACAGATGAAGATAGAGAAAATATGAA
>Ga0079225_10002367_pt1 | contig 10837 bp, 11 predicted proteins | sample Poulit2012_FD_76344 | JGI IMG/M metagenome (GOLD analysis project Ga0079225, IMG submission 76344) | Agricultural soil microbial communities from Georgia to study Nitrogen management - Poultry litter 2012 | ecosystem: Environmental > Terrestrial > Soil > Agricultural land | place: USA: Georgia...
TCTGGAATATTGTCCGAAGATGAAAGTCAGCTGATCCGCAAACTTTGAAAATGACGCATCTGCAATATAGAACTTCGCCTTGTTTGAAAGTTCTCCGGCATAGAGAAGCACGGTCGCCGCGCCCATGGATTCACCGTGGATGCCGAATTCGATATCTTCACCGTAATGCTCATGAAGATAATCGACGACTGTTTCCAAATCGTATTTCTCGTAAAAGCCGTATGTGGAATGGATGCCGCCGGTGTTACCATGTCTTCTGGCATCATAGATTACACAGTTGTAACCAAGTTCTACAAACATATTCAAATATTTGATGGAGCTGACTTTGTTCTCCGTGACGCCGTGACAGAGTACCACCCATTTATTCGTGTCATTCGGATAGACGAATATCGCGTTTATACTGTAATTAAATCTCGAAGGAATTAATATATCATCCTGGGGCAGCTTTTTAAACTCATCCAGATTAATTCTTTTTGCTCTGGTTTCTCTGCGTTTAATGACCTCAACATCCCTCAGTTTAAAAAACAGCGTCTGCGTAGAAGCATAATAACCGAGCGATACTACGATTGTGATGACAGACAGTATTCCTGTCCAAATCCATATTCCTATATTTTTCATATTCTATGTTCCTCATATCTTAATTTTTTGAAATTTTGAAGTATCTCATCGAAATCCGAGCTGTTCATTCCCTGTGATTTTCTGTAACTGCCCATATTATTCTCAAGCTGTGCCAGAGTGCTGACGCCGCTCACTATAATATTTGCAGAATCAAGAATATATCTGTAGGACAGTGCAGTCAGATCTTCTGATGCTTCCATTAATTCAACCAGTATTGCATTCAATTCTTCGGATGAATAATTAAACATACCACCCGGGAATTTTTGTTGCAAGACTTCAGCAAACTTCTCTGTAAACAATCCCTGCATCAAAGGCCCTCTGGCCATTACAACGACATCTTCAAGAGCATCCATCAGTTCAAGCGGCCTGTTGTCGATCGGATTGAACTGAAGCATCAGAGTATCAATATTACTGTTGCCGATATAGTAATTGATGACATTCGGACGGATGGAGGAGAGTCCATAACTTCTGATGACGCCTTCGGCCTTTAAATCTTCGAACGCTTCTATCGTTTCATCCTTATCATCCTCGATTGTTCCGCCGTGCAGCTGATAAAGGTCTATACTATCCACATTCAGTCTATGAAGAGAATCTTTGACCTGTTTCTTAATATATTTTGCTGTCGGATTCCAGGCGATTTTCTGCTGCAGGTGCCGGTCGAATTCGTTGCCGACTTTTGTACCTATCGTAAAATCATTGCGGCTCCGGTATTTATTCAATATTTTCCCTACAACTTCTTCGTTCCTGCCAAATTGATACAAATCTGCAGTATCAAAATAATTGATGTTCTCTGACAGGGCATATTCTATAATTTCTTCTGTTCTTATTTCATCTTCCAAAGGTAAATTCATACAACCCAGAGCCACTTGGGAAAGTTTGAGATTATTATTGGATTGGACATTTATCATTTCATAAAACTCCTTCATATAATTCACTATGATGATTATATCAATACTTCAATATAAATTTGAATAGTTTCATTATTTTTTATTCGCAGTGGCTTTTTAAAGGACTATATTTAATGGTATAGTTAAGAAAATAAACAATCTGGGAGCATACATATGACTAATAATGAATCATTTGACCATCTTAGAGAAAAAGTGACGAATTCAAAAGAAATATTTAATGGTAAAATTATAAAAGTGACACATGATGATGTATTGCTTCCAAACGGCAATGTTTCAAAAAGGGAAGTCGTCCATCATAATGGCGCAGTGGCAATCATTGCTGTCCACGAAGATCATCTATACTTTGTCAGACAGTACAGAACGCCGACAGGCGAAGTGATTTTGGAAATACCGGCAGGTAAGGTGGAAAAGAATGAGGCGCCAGATGAAACTGCGAAAAAAGAATTGAAGGAAGAAATAGGAGCGGTCAGTGCCGACATCAGAAAACTGTATGAGTTTTACACAGCACCGGGCTTTGCCAGTGAATTGATCCACCTGTATATTGCGGAGGATATCAAACTGGGAGACCAGGCGCTTGAAAACGATGAGTTTCTGGATATTGTCAAATTACCTCTCAATTCATTGAAAGAAAACCTTGAAAGAGGGCATTTTCGTGATGCCAAAACCATAATTGCTGTACAATATATACTATCGAATTTATAATTCTCAATTAGAATAATAATTATTTATAATTATTATTAATAACTTTTAATCTATTTGAAAGTTTTGTATAATGTATATTGATAAAAGATTAAAGTAGGTGGCGTCGTGGAAAAAAGAATACAGCACATAAAAGAAGCCCTTCATGATGCGCGATATAAATTGACACCACAGCGTGAAGTGACACTGAGGGTATTACTGGAAAATGAAAGTGATCATTTAAGCGCGGAAGATGTTTTCATGAAAGTTAAAGATAAATATCCTGAAATCGGGCTTGCTACTGTATATCGTACATTGGAACTGCTTAATGAATTGAAAATCCTGGATAAGATTAATTTTGGAGATGGTGTTTCAAGATATGACCTCCGTAAAGAAGGGGCAGAACATTTTCACCATCATCTCGTATGCATCAACTGTGGTTCTGTTGAAGAGATTGAAGAGGATCTGCTCGGTGATGTTGAAAAAATAGTTGAAAGTGATTTTCAATTCAAAATTACGGATCATCGTCTGACTTTTCATGGCATATGCAGAACCTGTACATCAGATGCGGAGAACAAGGATAATGATTGATGTATATGTTGATGAGTATATTACCTTCCTGAAAATTGAAAAAGGGCTGAGTTCTGCTTCACTCAGTTCCTACAGACAGGATTTGAAACATTATACAAATTATTTGCAAGACAACAATATCACAACTCTGGATAATGTGGATACTGAAGTATTGATTCAATTTATAAAGTTCCTTACAGAAAAGGGCCTGAGTGCAAAAACCGTCTCCAGAACCCAGTCAACATTAAGGAATTTCCATCAATTTTTACTTAATCAGAACATTATTGAAGTGAACCCTGCAGTAAAATTGACTGCAGTCAGAGGAGAAAAGAAACTTCCCGAGTATTTGACGATTGAAGAAATGGAAATCTTGCTGAATACACCGGATGCATCTCCGGCAGGCATAAGGGACAACACACTGATGGAAGTCCTTTATGCTTCAGGTATACGTGTGAGTGAGCTCATCAATATTAAGAGGGCGGACGTCAATACGGAAATGGGATTCATCCGGGTCAGCGGTAAAGGCAGCAAGGAAAGAATAGTGCCCATTACAGATTTCGTCGCAAAAAAACTCGATCATTATGTGGCCGAGATCAGACCTCAGCTGCTTAAAACAGAAGACAACGATGATCTTTTCATCACTAACAGAGGCCGGGGATTCACCCGGCAGGGGCTGTGGAAAACCATAAAAAAATATGAACTGCTGAGCGGTATCAGGAAAAATATCACACCGCACACTTTCAGGCATTCGTTCGCTACCCATCTGATTGAAAACGGAGCCGACCTGAGGGCAGTCCAGGAGATGCTCGGCCATTCGGATATCAGTACCACTCAAATATATACACAAATATCGACCAAAAAAATTCGTGAAATGTATAAACAATTTCACCCGAGAAAGTAGGATTATATGTTTAAAAGAATACATTTAATAGTTTTGGATTCAGTCGGCATCGGCGCACAGCATGATGCAAAGGAATTTGGGGACGAAGGCACCCATACACTCAAGCACCTATTGGAAGATTCACCGGTAACTTTGGGGAACCTGGAAAAGCTCGGTCTTGGCTGCATTGATAAACTGCCAGGCATGGGCTGTCCGGAAACGACTCAGGCATTTTACAGTAAAATGGCAGAACTTTCACAGGGTAAAGATACTATGACGGGACATTGGGAAATTGCCGGTCTGCATATCGATAAGCCGTTCAAAGTCTATCCTGAAGGTTTCCCGGAAGAATTACTGGATAAAATCAGAGAAGCAACCGGCCGGGGAATTGTAGGAAACATTCCTGCAAGCGGTACTGAAATCATTAAAGATTACGGTGAGCATCAGTTGGAAACGGGCGATCTGATTGTCTATACTTCGAATGATCCTGTGCTTCAAATTGCAGCGCATGAAGAAGTGATTCCACTTGAAGAACTGTATGAAATCTGTGAAAAAGTGAGAGAGATGACTAAAGACCCTGAATTTCTGGTGGGCAGAGTCATTGCCAGACCATTTGTGGGAACGGATAAAAAAGACTTTACAAGAACTGAAAACAGACATGATTATGCATTGGAGCCATTTGGAAAAACAGTTCTGAACGCTTTGGAAGAGTCGGGCAAAGATGTTATTGGAATCGGCAAGATCAATGACATTTTCACAGGGTCGGGGATAACGGATTCTGTCAGAACAAAAAATAATGATGATGGTGTGGACAAATTGCTTGAAGTCATGGAACGCGATTTTGAAGGCATGTCATTTTTAAATCTTGTTGACTTTGATGCGCTGTACGGACACAGAAGAGACCCGGCAGGCTATTCTAATGCCTTGAAGGAATTCGATGAGCGTCTGCCTGAAATTACTGCGAAACTGCAGGAGGACGATCTACTGATCATTACTGCAGACCATGGGAATGACCCTACTCATACAGGCACCGACCACACAAGGGAATATGTACCATTACTGATGACTTCAAAGAAGGACTTGAATTTCGGCCCTCTGCGCAACAGTGATACATTCAGCGACCTCGCTGCTACAATCGCAGAGAACTTCGATGTTCAGTATGAATCAAAAGGTAAAAGCCTACTGGGTGAGTTGAAGTAACATGAGAAATAGAAAACTTGTATTTACTTTAATATTGATTTTTGCATTGGCTTGGGGAATTGCATACTGGCTATTTTTAGTGTAATAAATTGAAAAACTGCGGACAAAGCATTGTTGTTTGTCCGCAGTTTTTAATTTGGAACCGTCAATCTTTTCCGTGTTTCTTCAGCCGTTTGGCATTCCTTACACTGGTGATTTCACTGCGGTCCCTTAAACGATGTTTTTCTACAAGCATTATACTCGTTTTATGCAGGGTTCTGATATATTCGAGAAATTCTTCGTACGATACATGTGGCACGGCAAAAGAATGGAGCTCTTTGCACATAGCATCCGTCAAAGGCAGCTGCAGCGGCTTGAAGTTTACATAACCAATATTATGTAAACGATTTTCGATAAGAGATTTTATTTCACTTTTTAAACCGTATTCATTATACTCGAACGGCCTGGTGTTCAGTCTGTCCACAGCCCGTTTATATATTTTCCTGGCGCCATAAAGGTTGTTTCTGCGGTAATGATACTCGGCAGTGGATACTTGTATGAAAAACACTTCATCAAGATCTTTAGTAAAATTTTCTTTTGATTTCCATGAGTCTTCCATGATTTCATGGCATTCAAAGTAATCTTGCTTTATAATAAATTCGTTATAGTAATTTAACAAAGTAATTTTATCCATAAACATTCTCCAAGATTGAGGTTTTAATATGCTTACCTATGAGGTTAGATTAGATATTTTTGAAGGTCCTCTCGACTTGCTGTTACACTTGATCAAAGAACTGGAAATTGATATATACGATATTCCTATGGCAATATTGACCGAACAGTACATGGAATACATTAACCAGATGAAAGAACTGGAAATCAATGTAGCCAGTGAATATCTGGTGATGGCCAGCGAACTGCTGAAAATAAAAAGTTTCATGCTGCTTCCGGAACCCGCAGCTGTGGAAGAGGATTATGAAGATCCGAGGGAACAACTGCTTGAGCAGCTGTTGGAATATCAGAATTATAAGATATACGCCGAAGAGCTTCATAACCTCAAGCTCGAAAATGATAAAACGTTTATCAAGCCGCCACATAACCTGGAGGAAGATGATGATAACGTCGAAGACCTTTCATTAAATCTATCACACTTGCTGGAAGCATACCAGAAAGTCAGAATGCGTGTTTCCCTGAATCAGCCTCAGACTGTGACAATCAGACGGGAAGTCGTTTCACGGGAGCACGCAGAATTATTTATAGACAAGAGATTCGAACAAAAGAAATCCCTCGGTTTTTCCGAACTCTTCAGTTTCAATGAATCAAGACCGATGGTCGTGGCAGTTTTTATAGTCATCCTCGACTGGGTGAAATCACATAAGATGATGATTCACATTTCAGAAGATGGAAATCATCAGTTTGAAAGGCAGTAATACTTATGGAGAAAATAGATATAATAGAAGGACTGCTGTATATTGCGGGTGATATCGGGCTCACCGAAGAGCAGCTCATCATGCATGTGCCGATTACTAAACAGCAGCTGAACAATGAAGTCAATAATTATGAGAAGCCGCATCTGACCATCAGCAGGCACGACCAGCGCTACTTTTTAAAGACGACCTCTGGCATGGAGAAATACATCGACAGAATACTTCGGGATAAACCTAAAAATAAACTGTCTCAGGCAGCGCTTGAAGTCTTGTCTATCATAGTGTACAACCAGCCTGCATCCCGCGCCATGATAGAAGAACTGCGTGGTGTGCAGTCTGACGGCCCGATATCCACATTAATGAATAAGAACCTGATTTTAAAAAAGAATCTGGAGAACGAACGGGCGGCACATTTTGTCACCGGTGAAACATTTCTGCAGGTCTTCGGTCTGAAGAGCCTGGAAGACCTGCCGACACAGGACGACATTAAAGAACAGGAAGAAATCGATCTGTTCTTTAATAATTTAAAGGAGGAAGAGCATGACAAATGAAGTACGTTTACAAAAAGCAATAGCCAACAGCGGAGTGACTTCACGACGCAAGGCTGAGGAACTGATAACTGATGGAAGGGTCAGCGTAAATGGAAAGATTATAACTGAACTCGGCACGAAAGTGACAGATAATGATAAAGTCGAGGTCGATGGAGTTCCGTTAACGAAAGAAGAAAAAGTCTATATTTTATATTATAAACCTTCCGGTGAGATATCCACGGTTGAAGATGATAACAACCGCAGAACGGTCACATCAAAATTTGAAGGACTGAACTTGAGGATCTATCCGGTCGGAAGGCTGGATTATGATACATCCGGCATACTGCTTCTTACCAACGACGGTGAATTTACACAATATATGACCCATCCGAAATTTGAAGTGAGCAAAACATACAGAGTAAAAGTGGACGGGATACTGAAGAGGAACCAGCAGAAAGAAATGGCAAAAGGCATAGATCTGGAAGACGGTAAGACGGCCCCGGCAGGCATCGAAATCATCCGGGATAAAAAAGACAGAAATATGATATTGGATGTGACGATACATGAAGGCCGCAACCGTCAGGTCCGCAGAATGTTCGAGTATTTCGATCTTGAAGTTCTTAAATTGACACGCATTAAATACGACTTTTTAAATCTGGATAACCTGAGTGAAGGCGAGCACAGATTTTTAAAGCCTCATGAAGTTAAAAAATTGATTGCCAATGCTAAAGGCTGACCGGTGAATTGTCATAATACTGTCAAACCGTACTAATATATGAATGCTATAATAAATAGAGCTAAAATTGTTACGGCAGGTGAATTTTATGAAGAAAAAGACAAGAAATATACTTCGTATAAGTATCATTTTAAGTATAGTCATATTATTAGGCGTTACATTATGGTTTAACCTGACCTCCGATCCACAGGCAATACAAGTCGGGGACGATGCGGTGGATTTCCAGCTTGAAACTTTAAACGGAGAACAGGTGCAGCTCTCGGAAATCAACCAGGATAAAGGTGTCATATTGAATTTCTGGGGCACATGGTGTGAACCATGCCGCGAAGAAATGCCCGATATGAATGAAATCTATAATGAAGGTCATGAAGACTACGAAATTGTAGCTGTCAACGTTTCCGAAGGTGAACAGCAGATCAACCAATTCCTTTCCAGCCTGGATGAAAACTTAAGTTTTCCAATAGCATTGGACAGTAACAGAGATGTGACCAAAGCTTATCAGGTCGGGCCTTTGCCGACGACCATCGCGATAGATAAGAGCGGCGTAGTAGTTGAAAAGCAGGAGTATCAGCTGACCACGGATGATATTTATAATTTTATAGAACAATCGACATCGGAATAGGATGAAATTCAATGGAATTAAAAGAAATAAAATGTGGCTCCTGTGGTCATGTCAATCCACCTGGCACCCAGCTGTGCCAATCCTGTGGAAAGATGATCAACAGTGATTATGATAAAAAGAAAATAAAAGACCTTATGCGCTATGACGGCAGTGCGATACGTTCGAAAACACGCTCAAAAAGTATTTTTGATAAAATATGGATTTTCTTCACTTCAATAAAAGTCGGCGTTGCCATCATATTGATCATCGCAATATCAGCATCAATCGGCACATTGTTCCCTCAGGAATACTTTATACCCGTCGGGGTCGATCCTTTACAGTATTATACTGATAACTACGGGACTCTTGGCAGACTTTATTACGAACTGGGTTTTCATAATTTATATTCTTCCTGGTGGTTTATCATTCTGATAGGTATGCTTGCACTATCCATCATTGCTGCAAGTATCGACAGAGGACTGCCGCTGCTCAAGTCACTAAGAAATCAAAGGGCTAAAAAGCACCCTTCCTTTTATAAGAGACAGCGTTTAAATCTGCATCAGCAGAATGTATCGAATACTGACAGTGTCATTGAAGATCTGAAGAAAAAAGGTTATAAGCATAAAACAGATGATAATCATCATCTGCTTGAAAAAGGCTGGCTCTCCAGATGGGGTCCCTACATAAACCATACCGGGCTCATCATTCTTCTTTTTGGAAGTATGCTCAGATTTTTCCCGGGCATGTATGTAGATGAACTCGTTTATATCACTGAAGGAGAGACGGTCCAGATACCTGAAACCGGCGGCCAGTATTATGTCGAGAACAATGAGTTCATTGTAGATATTTATGATGAAAATGCTGGTACAGTGTTTGATGATACGCTCCAGAATACAAATGAAATGGTCACAAGCAACTATCAGACGGACATCACTTTCTATGAGAATCAAAACAAGGATGTAATAGGAGCATCACCTGACCTTAAAGAAGTGGAGGACTACAGCATCCGGGTGAACCACCCATACCGTTTTGACCAGTTTGAACTTTATCAGTCGAGTTATGATAACTCACAGATGAAATCCATGACGTTCCAGCTTGAAGACAGTAATGGGGAAGTTGTGGGGGAACAGTTCACCGTCAACCTGGACAACCCTGAACAGTCCTACGACGTTGGTGAAGGTATGGAAGTGAACATGCGTGCCTATGCACCGGACTTTGTGGAAATTGATGAAAATGGTGCTCTGATATCCGAAACACCGGTTGCAACGAATCCGGCATTTGTCTTCGAAGTAACAGATGGTGATTCAAGTGAACTCAGTCTGCTTCAGATAATGCTGTCAACTGATATCACACAGGATAACGATTACAGCGTCAAGTTCGTTGAAAACGAAAACCATTGGGCAACGGTTCTTACTTTGAAGAAGGATCTGACCTTGCCAATCATAGCAACAGGCTTCATCATTTTCCTGATTGGCCTCACCATCGGCTCATATATCAACCACAGACGTATATGGATCAATGATGAAGATGGATTCAATATCAGTGCACATACGAATAAGAACTACTTTGGATTGAAGAAAGATATCAATCCTGTATTAGAGAATAATGGATATGAACACATCTTTGACAGAGACGCGACAGATCAAAATGAAGGCGTCAACACTGATGAGGAGAAATAATTATGGAATCAACAATGTTATCAATAAGCAATGGACTGATTACAGCTGCTTTCTTTATTCTTTTAGTAGCGCTGGTGCCACTTGCAGTAAGTATTAAAAGTAAAAAGAAAAGATCAGAATATATTGCCATTACAATGACTGTAGTAGCTTTTATTATGCAAATTGCGTATTTTATACTAAGATGGGTAGCAACAGGACATGCGCCGGTATCCAACATGTATGAATTCATAGCAACGTTTTCTATAATGCTGATATTAGGTTATTTAATCACCTATCACTATTATAAATCCAAAGTTTTAGGTTTGTTCGCAATACCTATTTCTTTATTGCTGATTGCTTACGGCAGTTTATTCTCAACGGACGCGAATCCCCTGATTCCTTCTCTGCAGAGTAACTGGCTGGCAATTCATGTAATCACGGTGACAATTTCATATGGTATTTTATCTATGAGTGCCGTTGCCGGTTTGATTTATTTACTGAAAGCAATTCCTGAAAATGAAAAATCATTGAGAGCGCGTACGCTTGAACTGATCATGGCCGGCATTGTAGTCGTACTGGTTTATATCGGTACGACACTCGTCATGCAGGGAGCAGTGGGTTACAGCGATGAATTCATGTATACCGATCAGCGCGGAGAGACGATGATTGCAGACTACCATCTGCCAAGCCTTGTCAACTACTCCGAATCAATTCCTGTTGAGCATATCGGCGATCAGCAGTATGAAGAGGCAGACCATTTCCATACAGGAATCAACCTGCCGCCGGTGATCAACTCGCAATCGTTGAACACTGTAATCTGGTCAATCATACTCGGGTTTTCTGTATATGGCATACTGCGTCTGATACTGAGAAAAAGGCTGCTCGCTTTCGTCAAGCCGCTTGCAAGCAGAGCTGATTTGAACTTGATGGATGAAATCGGGTACCGCTCGGTCATCATAGGTTTCCCATTGTTTGCTCTTGGAGGCATCTTCTTTGCAGCAATCTGGGCTCAAATAGCATGGAGCAGATTCTGGGGCTGGGATCCGAAAGAA
>Ga0079225_10002368_pt1 | contig 10837 bp, 6 predicted proteins | sample Poulit2012_FD_76344 | JGI IMG/M metagenome (GOLD analysis project Ga0079225, IMG submission 76344) | Agricultural soil microbial communities from Georgia to study Nitrogen management - Poultry litter 2012 | ecosystem: Environmental > Terrestrial > Soil > Agricultural land | place: USA: Georgia...
AAGCACAGAAAGAGGAAGATGAACGTCGAAGACACCTGGATCGGGGTGCCGAAGATCGACCGTGAGGTGTAGAAGGACTCCGTGGCCAACTGTTGGATGTCGAGGCCAGGGTGCCCGAACACCGGGATGTACTCACCGAAGTAGCCGTAGGCGAGCGCGGCGACGGCGATCACGACGATCGGTAACCCGACGCACCGGCGCGTGGCCTCCAGGATGAGCAGGATTCCCACCACCGCGATGGCGAAGTCGTAGTCGGTGAATCCGAAGATCACCGTCTCGGTGGTCAGGCGCTCGTAGTTGTTGACGATGTGGAAGTTCGTCCAGAGGGTCAGCCCGCACAAGATGGCGTCGTACCAGGCGACACCTGGTTTGCTGGCCCACGCCTTCTTGGCCGGGTACAACAAGTACACCAGGCTCATCGCACCGGCGACGTGGATCGCGCCCTGGACGAGCGAGACGTAGTTGCCGAACAGTGCCGTGTAGAGCTGGAACGCGGTCAGCGCCGTGCCCAGCGCGAGCACGACCCACTTCCAGATCCCCAGCTGGGACCGGAACGCGCTTTCCTGGTCGTACTTGCGCAGCGTCTCATCGACGGTCTTGGTGTCGACCGTGTCCGAGCCGTTCGTCGTCGGCGGTTGGGCTCCATGCTCCGCCATGCGGCGAATCTCCCTCGATCTACGGGTTCTGTTCGGGGGCCAGCTTCAGGTCTGCCGGCCCCCGAACAGGTGATCAGTCCAGCAGGCCCTGTTCCTCGAAGTAGCGTTCCGAACCCGGGTGGAAGGGCACGTCGCCCTGCCCCAGCAGCGCATCGTCGATGTTGATCAGATCGGCCTGAGCCAAGGTCAACGAGTCGGAGTTCTCGTAGAGGTTCTTGGTGACCTCATACCCGAGGTCCTCGCTGATCTGCGTGGTGGAGCCGTACATAGCGGCGAACACCGAGATGGTGTTCACCGGCTCGTCCAGGAAGTCGTAGATCTCCGGGGTGATCTCGTACTCCTCGAAGTTGGTCTCGCTCACGATCGACTGCAACTCCTCGCCCTCGATGGGCACGAGCTTGACGTTGCCGGTGGTGGCCTGAAGTTCCTGCAGGCTCGCCGCAGGTGCACCGAGGATCTCGATGGAGGCATCGGCGTTGCCGTCCTGCAACTTGGCCCGCGCGTCGTCGAAACCCTCCTCGAGTGGGGTGTAGTCCCCCTCCTCGATGCCGTAGGCGGACAGGATTGCCTGGGCTGCCTGCCGGGTTCCCCCACCGGGAGGACCGATCGCGACGGTCTTGCCCTCGAGGTCTGCCACGCTCTCGATGCCGGTGGACTCCAGTGTGATGACCTGGGCCGACTCCGGGTAGAGCTGGCCCATGAAGCCGACGTTCTCCACCTGGGCGCCTTCGAACTCACCCTGCCCGCTCACGGCATCGATCGCGGTGTTCGTCTGCGAGATACCCAACTGCAGTTCCTCGCGGGCGATCATCGCCAGGTTCTCCACCGAGGCCCCGGTCTCGATGGCGCTGACCTGTAGCCCCTCTTCCTCGATGTTGTCCACGAGGATGTTGGCGTACTCCTGTCCGAGTGGGTAGTAGACCCCACCGACGCTCCCAGTCCCCAGTTGCAGGCTGGTGGTGAAGTTCTCTTCCTGCTCACCGCCACCGCCGCCAGCGGTCCCGCTGTCGTCGCCACAGGCGACCAGCGCGGCGGGTATCACCGCGGCGGCTAGGACGGCCGCGACCCGTTGCCGCTTCGGTCGGTTCCAAGCCTTCTGCATGCTCTGCTCTCTTTCGTCGCTCGTCGTCGTGTGTGAATCCCGCTCCCGCGTGTGGCACACGGTAAGGTCTTCGCGCCGATCGGTGGTCATTCCTGCTCGGGCAGTGCCCGGATCGTTATGGAACTGTCAGTCATGTGGCGACCTCCGCGCGTTCCGGGGGTGCCGTGGCTGCCGGCCCGGCATGTTTGACCTGGGTGGGCGTAACCCCCATATCACCGAACCGGTCCGGGGAGAACGCCGCCTCGTGCAGGGTGGGCGCCTCTTCCAGCAGGCCCTGAGCGACCATCTCGCCCGTGACAGGTCCGAGGGTGAGTCCCCACATCGCGTGACCGGCGGCGAGGACCAGGTTGCGGTGAGCTCGGCTGGCGCCGATGGCCGGCACACCGTCGGCGGTACACGGCCGTTGACCCGCCCACGTCTGTTGCGTGCGCCCGACGCGCAGGCCGGGCAATGTTCGGGCGATGCCGTCCCGGATCGCCTGCACGCGGCGATCGCTGATCCGGTTCCCGCTGTCCGAGAGCTCGAGGGTTCCGCACATCCGGAGCCGGTCCGGGTACGGCGTAGCGACGACGCGCGGCTCGCGGACGGACAGCGGAATGCGGGGGGAGGGGCCCTCGGTGTCGACGTCGACCACGTAACCCTTGCCGCCGTGCATCGGCAACTTGAGGCCGACGCTGTGGCACAGTTGCTCGCTGGCGACACCTGCGGCGATCACGAACGAGCCGGCAGCGACCCGGCCGGAGTCGGTCTCGGCCGCGACGATCCGCCCGTCCTGGCTGTGCAACTGCCGCACCGTCGTGTTCCACCGGAGCGTTGCACCACATGCTTCGGCGGCGTGAAGCAAAGAGCCGACGAACTCCAGGCTGTCGCAGTGCGCCTCGTTGGGACGGAGCAATCCACCGGCGATGTCCCCGAGCAGCGGCTCGATCTCCCGAGCCCTCTCGGCGCTGAGCACCTCGTGCGGCAGCGCGTCCCGGTTGCGGGCCAACGCCTCGACGGCGCCGGTGAACCGTGACTCGGTGAGGAAGACGTCCATCAGGCCGGATCGATGGAAGCTGGTGGTGAGTCCCTCCTTGGCGTACTGCTCGTGCATGGCCAGGCTGCGGATCGCGAGCTCTCGCATACGTTCGGTGAGCAGCCGCACCCGACGTGGCCGGGCCGAAGCCGCGAAGCGGGCGAGAAATGGTGCCAGGTGGGGTTTCGGGCTGACATAGAACGGGCTGTCGCGCCGCAGCATGTAGCGCAACCCGGACGTGACATTAGCCGGTGTCGCCAGTGGCTCGACGTGGCTGGGTGCGATCAGCCCCGCGTTCGCATAGGAGCAGCCGTTGCCCGGACCGGCCCCGGCATCGAGCACCTCGACCGAGGCACCGCGCCGAGCGAGCTCGTATGCGGTCGAGGCTCCGACAGCACCGGCGCCGATGACGACGACGTCGGGCGATGGGCCATCAGTTGCCACGGCAGTGCTCCTGGGTTGGATCGAAGGGGTGCCAGCACCGTAGTTCGTGACGGCCGCGCGCGGATCCTCCTTCAAGGATGACCTCAGGTGGGGATCTGCACGGACCCGTCCGGCAGGGCTCCCCGGATCCGGTAGGTGTCCTCGACGGTGAGCGTGAACGTTTGTTGCTCGTCTGCCAGTGTGTCGGACTCGTCGACGATCAGGTGGAACGCGCGGTCGCGATCCTCACCGGCGAAGCGCCCCAGGCCCGTCGCGCTCGCCCACCCGGGACGCACCTGCAGGTCGCCGACGGTGACCCCCCGGAACACGCGGTTCCGGCTGCGATCGGTGAGCAGCAGGCGCGCGCTGCCCTCGGACGGTGCTGCGATGTCCAACTGCAGTTGGGCCTGTTCCCACTGCTCCTCCTCGCGTTCCACCGGGTCGTCCGGGAGCCGCGGTGCACGTCTACTTCCGGTGCCCACGCCCACGAAGGAGACCTCCGTGCGCGTTCCCGGCTGCAAATGCGACATGCCGACCCGGCCGCTGTGGAAGGCGTCGTCCACCGCCGTGACCTGCCAGTTCTGCGGTTCGTCCTCCCCGTCGCGCCACATCTTCGCGCGCAGCGTCATGCCCCGGCGCTGCAAGAGCACGCGGTACCAGGTGCCCTCCTCCACCGTGAACGGCAGTCGTGCGTTCGCTAGGCCGTGGTAGCTGCTGTCCTGCACGCGGGCGATTCGCAGCCGGTTCTCCGAGCTTGCTCCAGGCATCCGGGCGTCGATGTAGTAGAAGCGGGACTCGTCGACCGTCGCGCCGCCGTAGTAGAAACCGATCTGGAACAACGTCTCACCCATGTCGTCGCCACGCAGCCGGGCGTAGATCTCGACGTCGCCGTCGACCTCGCCGACCTCGTCCCACGTCAGTCCGCGGCGGCCGCCGGACTCGTCGACGACGTGCTGCAGCCGACGCGGGTTGTCCAGCACGGTCCAGTCGCTGTTGCGCCACAGTGTCGACCAGTTCGCCGGCGGTTGGCCGACCGTGTCATCTCCGAAATCGGTGGCGAAGGTTTGCCCGCCGTCGCCGGGGTCGTCTTCGATGGGTGTCAGGCGACCACTGGCCCGTACGCGCGCGGCCGAGTCGGGCGTGCCGTACGGCCGGCTGATCATGTTGCCCGCGCGGCGCAGCGCCGAGCCGACGCGCGTACCGGTCAGCTCACCGTCGCGTAACGCGAACTGACCGCCGACCAGGACGTGCTGGACACCCTCGGCGTACTGGCGGGGCTCGTCGAACGTCGCGTGGTCGATGATCGTCTCCGGGTCGAACACGGTGACGTCGGCGGCCATACCGGCGGCGAGCAGCCCGCGGTCGACCATGCCGATCATCGCTGCGGGCAGGCCCGTCATCTTGTGCACCGCCTGCTCGAGGGTGAGATAGCCTTGGTCACGGCTGTAGTGGCCGAGGACCCGTGGCTGGGTGCCGTACCGTCGTGGATGGATCGAGTTGGACGTCGACGCCCCACCGTCGGATGCGACGGAGGTTCCGGAGTAGGTCAGGATGCGGCGGAAGTCGTCCTCGTGGCCGAAGTAGTAGATCGTGCGCAGGCTGCCAGCGTCCTCCATGATCTGGATCGCCGCCTCTCCCGGCTCCACGCCCTTCGTCTCCGCGACGTCGGCGAGGGTCTCCTGCCGGGTGGGGAAGTAGACATCGGCGGCGCTTTCCACCCGGCCGGCGATCAGCTCCTCGATCTCCGTCGCGATCTGCGGGCGCAGGTCGGGGTCGGCGAATCGTTCGAGCATGTCCTCCCGGCCGCCCTCTTCCACCCAGTCCGGGATGATGGCCGTCAGCCCGGTCTGGCTGGCTGTGTAGGGGTAGACGTCGGCGGCGGCATAGGTGCCCCGAGCGTTGGCCTCCTCGAGCATGCCGATGGTCTGCTTCGTCTGGCCCCATTGCTCGGGTCCCATCACCTTCATATGCGTCACCACCGGCGCCAGCCCGGCGTCCTCGCCGATCTGGATGCACTCGGCGGCGGACTCGACGACGTCGACGGACTCGTTGCGGATGTGGCTGCAGTAGTTCGTCCGCCATGCACGTGCGGCGCTGACGACGTCGGTGATGTGCTGGGTCTCGGCATAGACTGCCGGGACATAGGCGATGCCGGAGGAGACACCCCAGGCGCCGTCCTCCATGCCTCGACGGACGATCTCCTGCATCTGTGTGATCTCGTCTTCGGTGGGTTGCCGGTCCTCCCGGCCCACGACTTCGCTCCAGACCGCGTTGAACCCGATGTAAGCGCCGACGTTGATCCCGATGTCGGTGTGCTCGACGGACAACGCGCCCGGCACGTTCGTCGACCCACCGCCATCGGGCTGCAGGATCTCGGTGGTGACTCCTTGCGTGAGGCAGCTACGAGCCTCTTGCAGCGCCGTGGTGTTCGCGTGTGAGTGCACATCGACGAATCCGGGCGCGACGACGAGGCCGGTGGCGTCGACCTCGGTCTCGGCTCGGGAGCCGCTGAGATCACCCACGGCGACGACGTAACCGCCAATGACGCCGACGTCGGCGCCGAACCGCTCACGTCCAGAGCCATCGACCACGGTGCCGCCGCGGAAGACGACGTCGAACTCGGTGCCCGCGGGAACTGCCTCGTCGGCCGGAACGGACTCATCGTACGCTGCGCCGGGTGTCGCCGAAGCCGAGCCGCCGAGCGTGGTCGCCGCGACACCGCCAAGAGCCATGCCGAGGACACTGCGGCGCGCGAGATGTGTGGGCTGGTTGCTGCTCTCCGTGCTCTCTGTCATGGCATGCTCTCCGTTCGGTCAGGTGCATCGGCGGTGATGTGCTGGTAGACGGTCTGCACCAGCTCTTCGGCCGTGGGCAGGGCGGTGTCACGTGGTCCTTCGGTCATGACGGCGAGTGCGACCTCGCGGCCGGGCTCGAGGATGTAACCGACGTCGTGCGTGACGCTGCGGCCGCTGGTCAGTCCGCCGGACTTGTGTGCCACCGGCACCCCTGGGAGTGCCTGCTTGAAGAACCGTTCGCCTTCTTGTGCACGCAAGGTGTCCAGGAACACCTCTTGCGACCCATCGGTGAGCGGTGGGCCGGCGTAGAGCGCCGTCAGGTGGTGGACAGCGTCCTCGGCGGTCAAGAAGTTCTCCTCGCCGGTGTCGGGGTTGCCCGGATGCATCATCTTGCGCCCCAACCACATCTCGTCGAGGTTCTGCATGTCGGCCAGCGCGTTCACGCCGTCGAACCCGGTCCGGTCGATCAGCACATTGGTCGCCGTGTTGTCGCTGACGGTGATCATCAGGTGGGCTAGGTCGTACACGCTGAGGTCCAGCGGCATCTCCTCGTCCTTCAGCTCACCACTGCCGCCGACCACGTCGTCGTCGGTCACCGTGATCGTCTCGTCGAGTGCCAGCTCCCCGCAGTCGACGAGCCGCAGCAGTTCGGCCAAGATCGGCACCTTGATCGTGCTGGCCGCGCGGTAGGGGTCGTCGACGCCGACGGTGACGTGCGCTCCGTCGAAGACACCGCTGAGGTCCTGGACGCTGACACTGATCCGGTTGTCAGAGTCCGCTCGGCTCAGCACCTCCCGCAGATCGGTTTCGAGGTCGTCCCACACGTCATGGCTGGGGAGCTCGGGCGGTGGCGTCGTCGTGACCGGACCGGTCAGTACATGCGCCTGGCCGGTCTGCTCCCGTGTGACGCGCACCCGACCGGTCGCGGCACGGTGGGTGGGAAGGGTGAAGTCGTAGGTTGCCTGGCTGGTGGCGAGACTGCCGCGTACGAGGCCGTGTTCCGACGTCGCCGTGGCGTCTTGGCGCTGGGTGTCGGTGCCACACGACCGATAGCGTGCGTGGCCGGTCTCGGCGTCGTACGAGAACATCTCGCCGTCGGCGGCGATCGAGGCCGAGGATGGCCGGGACGGTTCCGGCGTCGTCGTCGCTTGGCTCGCGTTGGCCGTGCCCGTTGCCGCCAGCACCGTTGCTGTTACCACGAGCGTGAGATGGCGCAGTCCGATGGCTGTGTAGGTCGACCGCAGTGGCATGGCACGCTCCTTGTTCGTCTCCTGGCAGCCCGGCGTTCACGCGTTCTGGTGGTGTGTGGTCTGCGCCACAACCATCGGCTTGGCTGGACCGTACGACGACGACGGCCGGAGCGGATCCTCCTTGAAGGATGAGTATTCAGGTAGTCACACAGGAAGTAGGCAGTGGTGATGCGTGCTTGGTGACCCAGCCGACGGCGGGCGGCTGCCGCTCTGCTTCAAACGCTACCAGCGTCAAACATCCGCTCGACCGCCTCGGCGAGATCTCCTCCCGAGTTGGCTCAAATCGTTAGTGCGTGACTTCGCCGCCGATGACGGCGTCGATGATTGCCTGCTCGTCGGCCGGGATCTGGGGCGGGAAGTCCTGCACGTACTGGGAGACGGCCAAAGCGGCGAACACGACCGTCAGGTGCGCCTCGATGGAGTCCTTAATCCTGTGGAAGATCGGGCGGGCAGCGCGATCGCTTTTGGACATGCGGAATGACTCCTCGACGTGCCACAGCTCGTGGTAAGCGGAGATGACCTCGGCCGCGGGCATGATGCGTGCCTCAATGTTGCTGATGTAGCCCTTCCAGCCGGCCAGAGCCAGGTTCTGCTGGTAGCCGTTCTCGTCGAAGGACTTGGCGCCGCCGAGGCCTTCCTTGACGAAGCGGGCCCTCTTCTGCTTCTTGTCACCTTCGATGATCGCGATCGCCTGGTTGCGCTGCTGGTTGAGTGTCCTGTGGTTTCGTAGCGCTCGTTTCTGGCGGTACTGCCACGCCGCTCGCCAGGCGTGCGGGTAGTCCTTCGGGTCCCACACCGGCTCTGCGCGCTGGTTGACCCTGCCCGGATCCAGTGCCTTGCGCACGGGGAGTGGGGGTCGACCGTGGTGCCCTCGGCGTGATGCGTGCCGTGCCAGCGGAAGTGGGTGGCCAGGTCATGTGGCGCCTTGGTCTGCCGCGAGCCGACGATGAACCGCAGGCCGGCCTCGTCCAGGGCCTTGAGGTTCGCCGCCGAGAGCATACCGGCGTCAGCCACCACGACCATGTCGGCGACCTGGTGACGTTGGGCGAACGTCTCGATGACGGGCACGATGGTGTGGACCTCGGCCTTGTTGCCCTCATCGGAGTGCAGCTCCAGGGGAAACCCCGCTCGGTCAACGAGGATGCCGATGACGATCTGCGGATCCACCGCCGTTCCTTGGAGTAGCCCACCTTGCGGAACCCGTCCTCGTGCTCGGCCTCGAAGTACAGGGTGCACACGTCAGACAGCGGCAGACTGATCCCGGTGGTGGCCACCGAGTGAGCGAAACACTTCTTGGCGATCTGGTCGCGGTAGTCGGCCTCGTTGATCCTGCCCAGGGCCCGCTTGATCGTGGAGTAGCTCACTACATGTAGTCCCAGCTTGCTCATCACCCGGGGTGCATTCAGCTTGGAGGTCGGCTCCACGATGCGGCAGATGACCAGGCTGCGGAAGGTCTCATCGCCGATACCGTCCAGCTCCAGGCGCGCGGCCGCTACCTGGTCACTGCCAGCAGGCAGGCCCAAATCGAGGGTCTGCTGACCGTTGTCGATCCAGGCACGGGCGCGGGCCTCGACCACCCCAAGCTCGGCGGTGGTGTGCGCCGAACCGATGTGCTGCAAAATCTGCTGCCTGCCGCGAACGTAGCCCGCCGTTGTTAGTGCGTGAAAACACACGCCCTGACGCCTAAACGCGCAGGTCAGGACGCCGCAGCCAAGAAAACCGGCGAACGATGAGCCAACTCAGGTCAAACATTCGCTCGACCGCCTCGGCGAAATCTCCTCCTTCAAGGAGGAGTGCAGAGGGCGTAGTTCCTTCTACCGTCTTGCGTCAACTAACGAGGTGACGCGATGTATAAACCTGGTAGAGGCGACGCTCCCGTTTCGATGACACTGCGCTCAGGTTCCCATGCCGAGAAGTCGCGACGGCTGCCACGTTTTTCATCAACGTCAGGTTTCAGTTTTGGCGCGACTACCGGTTGCTGTCCCAGTAATTGCATCGTAGAGCACCGTTTGGTGCAACCGAGGTCGTTCGTTCCGGGGAACGATGACCTCCTGATGCAGCCCGAGAGTCGAGTTTCATGTGCCTGCCTTGCCGACGCCGGTTCGGCGTGCCGGCCGGCATCGGTTCGAATGAGCGTTGTTCTGTTGAGGAGTCGTGGTGGGTATGCCTGTCAGTGAAGGTTCGGGTGCGCGGGAAGTGTCGTCATCCAGCGCCATGGAACGACGGGGTCGCGGGTCGCGGGGGAGACTCGTCGTTGCTGGGGTTGCCTCCGCGGCCATGTTTGCGGCCGTGGTGCCAGCGGCCGGTGGCCAGCCCGCCCAGGATGATGGCTTCGATGTCTTGGTGCGTAATGGCACTGTCGTTGACGGTTCCGGCGGCGATGGCTTTCCGGCGGATGTGGCCGTGCGCGGTGATCGGATCGTCCAGGTGGGGGATTTGGAGGATGCGACGGCGGAGCAGGTGATCGATGCCAGCGGACTGGTTGTCGCGCCCGGATTCATTGACATTCACACGCACGCATCAACGGCGGCGTTGCGTGAAGCCCAAAGCTCATTGACCCAAGGCGTGACGACGGAGTTGCTGAACACTGATGGTGGTGGGTCGTTGAACGTCGCTCAGCGTCTTTCCATCGAGGAGGGTGGTCTGGGCATCAACGTTGGTGCGTACACACCGTTCAACAGCATTTGGAGCAACATCGTTGGCAACGATGATCGCCGGGCCACGGATGCGGAGATGGAGCGTATGCGCGGGCTGGTGACCAGCGGCATGGCGAACGGGGGTTGGGGTGTGTCGTCTGGGCTGTCTTACACTCCCGCGGCCTTTGCCGAGACTGACCAGGTCATCGGTGTGGTTGAGGCGGCTCGGCAATGGCGGACCAACTATCCGAGCCATATTCGCAACGAGAACGACACCGTCATCGAAGCCACGGCTGAGGCCATCGAGGTAGGTGAGGAAGCGGGATTAGTCCCAGTCGTCACCCACATGAAGGCCATGGGACCTGCGAACTGGGGCAAGACGGAAGAGACGCTCGGGCTGATCGAGGACGCCAACGAGCGCGGCACCTACACAGCGGCAGATGTGTACCCGTATCTGCGCAGCCAAACCGGTATTCACGCAACCATCCCAGCCTGGATCAAGGACGGCGGCAGAGAGGCCATGCTTGACCGGTTCGAAGACCCGGAGTTGCGGCCGCAGATCCTCGACGAGATTGAGGAGCTGCTACAGAGCCGTGTTATCGGACCCGAAGGCGTGTGGATCCGGTCGCTGGGCCAGACCCTGGAAGAGGTCGCACAGGATATGGGCGACGTACGTCCGGGCGAGGCGGTGATCGAGGTTGTCACCGAGCACGGCAACCTGTCGTCCATCTGGACCTTTGGACACGAGGACGATCTCGAGCGGCTGATCCAAGCTCCCACCACGGCGATCGCTTCTGATGGTGGGGCGAGTACGTCTGCTACGACGCATCCGCGGCGGTATGGGACCAATCCTCGGGTGTTGGGTCGGTATGTGCGTGAGCAGGGTGTGTTGGGGTTGGAAGAGGCTGTTCACAAGATGACGGGGTTGCCGGCGACGATTATCGGCATGGTGGATCGGGG
>Ga0079225_10002371_pt1 | contig 10835 bp, 8 predicted proteins | sample Poulit2012_FD_76344 | JGI IMG/M metagenome (GOLD analysis project Ga0079225, IMG submission 76344) | Agricultural soil microbial communities from Georgia to study Nitrogen management - Poultry litter 2012 | ecosystem: Environmental > Terrestrial > Soil > Agricultural land | place: USA: Georgia...
TAGATTTATGTTGATTGAAGTAGAAAAATGTTGACTACATCGTCGACTTAATGATCTATATCTTCCTTAGAAAACTTAAGAATTTTTTCTTGAACATAGCTTAAATGTTTGTACATCTCTTTAAAGGCTTTTGCCGAATCACGTTTTTTCAAAGCCTCATAAATTGCTTTATGATCATTAATTGTTTTTTTCGGTTCTCGAAAGGGAATTAAACTGTTCGTTTTATTATGAGCAATTAATAAGGATTCAATCATCCCTTCTAAAATTGGGTTATCCACACTATAAGCAATAATTCGGTGAAACTCTTTATCATATTTCCCATAATCTTGTTCAGCATACTTTCTGATACCCTCAATTGATTTTTCTAACTGTTTTAAATGGGTGTCTGTAATCTTTTCAGCGGCAATCGTAACTAAGCCTAGCTCAAGTGCCATTCTTGCCTCGATAACTGCGGGAATATTGTTGATTGAAATAGCTAACATCGCTTGATAGGGACTACTTCCTACTCTCTTATTTATGTAGGTTCCGCCACGTGGACTTCTTGATAGAATTTCTAGCGTTTCAAGGGAACTTAAAGCCTCTCTCAATACTGGCCTGCTCACGCCGAACTGATCAATTAAATCCAATTCTGAAGGTAGACGATCGCCAGGCTTTAAGCGACCTTCAGTAATAAGCATTATTATTTGCTCGGAAACTTGTTGCGATAACGTCTTTCTTTTAACGGAGCTTAACTTTAAATCTTCCACCAATTTCAACCCCTAATTTTTAGTTATATATTGTGTATACCATTTAATTTATAATACTGATTTTTTAAAGAAATATAAGCACTAAAACTGAAAGTGCCTCTCAAAATAAAATGTCTTCCATGAAGAGTATCCTAAAAACATCTTAAAAATTTAAATAACAGTGCCTTAAATTGGCATGTAATTGTCATACAATAAAACAACGTCTAAACACTATTTTATATGTATAAAAAAGTATGTCAAGTGTTAACTTCTCAAGGCTTTATATGAAAAAACTGCATAGTTGCAGAGAGTTTAGTTGGGTGTGAAATTTGAGAGATTCAAATCACATTATGTTAATTATTTCACTAACAATAAATTATTAGTTGAAGCTAGTTTTTCAGTATTAAGATGTACAATTAACAACATCCAATAATTATTTACTATTTTGAAAAATAGTCTTATCTTAATTTTATGAATGGAAATTACAAAAAGTTAGAGTGGAGCCATTAAGTTCGAAGGAGTATATGAGATAAAATATACAATTAAAGATGTTTGGGGAAATCAGGCGTAAGTAGTTTTTTAAGCACTATTTAGAAAATGAACAACCCAACAGACAGATAAAGTAAACAAAAAAGGAGTGGGCAGTTAATCTACTAACGATTAGCCCCACTCTATTTTTGTATTTAAAGGTTATTACTTCACAGCCTCTTTAACGATCTCTTCGGGCTGTTCAAGTTCATATATATGATTGACTAAGTTAGCACTAGAAGATCCTGTTGAATACTCGTTCCATTCATCGGCGAATTCCTTTATCTGTTCAAGATCGGATGTATTTTCTAAAATCACAAACTCCAATAATGAATATCTTCTTTTTCACAAGTTCGTTGATCAAAGACACCTTTAATGTCAACCAAGACCCGTTGATCATTACGATACAGGGACTTTAACTTGTCCAACGTGTAAGTATCTCGATAGACATCATGGGGGACAGCGAACACGATACAGTCCAGATTCTTTAAATCTTCCGTCCGAACAAGTTCGATATCAAATTCTTCCTTAACTTCCGCTTGGTCAGCTAAAGGGTCGTGGACAAGTACATCAACACCATATTCATTGAGTTCATCAATAATATCAATCACTTTTGTGTTACGTACATCAGCTACATTTTCCTTAAAAGCTAAACCTAGAATAGCTATTTTAGCTTGATGGACATCCTGCTTTGCTTTGACCATCGTTTTTACAATATGGCTCGCTACATATTTACCCATCGTATCATTTATTTTTCGGCCGGCTAAAATAATTTGGGAATGATATCCGAGTTGCTCCGCCTTATACGTGAAATAATAGGGATCTACTCCAATACAATGGCCACCAACTAAACCTGGGGTAAACTTCAGAAAGTTCCATTTCGTACCTGCCGCCCTTAAAACATCTTTCGTATTAATATTCATTTTATTAAAGACCCTCGATAGTTCATTCATGAAGGCAATATTAATATCTCGTTGTGCATTTTCAATGACCTTAGCAGCTTCAGCAACCTTAATAGATTCAGCATCGTGAATACCGGCGGTAATAAAGGATGCATAGAACTTAGAAATTTCCGCCAGTGCAGCATCGTCTGAACCGGAAACAATTTTGACAATTTTAGTGAGAGTATTGACTTTATCACCTGGATTAATCCGTTCTGGAGAATAGCCAACTTTAAAATCCTTCCCACACGTAAGGCCAGATTCTTTTTCCAAAATTGGAATACAAACCTCTTCTGTCGTGCCAGGATAAACTGTTGACTCATAGACAACAATTGAACCCTTTGTTAAATTCCGTCCGATCGTCTCACTCGCTTTAATAATAGGTGTTAAATTTGGTGTTTTATCAATATTAATGGGTGTCGGAACTGCAGCAATATGAAATTTACATGCCCTTAATTCAGCTTCATCACTTGTAAAGGATAAAGATGTTTCCTGAATGGCCTGATCACCCACTTCATTTGTTACATCAATTCCACTGCGATATTTATCTAATTTTTCATCATCAATATCAAAGCCAACGGCATCATAGGTTTTAGCCACTTCAACAGCAAGCGGTAGCCCGACATAACCTAATCCAATAATCGCCACACGTTCCTTATGTTGCTGTAACTGATCAACTAATCTCATTTTTAATCCAACCTTTACAAATATATTAGACGTTTTATGTTACGTATCATTGAATGTTTTACCCGCAACTGTCACGAATTACTATTATTATACAATGTTTATCAATTTATGGCATGGGAATAAAATAAAGGATGTGAAATTTTCTCGAATATATGGCAATAAATAGATATACGTACATTTTATGTGACAGAGTTAATTGGAAGCAAGCTATTCATGTGATAAAATTAAAAAGATAGTTATAAATAAATGATGACATAATTGGTATAGTGTTAGGTAGATGGCATCATTGAAACGGTCCAAATAGTATTCTATTAATATAATGATATACAAATTGCATGTATAAAATAATTTTAATTTGGAAGTAGTTATCACTAAAAAGGGATACGATGATATGCGAGAGAAGAAAAAAATACTCTTTTTTATTTATCAAATGGGAGCTGGCGGAGCTGCTAGAACTTTACTAAATATTGTTAACCACCTTGACCGCCAAACCTTTGAACCAATATTAGTTACTTTGAATTTTGATGGATCCTATGAAAGATATTTAAAAAAAGATGTTAAATTTATTAAACTGTCTACAAACCGTTTACGTAAAAGTATTATTCCATTAGCGAAAATTATCAGGAAAACAAAACCTGATCTTGTCTTTAGTACGATTCCGGTATATAACACCATTGCAATTTTAGCTCGGTTTTTATCGTTTACTCAAACGAAAAGCATTGTACGTGAGGCGGCTTATCTAGGTGGAGATTTTAAAACGAATATGAAGCTTCATTTATTTGGCATGCTTTATCGAACGTCACATAAAGTAATTGCTCTTTCCCAGGGAGTTAAACAAAATTTAATCAAACGTTACCGGATTAAAGAATCAAAAATTAAGGTGATTTATAACCCGTTAGATTTAGAGCACATTAACGAGCAAATATCTACTGGTATCTTATCTGAAGATCATGCGTTAATTTTTAACGAAACGACAAAAGTAATCGTAACAGCCGGTCGACTTGTTCCGGAAAAAGATCAAAAAACATTATTAAAGGCCTTTGCCTTATTGCGTGAAAAAATAGATGTTAAGTTAATTATTTTAGGAGAAGGTGAACTTGAAAATACACTTAAAGATTTAACGAAAACATTAAACATTTCCCAAGATGTCTATTTTGCTGGATTTGTAAATAATCCGTATATTTATTTCCATCGAGCAGATCTGTTTGCTTTATCATCCTTAAATGAAGGATTTGGACATGTACTAGTTGAGGCACTAGCCACAAAAGTGCCGATTGTTTCAACAGCATGTGAACCAGGAGCCCTTGAAGTTTTGGCTGATGGTGAGTTTGGGGCACTAGTCCCTTTAAGAGATCCAGAGACAATGAGTGCTAAAATGTTCGAACTTTTAACATTAACAGAAAAAAACAGACATGCTATGATAGAAAAGGGTTATGAGAGAGCTCAGGACTTTGCTGTTGAACAGATAGTCGGCGAATACGAAAATATATTCCTGCAAACGATAGGGGATCGGTGATATGAAGCACAATGAATTAACAAAGGAAAGAAACATACGAGTAGCACATCTTTCAACTGTTCACCATCCAACAGATCCGAGAATTTATCATAAACAATGTTTATCTTTACATAAGGCGGGGTTCGATGTTTACTTAATTGCCCAAGAAGATGGGCATGAATCTAATAAACCAATTCAACATATTCCGCTTAAAAAAACTTCGGGTCGTTTAAAGCGAATGATATTTGGTACGTTCCAGCTCTATCGCCAAGCAAAAAAGCTGAAGGCAGATATTTATCATTTCCACGATCCAGAACTAATGATTGTTGGCTGGCTTTTAAAAAAACGTACTAATATTGTTATTTATGACATTCATGAGGATTATGTAACGAGTATTTTACAAAAAAAGTATATGAATAGCTTTTTACGCAAAATGGCTGCGAAACTATATACGTTTTTCGAGAAAATTTTTACACGCAAATTAGAATTGACCCTTGCGGAAAAATATTATTATGACATTTATCAACGGGGGACACTTGTTTTAAATTATCCAATCATTAATGAACGTTTGATGGATGAGCGATCAATGGATTTACCACTAGAAAACAAACTTCTATATACCGGGAATGTCACAGAAGACCGGGGGGCACTCATCCATGCAAATCTACCAAACATTATTAAAGATATATCGGTTTACTTTATCGGAAAATGCCCCCGGGCTTTAGCTGATCAAATGAATGAAATTTCTGCTGAAGTAGAAGGCGGAATAACTATAGAGGGTGTCGATCAATTTATTGAAAAAGAGTATATAGATAAAATGTATATGCAACGTAGATGGTTAGCGGGTATTGCTCTATTTCCACCAACAGACCATTATATGAAAAAAGAACTAACAAAATTCTTCGAGTATATGAATGCAGGGTTGCCAATCATTTGTTCCAACTTTCCAGTTTGGGATGCGTTCATTAACAAGTACAACTGCGGTATTACCGTTGATCCCTATGACGAGAAAGCAATTAAAGAAGCGATTATGTATCTAATCAATAATCCCGATCAGGCAAAACAAATGGGGGAAAACGGTCGACGTGCGATTAAAGATGAGCTAAACTGGTCTGTCGAAGAGACTAAACTTATTCAATTATACAATGATTTGTTACAAAATGTTTAACAGCAAAATGTAAAGGTCGTGTACACAATGGCTCATGAAAATGAACCGCTCATTTCCGTTATAACGCCAGCTTACAATGCTGCTCGTTTCATTAGCGAAACAATCGATTCCGTCCGACAACAAACCTATTTGAATTGGGAAATGATTATTGTCGATGACTGTTCAACGGATCGAACAGCTGAAATAGTAGAAGAATATATTCAAAAGGATCATCGCATCCATTTTATTCAGCTGGAGAAAAATAGTGGATCAGCCATTGCAAGAAATACGGCAATGGATCATGCAAAGGGAGATTTCATAGCCTTCTTGGATAGTGATGATCTATGGTATCCAGAAAAACTGGAAAAACAGCTTAAATTTATGCAGAAAAATGACATAGCTTTTTCCTTTACTAAATATGTGCGTATGCGGGAAGATGGAACATTAACAAAAGGCATTACAAAAGCACCGCCAAAAATAGGTTATGAACAACTTATGAAACACTGTGTGATTGGTTGTTTAACTGTCATGCTTGATATGCGGAAAATTGGCGCTATGCGAATGATTAATATTCGTACCCGGCAGGATTATGTGTTTTGGTTACATATCACTAAGCGTGGGATTCCTGCCTATGGGTTACCAGAAGTGCTAGCGAAGTATCGGCTAGTAGAAGGTTCTATTTCAAGTAACAAACTAAAGGCAGCCAAGAAAAACTGGCATGTGTATCGTCATATTGAGCAACAACCACTTTGGCGTGGTCTATGGTACTTTATAAATTACGCAATTATATCTGTGTTTAACACGCTGAAATATAAATGGTTAGAAAAATAGTTTAAATCTTAGCAAAAAAATGAGATAATACAATAGGCAAAACTACTTGTTAGTTAAAGTAGTGATATATTTATGTTGGTTTCCAATGTGCTTCATTAAAATATCTATCTTATCTGAAGATATCTAACAAATATTAGTTATGTTTTAATATAAAACTAATGAGTATATTCGCATTAATTGTGAAAGGTTTATTATTTTATCAATAAATAGGCGGTGCAAGGGAATATTATGAATGCATATATACAGGAGATTATTAAACGGAAGGATTTATTGCTATATTTGGTTAAGTCGGGGTTAAAAGCCGAACACCGAAATAGTTATTTAGGTTATTTCTGGTGGTTGTTAGATCCTCTTTTAAATATAGCAGTTTACTACTTCTTAGTTGTTATTATTTTACAACGTGGCGGGGAAGATTATGCGATATTTTTAGTCATTGGATTAATCGTGTGGCGTTGGATTAGTTCATCAATTAATTCTTCGGCTAATGCTGTGTTAAGATATAGCTCGATTATCAATCAAGTTTACTTACCTAAGTTTATTTTTCCACTGTCCTTTACGATTACCCAATTAATTAATTTTTTATTTGGGACAGTTGTTATTGCGCTATTTCTATTAATATACGGGATTATGCCAACCTGGCGAATTGTATATTTTCCAGTAATTTTAATTATTACACTAGCGTTTTTGTTAGCGGTCGGCGCTGTGTTGGGTTTTTTCACAGTATTCGTACGGGACATCGATAACTTATTGACGCATGTCATCCGGATATTCTTTTATGCGTCCCCAATTATTTGGGAAGGTGGGCGCTTACCACCGGAATATGGAATTTTCGTGGCGATTAACCCAATCGCGATCATTGTTAACTCCTATCGTGATATATTAATGTACCACCAAACGCCAGACTTTTTAAAGTTGGGTATTATATTTGTGGTTTCCATAGCAACAATTATTTTTATGCTTAACTACTATCGTAAAAATGAACATAAAATTATTAAAGCTCTGTAATATATGCGCCATAGAAATATAAAAATAGAGTTCCTATCAATCATTGGATTGATTCTTAAAAAAAGTATTAAATAGCATTATAATATTATTATGATACTTGATGCGAAATGTAATCAACAAACAACTTATAAAATGACAAAGTAATATAAAGCTTACTAATGAGGGATTTACTTTGACTGTAAATGATCAAACAAAAGAAGTCATTGTCGCTAAAGATGTTGGTGTCTATTTTGATACACGCTTAAGCGATGATGATTATAAATCACGTATATTAAATATGTTCAAACGTAAAAAAAATAAACCGTCAGATAAAAAGCGTCCCCAGATTATTTGGCCGTTAAAAAACATTAATTTTACTGGCTTTCAAGGGGAAATCCTTGGAATCATCGGTGCTAACGGGGCTGGGAAAACGACATTAAGTAAAATTATAACGGGCATACTAAAGCATGACAAGGGAACATTACATGTTGATGGTAAAGTGACCGCCCTTTTCTCCTTTGGAATGGGCTTTAATAAAGAGCTGACTGGTCGTGAAAATGTTTATTTAAATGGTATGATGTTAGGGATTGACAAGGACTTAATTGACGAATATATTGATGAAATTCATGAGTTTTCCGATTTAGGCGATTTTATTGATCAACCAATGAAATATTATTCCAGTGGCATGCGGGCCCGCCTTGGATTTAGTGTGGCCGCTCATCTAGAACCAGAAATTTTAATTTTAGATGAAGCTTTGAACACGGGCGATGCACGGTTCAGTAAAAAAGCAGCCGATAAAATGCAAGAGCTCGTAAACCAGGCGAAAATGGTCATTATGGTGACACATAGTTTAAGGTACGCTCGCAGAAATTGTGATCGACTCATGTGGATAGACAAAGGAGAAGTCCGGGAAATCGGTGATCCAAAAACAGTTTTAAAAAAATATCGTGCGACCGTGCCACGTCAGAGAAAACGTCGGAGAAGCTTAGAACTAGATAAAACTGAGACAACAGTAAAGGACATCCCTGTTATTGAGGCGAGGGATTTAGGGGTATCCTTCAAACTTAGTAGTGGTGATTTCTGGGCCCTTAAAAACTTAAACTTCACTATATACGAAGGAGAAGTCGTTAGTATTATAGGCCATAATGGGGCTGGCAAGAGTACGTTATGTAAGGTCCTTACGCGTATATTAGCCCCTGATGCAGGTTCCGTAGACATTTATGGCGAAACATCATCATTGCTAGGTTATGGGACTGGATTTAACCCACAGCTAACCGGTGCAGATAATGTTTACTTAAATGCGATGTTGCTTGGAATTCCCAAAGAAATTATTGACGAAAAATTTGATGCAATTGTTGAATTTTCCGGTATTGGCAGAAGAATAAACCAACCTGTTAAGCAATATTCTAGTGGGATGCGTTCAAGACTTGGCTTTAGTATTGCCGCGGTATTACGCCCGGATATTTTCATTATAGATGAAGCACTATCAACGGGAGATTTAGCCTTTCGCCAGAAGGCAACAGAAAGAATCCAACAAATGATGGACTTAGCGAAAGCGGTTGTTATTGTGACCCATAGTATGCGCTTTGTTGAACAGGTATGTACTCGGGCGATATGGATTGAAAAAGGCGAAATTCGTGCCGATGGACCTGCTGAAGAAATAGTAGCAGAATATCGAGAAGTCATGGGCGGCACAAAGAGACAACGTAAGCGTCGTAAAGGATAACATTGGACAGACAATTAAATGAACATAGTTACCGGCGTGTGTCACTAATCATGACACACGTTATTTTCCATATATAATCATAGTTGAATGGATTTAAAATACTAGGTGGTTTAAACAATGAGACGATTATTAACTCGAATAATTGATTGGTTCCTGTACACTTTTTTGTCAGAGAAGCGTCGTCAAGCGATAGCAAATTTATTTTCGGAGCGACAAAAAGAGTTTATTAAGCAATTTACACAACATGGTAAAAGGCATCAGCAAAAACTTTTAATTAAAAAAATTAAAGATAATTTATATTCCCTTGGAATGCGCAAACAATCGTTGGCGGAATTGGAGCGAATTGTTTCATCGGTTGATGATAAGTACTTACAGCGCTTAGCTGCCTGGGAGCTTGTATTATGGCATGTAAATGAATTGTCCGAATCAGGAGCTAAAAAGGCACTTACATATATTAAGCAAGCATCTACCCATGAAAAAGATGCCGATCAAATTCGTCGGATGACAATTATTGAAGCTGAATGCTTATTACGCTTGCATCGAACAGATGAAGCACGAGTAAAGCTTGAACATTTAATGAAAACGACAGACCATCCAGACCTTTATTTAGCCCGAGCAAATTTAGAAACAACAATAACGGAGAAATTACATTGGATTAATCAAGTGTACAAGCACTTTAATATTCAGCCGATTACTTTTTCTGATCTTACCGAACCATCTTATGATCATTTAGCTATGGAAAAAACGGATCCAAAAGTTAATGAGAAGATAAAGGTTTCTATTATTATGCCCTGTTATAATGCTGAAGAAGGTGTGAAAACAGCAATTGATTCGCTCCTTCAGCAAACGTGGGAAAACATCGAATTAATCCTCGTGGATGACCATAGCACAGACAACACTCTGGGTGTTATTCAGTCCTATGCTAAACAAGATTCTCGAATTAAAGTTTTCCAAACGCCACAAAATAGCGGTCCTTATATTGCACGTAATATTGCCTTACAGCACGCAACAGGAGAATTCATTACTGTTAATGACGCTGATGACTGGTCCCATGAAAGGAAAATTGAAATCCAAGTAAGACATTTATTAGAACATCCTGAGATAATCGCTAACACATCAGCCCATGCACGGCTAACGGAGGATTTGCACATATATAGACGTGGAACTCCCGGGAGATATATTTTTCCTAATATGTCATCAATCATGTTTCGCCGTGAACCAGTTGTCGAAAAGATTGGTTATTGGGATTCCGTGCGATTTGCCGCCGATGGTGAATTTAAGCGTCGTCTGATCCGACAATTCGGTGAACGAAGCTATGTTGATTTAGATAGCGCACCATTATCTTTACCTAGACAAACAGTATCATCGCTAACTGGTAGTTCAGCCTTTGGATATAATGGTTTCTTTATGGGTGTGCGTAAGGAATATGTTGAAAGTCTTGAATACTTTCATCAACAAACCGAAAGTTATTACTACCCATATCCACTCAAGCAAAGACCCTTTCCCGTTCCGGAGCCGATGTGGCCACAGCGGGAAATTAGTGATAATGGGAAGCGTAGTTTTGCGGTAATCCTTGCTGCTGACTTTCGTAAACCAAATAAAGAAATAAAACAATTTTTACAACAAACTAGGAAACCATTAGGTCTGGTTCAGCTTTATACATATGACTTAGATATGCCATTAGAAGTTTCATCCGATGTTAGGAAAATGATTGATGGTCAGGACATCCAGATGTTAGTATACGGGGAAAAAGTTGCTAGTGACATTTTAA
>Ga0079225_10002374_pt1 | contig 10829 bp, 6 predicted proteins | sample Poulit2012_FD_76344 | JGI IMG/M metagenome (GOLD analysis project Ga0079225, IMG submission 76344) | Agricultural soil microbial communities from Georgia to study Nitrogen management - Poultry litter 2012 | ecosystem: Environmental > Terrestrial > Soil > Agricultural land | place: USA: Georgia...
TCAACACAGCGAAATTTTAGGCCCCCAGGAGTCTGACATGCTTAAAGTGACGGAAATTGATGCTCGAGTGATTCCGATCAAAACGAGAATTCCGTTCCGATACGGGATAGCGACAATGGTCAAAGCGCCCCACGTCGTCCTAAAACTTACGCTCAAAGACGACGTAGGTGCGGAAGCACATGGTTTTGCCTCTGAGCATTTGCCGCCCAAATGGTTCACCAAAGATCCCGCAACCACTTTTACCGATGAAATATCTGCCATGGTTCGGGTCATCGAACAAGCCCGTCACTTCGCGCTCGGGCTAGAGGGGGAATCTGCTTTTGCTATTTGGCAGAAGGTCGACAAGTTACAGCACGACTGGGCAAAGCGGGAAGATTTGCCCGGACTTCTCGTAAGTTTGGGCGTGGCATTGGTCGAACGCACGCTCCTGGATGCGAACTGCCGCTTGTTGGACTCGGATTTTGCCACCGCGCTATCGGAGGGCCTTCTTGGTTTTTCGCCGGCAGACATACATCCGGAACTAGCGAATTCATCCTGGAATGAGTCCTTGCATAAGCCAGCAGACCATATTGCCGTCAGGCATACGGTCGGGTTAAGCGACCCATTGCGCAGTTCGGAGGTAAGAGATACGCCGGAGGACAACTTACCGGTAGATTTGTACTCGATATTGCAGTTCTATGGTGTGCGCGCTCTTAAGATCAAGACGGCCGGCGATGTCGCCAATGATCTTCAACGGCTCGCGCAAATCAAGAGTCTCGTTGATGAACTAGAGATCACCCCAATACTGACTATCGACGCAAATGAAAGTTTCACCTCTGATTCGGAGTTTGTGCATTGGGTCCGAACCGTCTTGGACGACGGAGTGGTAGGCAACTGGGTCGCCAACAATCTCGAAGCCTTCGAGCAGCCTTTTCATCGCTCAGTTGCTTTAGGTCGTCAAGCTGCGCGCGCCTTAGCGGAAATCGGTCAGCATCCCGCTGTAGTGATAGACGAATCTGATGACGACGTATCCACCGTTCGTGCGGCCATGGATATGGGCTACGCCGGCGGCACATACAAGGGATGCAAAGGGGTCTTTCGTGGGCTGGCGAATGCTGCCCTCATTCATAAGCGCGGTCAGGACAAGGGCGCAGTTACGGTGTTGACTGCTGAAGATCTCTCTACGGTTCCACCGCTGACAGTCCCGCAGGACTTGGTCGTAGCAGCGGTAATGGGGTTGCGCCATATCGAACGTAATGGCCATCATTATTTTGGCCGAATTGCACCCTTAGACCCGGATATTGCCGAAAAGTTGCTTACGGCCCATCCGGATCTTTATGAGCGGCAAAAAGACGATGAAGTGCGTCTGCGCATTGTGGACGGCAAGTTGGCGCTAGGCACGATTTTGAAGGCGCCGTTTGGGCTCACACCAGAACTTGATATTTCAGGCCTAACTCCTCTTTCTATTTCTGCAGCACTAGCCGGTACGGTGGAATAGGCCAATTAGGTAATAATTGTCGAGAAATCCCATGAAACACCGCAACTTGCTTCGGGACATCTATGGAAGACCTGGACGGGAATGTTTTCGCCTGGATCCTAATTCGACCCATCTAAATCACGGTTCCTACGGGGCTACCCCCGTAAACACGCTTGGATATCAGGAACAACTTAACCGACAACTCGCAAGTAATCCTCTTTCGTGGTTTGATTCTCTTCCATCACGAATGATGCAAACGCGGCGTGACATAGCTGAATTCATTGGTGCACCCGAACGAGAAATTGCCGCAGTCCAAAATGCAAGTGCTGCAGCAAGCAGCGTATTTAACTCACTTTCTCTTGGCCCCGGAGAGGAAATTGTCGTCACTGACCACATCTATGGGGCTATTCGTATGGGCGCGGAACGGCTTGCACGACGATACGGAGCTGTGGTCAGGACGGTCGAACTTCCCCTCCGACTTAGTAATGAAGCGATCGTAGATCGGGTTGTGGGAGAAATTAGCGCTAAGACGCGCCTGCTCATTATCGACCACATATCCTCCGCGACCGCAAGAATCTTTCCGGTTGCACAAATCGCACAGGCATTGGGCAGGCGCCAGGGGCTTGTCATTCTTGTTGATGGCGCCCATTCACTTGGGTTAATGCCCAGTCCGGCTCTGCGGCAATCCAATGTGGTGTGGTTTGGAAATCTACACAAATTTGCGTGTGCTCCAAGTGGTGCAGCCGTAATGGTTTCACAGCAGCCTCTCGCAGACAATTGGTTCCCCGTGATTGACTCTTGGGGCACACCGGAAGGCTTCCCGATTCGCTTCGATTATCAGGCGTCTTCGAACACCACGGCATTTCTGAGCGCACCGCACGCAATCATGACGGTCAAAAAACTATTCGGCTGGGACGTGGTACGCGAATTCAGTGCGGAGCTGGGCATGCAGATCCGCGAATTGGTCACGAAGCACATAGCCGACGACCTTTACGGATTGTATGATCCTGCGCATCCGACACTCAAAATTGACGACTTTTTGGAAGACGAATTGCCAGGAGCAATTTCGCAACTTCCTCTCCTTCCCCTCCCCGGCACGATCGCGGATAGTCCGGAGACTGCACGTAGTTTTAAGTACTTTTTGCGCAAGGAACTTCAAGCGGAGGTCGGAGTATCAACGTGGCGTGGACTCGGACTGATTCGCTTTTCGCCGCACGCTTATAACACGGCTGCACAATATGAAAAATTTTTAACCCGACTAGTCAGAGTGCTCCAAGCCGCCTGAAGCGCTTCACGGAGTATTGGGGCACCAGCCCATGCAAGGCGCCGAGATAGCGCGCTTTCTGTGAAAGATTGAAAATTAATGGCGAAGTCAAAGAAATTTTAGGAGAGGTTCAAGTGTCGAATGTCGTATGGGAAACCGAGCAAAATCTGCTTGCCATAACCGAATTGCCGCCTCCGTTAGGCGGCCAAGGTTACGCGACTCCCTGGTCTCGGGTCCGCTCTCAATGGGTACCGTTTGACGCCCCAGAACCGGGGCGTTCGAGAATTATGCACGGGGCGACACTTGAACTGCCTCGTCCGGCTCGGCTTACACGATTAGTCGTGAAACCCGCCCTCGGATTCCATAAATGCGGTAGTGGGAGCGTCGACGACTGGATCGAAGACATTCGACTCTTGGGTCTGGTCAATGGTGACTGGCGCGTGCTACACGAACAGTATGGTTTAGTGGAGAACTTGCCTGGTGAGGAGCATGTTTTCGCCCTTGGAAATGAGGAAGTCACCGCTGCTTTAGTTGAGGTGCGCCGCAGCGGTTTAGACGGTGAATGGACGCCGTGGAATCTGGTCCGCGACGGTCTGGAATTGTGGGGACGACCCCAGAAGGGCGCGGTGGAACGCAAGGACGGTCGGCTGGAACGGGCAGTCTTCGAGATCGATGAAATGCCGTGTGGTGTAGAGGTGAAGGAACTTCCTGGTGAAGTTCGCTATAAGACCAAAAATTTCGAGGTTGGTTTCTGGCTCGGTCGGCCAGGATTTAGTTATTTGGCGCTGAATGAGAGCGGTATGAGTGAGCCCTGCAACCTCTTATTTCACGCTACGGGAAACCATTCTCAGGGGCCCATGTTGCAGCCTGTGGGTGAAAAACCACTGATTGCTCCCGCTCTTTATTGTGATATTTCTGGAACAACCGAAGTCCTGGGCAACACAGTTAAGTATGAGTTAGACATTGGTAACGGTCAGCAGTTTTTGACTCTGGTATGGACGGTAAATCCGGCCGAATTAAAATTAGAGGCCACGCGCCGTGCAAGCACACAGTTAGAAGCATGGGAGAGCACGATTTGGCGCACGACATTTGACTCGCGAACGGCTCCAATCAACACCATCGGGAAATTGAATCGTGTAGGCCGCACGGGAACAGTCTGCTTTCCGGTTAAGTTGCACGCTCCTCGATTCGGAACCCTGGATATTGACTCCAATAATAATGCGGCAACTGTCTGGAGATCCGATGCGGATCGCCTGAATGGAATGCTGTTGGGCGAACTGAAACTGGGTGAAGAGGCCACCGAGCGCGGGACATATTTGCTTCCCAATGGTGTGTACTCTGCTGAATATTCTTGGAAAGTGCGGACTCCGGCCGTACGCATGCGCGATAACACGCCCGCCCCTGTTGCGAAAGCGCTTGATACTACGATGCTCACCGCCCTCACTACACGGCCTGATACCGGGACCTTGAGCAATAACAGCGTTTCAATCCATTGCCCGATGAGCATGGACGTTTGGGCGCGGGTGGCGCACCAAATCGCGCGAGTTGATCCCAGTATTCCTGCTTTAGATTTTCTGCGCTATTCCCTGGAGCGCTGGCTCGATGGTGGGCCGGGTTATGCCTCAGGCCGCGTTAGGATCGATGGCAAAGTCGTTGACACAGATGACGATTACCTCATCACAGGCGCGAGTGTTGCTCTAGGATTGGCACGCTACTTAGAAGCCACTGAAGATAGAACATGGCTCGGTGAATTTGCACCGCAAATAAGAATTGCACTAGACGCGTTGCGTTCCCGTGATCTTGACAACGATGGGCTTATTGAAAGCCTTCGCCGGAATGGCATAGCGGGCGAACACAATTGGAGCACCAATTGGTACGACGTTATTTCATTTGGCTGGAAGGATGCTTGGGTCAACGCGATACTCTACGAGGCTTTGGACCGTTTGGCGCAAATATGCCCCAAATTGGACGCTCCGGAACTCGCGCTCGGTCTTTGCGAATGGCGCGATGAAGTTCGCCAAAACTATTCCGCGTGCTTTCTGAATTCAGAGACTGGCCTAATAGCTGGATGGCGTTCTCGGGACGGTGAACTGCACGACTATGCATTCTTAGCGGTCAACGGGGCAGCAGTAACTAGCGGCGTTCTAGATCGTTCGGTACAACTTGCCGTAATGAAAACACTGTGGCACGAATATCAGCGCCTAAAACATTTCGACCAACGGGTTGGCCTGCCGGTCAACTTGTGGCCAATCCCTGACGCAGATTTGACCGCTCCCATGCACGGTTACGCCCATGGCTTCTATCTAAATGGCGCTCTTTCGCTGTCTCAATCCCATCTTTTTGTCGAGGCGCTCTTTGCCGTTGATATGCACGAAGAGGCGGAAAGCGTATTGACTGATCTGTGCCGCGGAATTACTGAACTTGAATTGTTTGCTGGTTCCCAGTCGGGTGTAGATTGGCGGTTTTGGGATGGTGCGCCCTGCGGCTATGAGGGGATGCTTACCGAACAATTCGGCATCATCGCTACGGCGCTTGAAAGATACGCTATGTCGGTATGAAGGGGATGTATCGTGGCTGAACGGTGATCAAAGGGGCGGCCGCGCGGTTGATCCACGGCTAATCAAATTAGGGGACGGGTGCTGAACCATATGATCTCTCATGGGCTGCCCGTCGAGGAAATTATGCAAAATATCAGTTGCTACTTTTCCAGCCTCATAAAGTTGCATCTTGATAACGCTCAGAGGCGGCGCAGAACCCTCCGCGAACCAAGTATCATGAATAGCGATAATCGACAGATCGGCGGGAACCCGAATTCCCAACTGCCCGGCTAGTGCCAAAGCACCAAGCGCGGCGTTAACGGAGGCAACTACAATCGCAGTGAGCGGCCGGTCATTGTTTTTGAACATGGTTGCTAAGGCGTCTTTACCCGCATCTACCTCCCAGCCGGCATCGATTACTGAATTTGCTGGCGTATCTAGCGCAGCGGATCTCATAGCATCGAGGAAACTCTTTTTTCGTCGCTGAGCCGCATCATGTTCCGCCGTCCCCCCGATGAAGCCGATCCGCGTGTGTCCCAGTTCCGTTAAATGCCGGACTGCAAGGCATATTGCACCATTATCCGGTAGTAATACGGAGCCCAAGTATGTAGGAATTTTGGAGTTGAATATTACCACCGGATGTTTTTTAGCTAAGAATTCTTCTAGCAGATCATCACGCATGTCTTCGGGTTTTTGCACGATCGCACCGTCAACGATGCCTCGTCTAATCAGATCTTCCACATTTTGCACGGCGGGCGCATTCGTGTGAATCTCTCCCAAGAGCACTTGCAAATCTAATTCCTGTGCCCGATTTTGAACTCCAGCGAACAGTTCTCCGAATATTGCGTTGTTAACGGTTGGAACTATCAGCGCGATAGTTTTTGTGCGCGATGAACGCAAGGCTCGTGCCTGATGATTGGGGATATAGTTTAGTTTTTGCGCGATCTCTTTTACACGCTGCGCGGTTTCTGGCTTAATACGCGCCGATTTGTCGTCACTAAGTGCGCGGGATGCTACCGATTTTGACACACCGGCTGCTTTGGCGACATCAGAGAGCGAAACCATGGCGCCATCTTACCCGCGTTTAGATATTGGCGCGGCGAAACTAAATGGCTCTCTGCTAGAGAAAACTCCCATTATTCTTCATCTGTTCTCGTACGTCCTCGCCCGCAATATCTCGATACTTCGTGTCATGTTGTAAGGACAGGATCGTTGCCACTCCTGCCGCGTGCCCATATTCAAAACACTGTGCCGTAACTCGAGCTGAAGCAAGCGCCTGGTGTTCGGCGCTCAGGCAGCGCCCAGCCATGATGATATTTTCAGCACGCTGGGGTACGAGCGCGAGATAAGGAACCTCATAATAATCGTCGATCAACCAGTGCAGCTTGGGTCTTTCTCCGTCATGTAACTCGATGGGCCACGGAACACGGCATATGCCATCAGTACGTTTCCGTGCTGACACTACATCGTCATTAGTGAGGGTTTCCGCGCCCACGATTGTTCTAGTTTGTCGCACACCGGCTTCTACACCGGTATTTAACACGTAGATGTCTTCACAGCCCGGAATGTTTTCCTGGAAAAAACGAGCGTATTCGCGCACCTGTTCTCTGCCTAAGATTTCAGCTTCGGTGAAATCTTCGGGATCAATCACGTTGAGCATGCGTCCATCAGAGCCGATTAGCCGAGTGGCGTTGACGAGAACCTGTCCATCTTGCAATGTCCTGAAGACCCAGATCTTGTTTCGCGGTAGATTTGCGCCTGCTTCTCGTGCCGAGTTGATTTTTTCGGTCACTTTGTTCGGGCAAATCGTATCCGAACCATAGTAGTCCCAGAACTCTGCGCTTTTAATCCCACCGAGTCGAAAAAACATGGTCGGATTTTGAATGCGTCCCGTGTCCCCGAAGCGATAGGGATGCCCGCCCCGTGCGAGTACAGCGCCATCTCCAGAAGCGTCTATTATCCGCTTCGTGTTGATAACAGTCCGCCCGGCGTTGGATTCCACCACAACACCCCGGTAATTGTCATCTTCGATAATGACGCCTGCAACGGCTGCGTGATACATGATCCGCACGTTGGCAGCACGCAGAAGGTCGTCGGCGGTCTCGCTCCATTTAAGCGGGTCATGCGCAGACGTCCAAGTTTTCCCATAGATTTGTGGAGGAGTCAGCCCTTTGCGCGATAAGAGCATTTGGCGAAAGCGTTCGGTGAACCCGTACACGATTTGTTCGGGGACAGTTCCAGTGTCAGTTGCCAGATAAAGTCCGCATATCGTTCCAGAAAGCCCAGCAACTGCTGCTCCGCCCGCAAATCCGTATTTTTCTACTAAGAGCACACTGAGTCCGGCCTCGCCGGCTGTAGTAGCTGCGGCAACGCCAGCCGGACCTGCCCCGACTACGACCACGTCAACGTCAGCGAGGACCGGAATTTCGACACCAGGCGTGAAGCGTGCTTCGATTTGCCAATTGCTTAGTCGCGGAGCGGAATTTTTGCGCAAGAGAGACCCCTAATTCGGATCGGATATATCACTGGTAAAGTTCGGGCGCCGTTTCTGAAGAAAAGCTTGTAATCCTTCTCGCGCGTCCGTTGAATTAAATAGACTGAAAAGTTCCATTTGTTCCACGCTATTAGCGGCCGAAGATGAAATATGTGATGAATCTACGGCGCGAATTGCAGCCAAACCAGCCTCCACAGCACTGGGTGATTGTTCGGCAATGTGCAACGCTAATTTGTGAGTCGCTTCTTCCAAAATGGTGTTGGGGACTACTTCGCTAACAATGCCAAGCGCTTGTGCTTCTTCTGCTCCAATACGTTGGCCGCTTAACAATAAGTGACGCGTACGGTAGGGCCCGATGAGATGGGTGAGGCGACGCGTTCCACCCCAGCCCGGAATTAAACCCAAGTTGAGTTCAGGTAAACCGAATTGTGCGTCCGCGCCGGCAATAATAAGATCACAGGAAAGAGCTAGTTCGAAGCCTCCGCCGAGGGCCATGCCTTTTACCGAAGCGATTACCGGGACACCTAATTGTTGGATCTGGGAGCAAACTTCATTGGCAAGGCGTGTAAAGCGTTGAAAATCATAGTCGGTGCTCGTTGAATACTCGCTGATATCTGCGCCCGCGGAAAAAGCCGGACCCTTTGCCTGGATTATGACGACCCGTATTTTACCGTCGCGAATGGTTGTCAGGGCGCTGTCCAGAGCTGTAAGCATTGCTGTGGAGAGAGCATTGCGTTTGGCAGGTCTATCTAGCGCTATTACGCGAATCCGATCACCGTCAGTTACATCAATTCCGCCTTCGCTAAACTGGGGATCACCTTCAGCCATCGCGCCTCACCTCTTGGTCCGCGAGAAGGATTTGCCTATCTGCAAATAGTTGCTCGATTTCTTGATGGGTGTAGCCAACCGACTCAAGTACCTCGCGAGTGTGTTGTCCCAGGAGCGGCGGAGCCGAATGTAAGTCGGGTCTTCTACCATCGTATTTAACAGGATGAGCTAATACTTTTGCTTGCTGATCATTCCTTAACTCAATGTCGAGGAAAGATTCGTTATGAAGTACTTGCGGGTCGTTGACAACTTCCTGATACGAATTGACGGGCGCATACCAAATATTGTTCTCTTCAAAAACAGCAGTTAGTTCGGAGGAGCTGCGTTCTTTTATATGCTTGGCCACGCGGGTGTTAATTTCCTCCCGACGATCTAATTCGTCGGCCGCTTCTATTCCGTTAAACCACGGGTCGTTTAAGGCCATGGCGAGGACTTGGGGGCTATTAATTGACAGACAAATGTACCCGTCTTTGGTTTCAAACACGCCGTATGGCGCTTTGTAGTATCCAGAAGAAATATTACTGGGACTTCGAGAAGGAATCGCGCCATTTAAAAAGTAGCCGAGAGGTTCTATTTGCAAGTCGAGTGCTGCATTCAAAAGGTTGCTCTCGATGTGGGTTCCCTCCGAGGTGCGCTCTCTCTTAAAGAGCGCCGCCAGGATTCCCATCGTTCCCAGCACAGCTGCATGCTGATCTACGAGCGACGCTCCCGCTGGTGTAGGCGGCTGATTAGCACCTCCGGTTGCTGCCGCAAGCCCGGACATGGCTTGGATTAATACGTCTTGACCAGGGCGGTTCTTATATGGCCCATCGGACCCATAGCCGGAAAGTGAGCAGTAAATCAGCCGAGGATTTATCTCCCGGGCGTCTTCGTAACCCAGGCCCAGGCGGTTCATCGCGCCAGGCCGGAAACTTTCAATGAGGACATCGGCGCTTTTGATTAGTTCTTCCAAGGCGGGTTTCAAATCTTGAGCTTTTAAGTCGATAGCGATGCTCTTGACGTTACGGTTCGCCAGGATAAAGAAAGTAGAATCATCGCCCACGAAATTATCTGGAGCAGACCAGGCGCGCTCGAATGACCCATTGACCGGCTCCACCTTGATCACTTCCGCCCCCAGGTCAGCGAGTAATTGACTGGCGGAAGGGCCTTGCAGAAAATGGGTAAAACTCAAAATTCGGATACCTTGTAGCATTCTTGCGTTCATAAATTCCGCCTTTGGAGCCTCAGCGCACGGGTGTGGTCTACGCCCAATTCTGCCCGATGGCCTTGAGTTGCGCAACCGGTTGCGCCCACTTCGCTTTTTATGGCACACTTCTAAGCGACGAGGAGGTCAGCAATGTCAGCCCAAATCAGAGCCGATATCGGCCAAGCGCTTGCGAATCTGCGAGCGGGGACAGTTATCCCGGCTCACCCGCTGGTGCTTGATGGCAACCACGGAATAGACACTGCGCGGCAGCGAGCAATTACGCGTTACTACCTTGACTCAGGAGTCGGTGGAATTGCTGTGGGTGTGCATACGACCCAGTTTGCAATAAGAGAGGCCGGTCTATTTGAGCCGGTGCTCCGTCTTACCGCGGAAACTATTGACGCGTGGCCGAGCCGAGAAGTAGCGAAAATAGCCGGCGTAACTGGAGGCACAGAACAAGCTCTCACGGAAGCCAAAGTTGCCCGCGACATGGGTTATCATGCGGTGCTACTTAACGTTGCCCGGCTGCGGGAGAAGTCAGAAACAGAGATTTTAGAGCATTGTCGGAAGATTGCCCAGGAAGTGCCGATAATAGGGTTTGCGCTCTTGCCTGAAGTGGGCGGGTTTCATCTCAGTTTTGAATTTTGGCGCGAGTTTTGCGAAATAGAAAACGTCGTAGCGATTAAAATGGCGCCATTCAACCGGTATCGCACCTTGGATATTTTACGCGCTGTTATCGAGAGTGGACGCGAAGGCGAAATTACGCTCTACACCGGGAACGACGACCACATCGTTTTAGATCTCTTAACGCCATTTCTTGTTCCAACGTCCGCAGGAATCCGAGAAGTTCGGATTCGCGGAGGTCTGCTCGGGCACTGGAGTGTTTGGACCCACCGTGCAGTGCGGATGTTTAGAGAGATCGAAAGGGCAAGGTCACAAAGCGTCGTCTCGAACGAATTGCTTGGTCTGGATTCGGTTGTGACCCAGATGAACGCCGCCGTCTACGATGCTATGAATGACTTCAGGGGAGCGATCCCGGGATGTTTGGAAGTGCTGAGACGGCA
>Ga0079225_10002376_pt1 | contig 10828 bp, 9 predicted proteins | sample Poulit2012_FD_76344 | JGI IMG/M metagenome (GOLD analysis project Ga0079225, IMG submission 76344) | Agricultural soil microbial communities from Georgia to study Nitrogen management - Poultry litter 2012 | ecosystem: Environmental > Terrestrial > Soil > Agricultural land | place: USA: Georgia...
CGCCGAAGCTGCGACGCATCGCTGCTGAGGCTGGGCACCGACCGGATCGACCTCTACTACCTGCACCGACCCCCGCACAACGTCCCGATCGAAGAAACCGTCGGGGTGATGGGCGAACTCGTCGACGCAGGCAAGGTCCGCCGGCTGGGCGTATGCGAGGTCGACTCCGACCAGCTACGGCGGGCACACGCGGCGCATCCCGTGACCGTCGTGCAGAGCGAGTATTCGGTGTGGAGCCGCGACGCCGAGGACATCGGCACGACGCTGCAGGAGCTGCGCATCGGCCTGGTCGCCTACTCGCCCCTCGGCCGCGGCTTCCTCGGCGGGGGGCTGAAGCCTGCGGCGCTCACCGCCGGCGACAGCAGACGGGGCCACCCGAGATTCCAGGGCGACAACGCCGCGACCAATGAGCGGTTGGTGGCCGAGGTCGCTCAGCTGGCCCGACGGCTGGATGCCACGCCCGCTCAGGTCGCACTGGCGTGGGTTTCGCATCAGTCATCGCGGCTGGGCGTGCCGATCATCCCGATCCCGGGCACGCGACGGTCCGCGCGCGTCGACGAGAACGTCGCAGCCGACGGCCTGGCGCTCGACCGACCGGCGCTCGACGTGCTCGATTCACTGGCCGGCAGGGTCGCGGGCACGCGATTCGGGGCGCTGCAACCCTTGCTGCACCATGGCCGGCACCCCGATGGTGACGGCCGGGCATGACCCACCGACCCGCGCCCGACGAATCCGTGAGGCCGACGCCCGCCGGTGATGGGTCGCCGCGAAAGCGTAGGCGCGCAGGCGATGTCGGCGTCATCCTGCTCGACGTCGCCGCCGAACTCCTGCGGGAGGCCGGCGTGGCGGGATGCACCATCGACGCGGTCAGCCGACGCTCGGGCGTCGGCAAACCCTCCATCTACCGCCGCTGGCCCCATCGCACCGCCATGGCCATCGACGCCTTCGCCCGCCGGATGGCGATCGACGTGCCGATCACCGACACCGGAGACGCGCCCGGGGACCTGACGGCTGCCTTTGTCGCCATCACCGAGCAATACGCCGGAGCCGACGGACGAGTATTCCGCGAGCTACTGGCCGCGGCGGTGCTGGAACCCGACGGGGCGCAGCTGATGCGCGAGAAGTTCTTCCACGACCGGCGCGAACGACTGTTGGCGCTGTGGCGACAAGGCGTCGACAACGGTCAGCTCGACGCCGGCGTCGACCCGCAGGACGGTATCGATCTGCTCTTCGGCGCCGGCATCTTTCGCCTCCTCATCGGCCACCAGCCGCTCGGCGCCGAGGACGGCCGACGGCTCGCGCATACCGTGCTGGTGCGGCCGGCGGCACACCCGGGCGATCAGTGACGGCGATCAGTTGCCCGGCGGCGGTGCGTCCGGCGCCGGGATGTTGTCCACCGGCGGCGGCGGCGCGTCCGGCGAGGGCTCGGTCAGCATGAACGGCACCGTCGCCGATCGCAGGTTGCCCAGTTGAACCACGAGATTGTAGGTGCCCGGACCGATCGGCTGCCGCGGTAGCGGGCACTGCGGCGCCGAACCCATTCCGGTCCAGGTCACCGTGGTCGTCACCTGCTCGCCGGGGTCGAAGGTCTTGACCAGGGTCTCGTTCGACGGCGCGCAGTCCAGGTTCGACCACAGCCGCTGGTTGTCCAGCGAATAGACGTACGCGGCCAGCACCGCCGCCCCGACATCCCGCTTGCAGGCGACCAGACCGATGTTGGTGACCACCATGGTGAACTGGGGTTGTTCCCCCACCGCGTACTGCGGGGCGGTCAGACCCTTGACCGCCAGTGTCGAGTCCGGGCAGTCGTCGCCCTCCTTGAGCACCGGCGGCGGGGTCACCGCAGCGGTCGGTGTCGGTGACGGCGGGGGCGCCTGCTCAGCGGGCGGCACCACCGGCGTCTTGGCCTCTTCGGGTGAGGCGTCCTGCGGCTTGGCGTGCTGCGCGGTGGCTTGCTGTTTGCCGTCGGAGTTCTCAGCCCCCGCATTGCCGTGGACGACGGCGAAGACGATGGCCGCCACCACCGCGATCACGGCGACCCCGATGCCCAGCGCCAGGCCACGGCGTCGCCAGTAGATCTGCGGAGGCAGTGGGCCCTGCGGTTCCAAATCCAGCACGTTCTCACGGTAGGACGAGCTCAGCGCGAGTTGTCCGACCCTTCCCGGCGTGTCGTTGCCGCATTGTGACCTTCGGCGACTAATCGCACGGCGACGCGGCGGTTCGAGCTTATTCGCCGATGTTGCCGAGGTGGTCGCGGGCCGACACCCGCCCGTCGGCCAGGTGGTAGGTGGCGCCGACGATCGCCAGCGTTCCGGCCTCGATCTGGTCGGCGATGACCTTGGAGCGGGTGGCCAGTTGCGTCACGGTCTCGTTGACGTGACGGGCCTCGAACTCGTCGACGGTGCTCAGCCCGTCGCGGCGGCCCAGCAGGATCGACGGGGTCACCCGTTCGACGATGTCCCGCAGGTAGCCGCCCGGCACCACACCGTCGTCGAGGGCCGTCAGCGTGGCCTTGACCGCCCCGCAGCTGTCGTGGCCGAGCACCACGATCAGCGGCACATCGAGCACCGCCACCCCGAATTCGATCGAACCGAGGACCGCCGCGTCGATCACGTGGCCGGCGGTACGGACCACGAACATGTCGCCGAGGCCCTGGTCGAAGATGATCTCCGCCGCGACCCGGCTGTCGCCGCACCCGAACAGCACCGCGGTCGGCTTCTGGCCGTTGGCCAGCATCGTGCGATGCTCGATGCTCTGGCTCGGGTGCACGGACTCGCCGGCGATGAAGCGCTCGTTACCCTCCTTGAGTGCTTTCCACGCGGCTACCGGGTTTGAGTTGGGCATATCCGACATTGTGCACGGCCGGCCGATGACCGTCGACGCCGGCGACCTGCTGGGCTGGTTCGACGTCGCCGAACGCGACCTGCCGTGGCGGGCCGACGGTGTCACGCCGTGGCAGATCCTGGTCAGCGAGTTCATGCTGCAGCAGACCCCGGTGGCCCGGGTGCTGCCGATCTGGACCGATTGGGTGGCACGCTGGCCGACACCGTCGGCGACGGCGGCGGCGTCCCCGGCCGATGTGCTTCGGGCGTGGGGAAAGCTCGGTTATCCGCGCCGGGCCAAACGGCTCCACGAATGCGCGATCGTGATCGCCCGCGACTTCGCCGACGTGGTTCCCGACGACGTCGAGGTGTTGGTGCAGCTGCCCGGGGTCGGCGGCTACACCGCGCGGGCGGTGGCCTGCTTCGCCTACCGCAAACCGGTTCCGGTGGTCGACACCAACGTGCGCCGGGTGGTGGCCCGCGCGGTGCACGGGCTCGCCGAGGCCGGGCCGCCGTCGGCCAGGCGCGACCACGCCGACGTCGCCGCGCTGCTGCCCGAGCCCGAACGCGCCGCGCGGTTCTCGGCGGCGTTGATGGAGCTGGGCGCCACGGTGTGCACCGCCCGGGCGCCGCGCTGCGAGGTGTGCCCGTTGCGGTCCTGCGCGTGGCGAGACCGCGGATATCCGCCGGGCAGCGGGGCGCGCCGGCCCGCCCAACGCTATGCCGGCACCGACCGCCAGGTACGAGGACGCCTATTGGATGTGTTGCGGGACAATGCGTTTCCCGTTACCCGGGCCGAACTCGACGTGGCGTGGCCGGCCGATCCGGTGCAGCGGGAACGCGCGCTGGTCTCACTGTTGGCCGACGGCCTGGTGGAACGCTTGCCCGACGACCGCTTCGCGCTGCCCGGTCAGGACAAGAACGACTCGACCGCCTCGCGATAGGTCTGCGGCGCCTCGTCGTGGACCAGGTGGCCTGTGCCCGGGACGCGCAGGTAGCTGCTGTCGGCCGCGATGGAATGCATCTCGCGCATCTGCCCGGGCGGGGTCACCGAGTTGCCGGCCTCTATCAACAACGTCGGCGCCCGCACCCCGCGCCACTGATCCCAGTAGTCGCGGATGCCCCACTCGGCGGCGATCTCCACCCACCGTGCGGTGTGGCCGTGCAATCGCCAGCCGGTCTCGGTGCGGTCGAACGCCTCCAGGAAGTACCGGCCGGCGACGTCACCGAATTGGGCGATCACCTCCTCGGCACGGCCGAATTCGACCGGCAGGGCATGCAGCCACGGCTCCCACGGACCGGTGGTGCGGCCCCGGAAGTCCGGCGCCATGTCCTCGACGACCAGCGCGGCGACCAGCTCGGGGCGGGCGGCCGCCAGGCACCACGAGTGCAGCGCACCCATCGAATGGCCCACCATCCGCACCGGACCGGGCAGTTGCTCGACCGCGGCGCCCAGGTCGGCCACGAAGCGCTCGGTGGCGATCGGGTGCGGGTCGGCGACGTCGCGGCCGCGGTGCCACGGCGCGTCGTAGGTGTAGACCGCCCCGAACCGGGTCAGCCAGGGCCACTGCCGCGGCCAGGTACTGCCACGGCCCATCAGCCCGTGCACCAGCACCAGCGGCGCCCCGCGTCCGCCGCGATAGGTCAGCAGCTCGCTCGACGCGGTGTCCACCCGGGGCACGGTAGCCTAGGCCGCATGGCAGTGGTGAAGATCAACGTCATCGAGGTTCCCGAGGGCGCCGGCCCGGAGGTGGAGAAGCGGTTCGCCGACCGGGTCGACTCGGTGGAGAACGTCCCGGGTTTCCTGGGTTTTCAGCTGCTGCGGCCGGTCGGTGGCGACAACCGCTACTTCGTGGTCACGCAGTGGGAGTCCGACGAAGCATTCCAGGCGTGGGTGCGTGACCGCTCGGAGGCGGCGCACAGCGGCTACGGCAAGCCGATCTCGACCGGTGCCGCCAACCTGGAGTTCGAGGTCGCATTGGACGTCACCGGAACCGCCGCACGGGCGTAACCGGATGCGGTGTCAGCGGACGGCACGGACGACCGTTGCCGGCGTTGCCGCCGTTGCGGTGCTTGCCGCCGGCTGCGCCCCGTCGCCGGCCTCGCCGCCCGACACCGGCGGGGTGACGATCCCGACCAAGACTCCGCCGGGGCTGCGCGCCAGGCAGACCATGGACATGCTGAACTCGGATTGGCCGATCGGTCCGGTCGGAGTGGCCACCCTGGCGGCACCGGACAAGGTCGACCAGGTCGTCACGACCATGGAGTCACTGTGGTGGGACCGGCCGTTCCACCTCGACGATGTCGACATCCGCGCCGGCGCGGCCACCCTGCACCTGACCACGTCCTACGGCGCCCACCAGGACATCCGGATCCGCACCGACGACAACGGCATGGTGGATCTGTTCAAGCCCATCACCGAGACACCGCCGATCCGTTCCTGGCGCGACATCGACGCGGTGCTGAGCCGGACCGGCGCACGCTACTCCTACCAGGCGTCACGCATCGAGGGCGGGATGTGTAAACCGGTGGCCGGCACCAACGTTCGCGAATCGCTGCCGCTGGCCTCGATCTTCAAGCTCTACGTGCTGCTGGCCGTGGCCGACGAGGTCAAGGCCGGCAGGGTGTCGTGGGACGACCCGCTGACCATCACCGGACGGGCCAAGGTGGTCGGCTCGTCGGGGCTGGAGGAACTGCCAGACGGCGCCCACGTCTCGGTGCGCCGGGCCGCCGAGAAGATGATCGCGACCAGCGACAACATGGCCACCGATCTGCTGATCGGCCACGTGGGGACCCGAGCCGTCGAGCGGGCACTGGTCGCGGCCGGCCATCACGACCCGGCCAGCATGACACCGTTTCCCACCATGTACGAACTGTTCTCGGTGGGCTGGGGCAAACCGGACCTGCGCGAACAATGGCAGCACGGCTCACCACAGCAACGGGCGAAGTTGTTGCAGCAGGCCAACTCCCGGCCGTACGAGCCGGATCCGCTCCGCGCGCACATCCCGGCGTCCGCCTATGGCGCCGAGTGGTACGGCAGCGCCGAGGACATCTGCCGGGTGCACGTCGCGCTGCAGGCCGGTGCGGTGGGCAAGGCCGAACCGGTCCGCGAGATCCTGTCCGCGGTCCGCGGCATCGACCTGAGTCGCACCGACTGGCCCTACATCGGCGCCAAGGCCGGCGGCCTGCCCGGCGATTTGACCTTCAGCTGGTACGCCATCGACGCGACCGGCCAGCCGTGGGTGGTCAGCTTCCAACTGAACTGGCCGCGTGACCACGGCAAGAGCGTCGGCAGCTGGATGCTGCAGATCGCCAGGCAGGCCTTCGGACTGCTGCCGGTGGGCGGCTAGTCGCCGGCCGGCGCACCCGCCTGGGCGAGATCGGCCTCGGCCGGCTTCTGGCTGCCGGTGAAGGTGAACACCGCATTCTCGTGCGCACCCTCACCGTCCCAGTTCTCGACGTCGATGGTGATCAGCTGGCCGGAGCGGATCTCCTCGAACAGGATCTTCTCCGAGATCTGGTCCTCGATCTCGCGCTGGATGGTGCGCCGCAGCGGGCGCGCCCCCAACACCGGGTCGAAGCCGCGCTTGGCCAGCAGCGCCTTGGCCTTGTCGGTCAGCGCGATGTCCATGTCCTTGGCCCGCAGCTGGGTGGCCACCCGACCGATCATCAGGTCGACCATCTCGATGATCTCTTCCCTGGACAGCTGGTGGAAGACGATGATGTCGTCGATGCGGTTGAGGAACTCCGGACGGAAGTGCTTCTTGAGCTCGTCGTTGACCTTGAGCTTCATCCGCTCGTAGTCGTTCTCCCCGCCGCCCTGGGTGAAGCCCAGTCCGACGGCCTTGGAGATGTCGGAGGTGCCCAGGTTGGAGGTGAAGATCAGCACGCAGTTCTTGAAGTCCACGGTGCGGCCCTGACCGTCGGTGAGCCGGCCGTCCTCGAGCACCTGCAACAGCGAGTTGTAGATCTCCTGGTGCGCCTTCTCGATCTCGTCGAACAGCACCACCGAGAACGGCTTACGCCGCACCTTCTCGGTCAGCTGGCCGCCCTCTTCGTAGCCGACGTAGCCCGGAGGCGCGCCGAACAGCCGCGACGCGGTGAAGCGGTCGTGGAACTCACCCATGTCGATCTGGATGAGCGCGTCGTCGTCGCCGAACAGGAACTCCGCCAGCGCCTTGGACAGCTCGGTCTTACCGACACCGGACGGGCCGGCGAAGATGAACGAGCCCGACGGGCGCTTGGGGTCCTTCAGCCCGGCGCGGGTGCGCCGGATCGCCTTGGAGACCGCGGCGACCGCGTCCTTCTGCCCGATGATCCGCTTGTGCAGCTCGTCTTCCATCCGCAGCAGGCGGGTGGTCTCGGCCTCGGTCAGCTTGAACACCGGGATGCCGGTCCAGTTGCCCAGCACTTCGGCGATCTGCTCGTCGTCGACTTCGGCGACCACGTCGAGATCGCCGGAGCGCCACTGCTTTTCCCGCTCGGCGCGCTGCGCGACGAGTTGCTTCTCCCGGTCCCGCAGACTGGCGGCCTTCTCGAAGTCCTGCGCGTCGATCGCGGACTCCTTCTCCCGGCGGGCGTCGGCGATCTTCTCGTCGAACTCACGCAGGTCCGGCGGCGCGGTCATCCGGCGGATCCGCATCCGGGCACCGGCCTCGTCGATCAGGTCGATCGCCTTGTCCGGCAGGAACCGGTCGTTGATGTAGCGGTCAGCCAGGGTGGCCGCGGCCACGATGGCCGCGTCGCTGATCGAGACCCGGTGGTGGGCCTCGTAGCGGTCCCGCAGGCCCTTGAGGATCTCGATGGTGTGCTCGACGGTGGGTTCGCCGACCTGCACCGGCTGGAACCGGCGCTCCAGCGCGGCGTCCTTCTCGATGTACTTGCGGTACTCGTCGAGCGTGGTCGCGCCGATCGTCTGCAGCTCGCCGCGGGCCAGCTTGGGCTTGAGGATGGAGGCCGCGTCGATGGCACCCTCGGCGGCGCCGGCGCCGACCAGGGTGTGCAGCTCGTCGATGAACAAGATGATGTCGCCGCGGGTGTTGATCTCCTTGAGGACCTTCTTCAGCCGTTCCTCGAAGTCACCGCGGTACCGGCTGCCGGCCACCAGTGAACCCAGGTCCAGGGTGTAGAGCTGCTTGTCTTTCAGCGTCTCGGGGACCTCACCGGCCACGATGGCCTGCGCCAGCCCCTCCACCACGGCGGTCTTGCCGACGCCGGGCTCACCGATGAGCACCGGGTTGTTCTTGGTGCGCCGGCTCAACACCTGCATGACCCGCTCGATTTCCTTCTCCCGGCCGATGACCGGGTCGAGCTTGCCCTCCATGGCCGCGGCGGTCAGGTTGCGGCCGAACTGGTCGAGCACCAGCGACGTGGACGGCGAGCCGGACTCGCCACCCCGGCCGCCGGTGCCGGCCTCGGCGGTCTCCTTGCCCTGGTAGCCGGACAGCAGCTGGATGACCTGCTGACGCACCCGGGTCAGGTCGGCGCCGAGCTTGACCAGCACCTGGGCGGCCACGCCCTCACCCTCGCGGATCAGGCCCAGCAGGATGTGCTCGGTGCCGATGTAGTTGTGGCCCAGTTGCAGCGCCTCACGCAGGCTCAGCTCCAGCACTTTTTTGGCGCGCGGCGTGAACGGGATGTGCCCGGACGGCGCCTGCTGGCCCTGGCCGATGATCTCCTCGACCTGGCTGCGCACCCCCTCCAGGGAGATGCCCAGCGACTCCAGCGACTTGGCGGCCACGCCTTCGCCCTCGTGGATCAGGCCCAGCAGGATGTGCTCGGTCCCGATGTAGTTGTGGTTGAGCATCCGGGCCTCTTCCTGGGCCAGGACGACAACCCTGCGGGCACGGTCGGTAAATCTCTCGAACATCGGCAGCTACCTGCTCTCCCTCGCCATCGGTACTTGGTCGGCCTCGGCTCGGCCTCACGTACCTGCCGTCCACTGTAGTGGGCGGCCGAGCGCGCTGTGACCTGCCTTGCAGTGCGTAGGCGAATCGACCACTTGTGGTGGCAGACCCGAAAGGCCTGGCACCTGATGCAAGAGAGCAACGCCGCGCCCCCGGAATGCGTTCCGCGGGGTCACCCGGTTCGCCAGCAGCGAAAGCCGGATTCATGCGGCGGGTTCATGCGGCTCAGGTGGCGGCGTGAAAAGCGTCGATGATGTCGGCCGGGATGCGCCCGCGGGTCGACACGTTGTGACCGTTGCGGCGGGCCCATTCGCGGATCGCGGCGCTTTGTTCGCGGTCGATGGTGCCGCGGCGGCCTGCACCCGACCGGCCGCGCCGGCGGCCCCCGACCCGCCGGCCCGCGTCGGCCCACTTCTTCAACTCGGTGCGCCGTTTCGTGGCCTTCTTGCTCGAAAGGTCGATCTCGTAGGTTACCCCGTCCAGCCCGAATTCGAGTGTTTCGTCGGCGGCACCCTCGCCATCGAAATCATCGATCAAGGTGACGGTCACTTTTTTCGCCATTGGCAACCCCTCGGTTAGCTTTCCTGCGCGCAAACTGTGCGCAAAGCCGTATTCGACCTCGTCGACCAATGTGCCATAAAGGTACGCCTGCTTCAACACAACAGGCATCGCCACAGTTCAGTTGCCGTGACGCCGAACAATCGGGAACAAAACGGTGTCGCGAATTGACAGTCCCGTCAGGACCATCAGCAGCCGGTCGATACCCATTCCGGTGCCGGTGCACGGCGGCATTGCGTGTTCCATCGCGGCCAGGAAGTCCTCGTCGAGCGCCATTGCCTCGTCGTCGCCGGCCGCCGCGGCCAGCGCCTGCGCCGCGAACCGCTCCCGCTGCACCACCGGGTCGATGAGCTCGGAATAGCCGGTGGCCAGCTCGACACCGCGCATGTACAGGTCCCACTTCTCGGTGACGCCGTCGATGCTGCGATGCTGGCGGGTCAGCGGCGTCGTCTCCACCGGGAAGTCCCGGACGAACGTGGGCGCGGCCAAGGCGTTGCCCACCGTGTGCTCCCACAGCTCTTCGACCAGCTTGCCGTGCCCGTAGCCGCGGTCGGTGGGGATATCCACACCCAGACCGTCGGCGACGTCCCATAACCGCTCGACGGTGGTCGCCGGGGTGATCTGTTCGCCGAGGGCCTGCGACAATGACGGATACATTTGCACCGTCTCCCATTCACCGTCAATGTCGTAGATGCTGCCGTCGGGCAGCGGCAGTTGACGGGTGCCGATCACCTCGTCGGCAACCTCTTGAATAATCTCCCGGGTGGCCACGGCCGAGTCATCGTAGGTGCCATAGGCCTGGTAGGTCTCCAGCATCGAGAACTCTGGCGAATGAGTGGAATCAGCGCCTTCGTTTCGGAACACCCGATTGAGTTCGAAGACCCGGTCGAACCCGCCGACAACGCAGCGTTTCAGGAACAGTTCGGGTGCGATTCGCAGGTAAAGATCGGCATCGAGGGCGTTCGAATGGGTGACGAACGGCCGGGCCGCCGCCCCGCCGGCCAATGTCTGCAACATCGGCGTTTCAACTTCGAGGAATCCGCGCCGCTCCAAGGCGGAGCGAATGGCCCGAATCACCAGGATCCGCTGGCGGGCCACGGTGCGCGCCTCCGGGCGGACGATCAGGTCGACGTAGCGCTGCCGGACCCGCGACTCCTCGCTCATCTCCTTGTGCGCGACCGGCAGTGGCCGCAGCGATTTCGACGCCATCTGCCAGGAGTCGGCCAGCACCGACAGTTCGCCGCGCCGCGAGCTGATCACCTCGCCGTGTACGTAGACGATGTCGCCGAGGTCGACGTCGGTCTTCCACGACTCCAGCAACTGCTCGCCCACGCCGGCCAGGCTGACCATCACCTGCAACCGGGTGCCGTCACCCTCCTGCAGCGTGGCGAAGCACAGTTTGCCGGAGTTGCGGGAGAACACCACCCGGCCGGCGACGCCGACGATGTCGCCGGTAGCGGTGTCGGCGGCCAGGTCCGGGTAGCCGGCCCGGATCTGGGCGAGCGTGTGGGTGCGGTCCACCGCCACCGGGTAGGGATCGCG
>Ga0079225_10002379_pt1 | contig 10824 bp, 13 predicted proteins | sample Poulit2012_FD_76344 | JGI IMG/M metagenome (GOLD analysis project Ga0079225, IMG submission 76344) | Agricultural soil microbial communities from Georgia to study Nitrogen management - Poultry litter 2012 | ecosystem: Environmental > Terrestrial > Soil > Agricultural land | place: USA: Georgia...
AATGCAAGTAAAAATTTCCCTGGATCAATATAGTCCGCCCCTTCTTTTCTAAACATTTCCTCAGGTAGTGGTGGTAACCAGGGACTTGACACTTGTTTAACCTTCAACTCATTAGCTACCTTAATTATTTCCTCAGTCACAACGTCAATTTCTGTCCTCTTAGACACTCTTTCACTATCCTCGGCTGCAACTTCAGATAGCAGGATTAATCCTAAATCCGTCACTAAAGCGACCTCATCTTCTGTAGCAACGATATTCTTCTCATAGGGTGCACCACTCCAAGCCGATTGGAATAATTCATAGACTTCATTATTACCAACTTGTAAATATCCCCGACCGGTAATCGTTATATGAGCGGCATCACTATTTTGAATAATTTCCTTACTATCACTCTCGTCTTGAACCTTTAAAGCTACCTTAAAGCGAGAGTTAGACCAGATTTGATTGTCAATGACCCCACCAGGTTTTTGTGTAGCTAAAATTAAATGAACCCCTAAGCTTCTACCGATACGGGCCGCACTGACTAGTTCCTTTATAAATTCTGGTTCCTCACTTTTTAACTCTGCAAATTCATCAGATATGATAAACAAATGGGGTAAGGGTTCCTTGGCCATGCCATCCTTATAAAGCTCCATGTAGTCATTAATGTGGTTAACTTCAAACTGTTCAAATAGTCGCTGCCGATTTTTCAACTCGCTTTTAATCGATTCTAAAGCCCTTTTAGAAAAATTCTTACTTCCCTCTATGTTTGTAATGGTCCCTAGCAAATGAGGCATATTTCTGAAGGGTTGTGCCATTCCCCCACCTTTATAATCAATTAATAAAAAGGCAACCTCGTGGGGATGGAAGTGAACAGCCAAGGATAAAATATACGCTTGTAAAAACTCACTTTTTCCGGAGCCTGTTGTACCCGCTAATAAGCCATGAGGTCCATGAGCCTTTTCATGAAGATTTAAAAAGACCAAATCATCCTTACTTTTTAAACCGACGGGGACGGCTAGGGATTTAGATGAGTTGTTGGCTTCCCACTTTTGTTTAATATTTAAGTCGACTACATCTTGAACATCAAACATTTCCATAAAGGTTACCATTTCCGGAATCGAATGACTCATACCTAATTCATGGTCGAGCGAATACAAGGTCCGTGCAAAATCTTCATTTCCATCTAAAGAATGTTTGTCCAATAAAAAGGGTGTATGCTTAGCCTTTTTATTTTGAATTAATATATCCCCACTTACATCATCAATATATCTCACTAGAGTATTAATGTTTTCGGTTAAACTCTCCTTTCGGTCAGCAGCAAAGATTGTTGACATACCTATATTGTTTTGATCTTCCCGTTCTAAATAGGATAGGATTGCATGCTCTGAAATTAACTGTCGATTCGTTACGATAAAGATAAAGTAGGGAGTGAAAAGCTTCTTATCCTTTTCTTCATCTAAATCCCTTTCCTTTAACAATTCAGCAATAGAGGAGAGTAACTGATCTCGGGTTTTTTCATTATAGATGAATCCCCTAGCGTACATATGGGGCAATTGGAAGTGGGGTAACCATTTAAGCCATTTCCAATCGTCATATTCCTCCTCATCAAATATTGCAATGAAACGAATGTCATGATAACTTTGGAAGAAACTGAGTTGCCCGATAATTTGACGAATTTCCTCCTTAACAACCTCTTCTCTTCCAATCATTCCAATCGCACCTTGGCGGAGATCAATTGTTAAAGGTACATTCTTTACCTTTCTAAAATGCGAAACCAATTGCTGAAACTTCTCCAGCAACTCGTCTAGGTCTCTATTCGATATCTCTGATTGCTGATTTGTTACACTGTAACTAGAGGGGACTGTCGCTCTCCCTACCCGTACTTGTAAAAAATCATGGCTTGTAACGGTACGCTCCCAAATTCTGCCACTAATTTCCCCCGTTAAATATTTCATCTGCTCAAAATCCGGAAAATGATAATATAACACCTCTCGTTGTTTATCACTTAAGCTTTGTAATTCAATTCGTTTTTTAATTAAATACTTTGAATATAATTCCTTGCGTTTCTCGTTATCTTCTTTTACCTTTTTTCTTTCCCTGAAATATTGAACTGATGATGTAATGATTGTCATTGTAAACATTGTGATTGACATAAGGACAAATATTCCCCTAGGTCGAATCATCATAATAACTCCAATGACGATTAGCATAACGAGGGGTGGCAAAATAATAAACCATAATCCCCGTTGACTATGCTCCTTTTCTCTATCAGGTAGGGCAAAGTCTATCTTATCTTCAGGCAAATCATAAACCATCCTAGGTGTTCTGCGATAACTTGGATATCTATCCTTTAGAACAGACCTAGGTAATTTAATTGGTGGTAATGACAGGGTCGTTGAACTTTCATCCCCTTCTAGGGATATAATATCTTCCTCCTCATAAATCATAATTCTATAGGCGTAAAAAATAACATCCCCAACATGCAAGGGGTGTTTACCATTGATTCGTTCGCCATTAACATAAACATCTCTCACTAAGGGATCAAGCAGCCAGTAAGCTTCTGTCTTTACTAATCTAAGGCAAACGGGTGATTCATCCTCATTAACCGAGGAGCTGATCTCAATATCCTTCTCATAATCTATATAGTAACTTTTTTTGCACCATGGGGACGGATCAAAATAAAATGTCAAGGTGTAAGAACCAACAACGACATGGGATTCTTCGTTCGCATAAATGGTCCCAATAACTTCATCCTTTAGCGAAACAATCAATAGATCTTCACCCTCAGGTTGCTGGATTGAAAAAGGTGTTTCTAAGGGAAATGACCTGAGGGTGATTGTGTTTTGAATCTGATTCCCTAAGGTTATTTCTTGATCTCCTAAATTAGAAAAGCGATGACAATAACTTGATTCTTTATAAAATATCCATAATGCCACCATTAACTTCACTTCCTTCAAACAACCATTTCATTTCATACTGAAAAAGAGGGCATATTAGAACTGACGAACTATTCATTGTTATTCATCTCCTGACCATCATTTTCCATATCCTCTTTTTTCCTCTGATCTGCCTCATTTTCTTCATTCTTTGATTCCTTCGCTTCATTATCACCGTTTTTCTCTTCGGACCTTTTATTTCTTTCATCCGAATCCCTTTTATCTTCCCCCAAATTCAAATCGTCCTCTTCATTACCTTCGACGTCCTCTACTGTACTACCCTTTACTTCCTCAGATTTATTCGATTCTCTCTCCTGCCGAATCGCTTCCTCTTCTAATTCCTTTTGCTCTTGCTCTATTTCGTTTTCATACTCCCGAATTTCACCATCAATTTCCTTCAATTTCTCCTCACGGTCCTTCCCCTTTAAAGAAGTATCTGTTTGAATCTCTAGGCGATACTTATATAAAGAAAAAAGAATTAAATCCCGATCCTCAAAGCGCTTAGCAATATCGATTGCCTCATCAAATTCTCCGCGACCTACATAAATCCAATAAAGGAAATACCGCCGATCCGTTTGCAGACTTAATAAATTTCTTAAATTACTTCTCTGCTCTTCGGTTAGGGATTCATTTTCAATATAAGATTTAGCTAATTGATATTGAACAACATAGGGCATCCGCTCTGGGGAATAACCCTCTAGCTTATCAATAACGGAGCTATACCGATTTTGTAAAAAGGAGTGGTTACTCTCTACGTAGGCTTTTTGTTCTGGAATTCTAAAGAAAGAAACATATATTATAAAAATAATTGCGGGAATTAATAGAATTACAGCGGCTAATAAACTGTATCGATTTCTTTTCCATTTCTTCTTAGGTACTTGCTCAATTTCCCTTTCGAATAATTCCTCTTGTACGATCTGTTCACTAATAAAATCAGCCAATTCATCGAACTCCACAGCATCCATAATTTTCTTGGCCGTTTCAGGCAAATCGATTGTTTCATAATGATAATAGTAGGTCTCAAAATCAAAATCTGGTGCAACAACGAAAGCAATTGTTGCCTTAAGTTCATGCCAGACTACACCGGCATCCAATTTATAGGGTGGAATACTTTCCTTCACACCGTAATGAATAAAATGGGGATTTAAACCTCGATCAACTAAAAGGTTGCTTGGGCAAACAATAATATTTAATCTAGACAAATGATGATGCTGGACTAGGTGAAGTAAATTGTATGTATATTGCCACCTAGAGAGCATGTTCATTTCCATTACTTTTGAAAATGGTTCATATTGGGAGGGAACTTCTAAACTAATTATAATTTGATCTTCGGCACTGTTAATTTCTCTTTTTATCGCCGGATTTATCCCTTTTAACAAAGAGACCTCTAAATCATCGCTCAGCTTTACCTTCTCCTTATGAAAGGTAACCCGAATTAAATTTCCCTCCCGTGTAATATATGCCTCCGTTTGTTCAGTAAAATATGGTATTCTCTCCTCGTGCATATGTAATCCTCCTAAAAATGCCAATACAAACAGTTATAAAATCTCTATCCGATCCCCGGTTGTGATTCCACAGGCTTCTAAGGTTTGATTACCTGTAAACACTTTTTTCTTGTTCGTCACCCGAATCCAATAACCATCGCTAATTTGCTCTGAGTTATTCAAAATTTGATGGGCAATAGTGACAAAAGCCTTTACTGTATATTGATCCGACACCCGGATGTCTATCTGTTCGTGATCCTTATCTTTCATACTAACGGACAATTGTATATACAAAATAATCCTCCTTACCGATAAACGAACAATGTGTATCTGAATTAGAGTCAATGTTATAAAAAATAGCACCAACAGCAAACTTACACTGCGGTGCTATTTTGAACTTCTTATTATCTACGAATTTGACTGGCTATGTCAGCATCTGCACCTCGTAGCGCATCTGCAGTGGAGTCAAGTTGCATGTAGATATCATTTAATAACTCACGCATCTTCTGGAAGGAAGGTTCTAGTTCTTCATACTGTTCGAAAAATGCAGCCTTTGCCTCCCCTTCCCAAGCTCCATCTAATTGACTGTACATTAAGCCGTGAATTCTCCCAAGAAGATCTTCTAAGTTTCCACCCTCATAGTTAAACTGACTTGCAACACGTTCTAGCTCTTCCGGTGTTACTCTAATTACAGACATGTATATTCCTCCTTAAAATAATTTAAACTAATTATAGACTTTTTAATAACTATATTCTATGCTTTTTTGAATATAGTTTAAAATATATCTTTTGGTATAATTCAAAACAAGACATTAGGCCCAATATAATTTTATAAGAGTATTTCAAAAGGCCCTAGTATAGGAAATCTTAACATTAACTTCCTATACTTTATTCATTTCAATAATGTCGTAATAAACTGTAATATATTGAAATCGATTACTATTAACAATTTGACTATAGTAACTTGCCATGTTCTGCATGGACATCTTTAAAGAATCATAGTAAAGCTCCCCATACGATGCATGTTCTTCTACTTGATTATAGATTTCCGTCACTACCTTACCTTCGCTATGGTTCAGTTCATGTTTAACTACAGCTTGCATCGCTGTTGATAAACCCTTTAATCGATTAATCTTAGATATAAACAAGCTGGCTTTACTCGTTAAATCAACTTCTTGGGCAAATTGATAATAAATCGATTGACTAGCTGATTTCACCTTATACCTCCCTATCCCTTTATTTGTTGTGCTATTGTTTCATCCCTATCAAATAAAGCTTTAATGGCCTCTTCAAAGGACTTTAACATCTTACGTTCTTCCTTAATTTCCTTTTCAATAAAGGAAAATGCATTTTCAAAGGGAAGCTTAAAACCATCCCTTGGAAGTGTAGCAATATCCTCATTAACTCTAATATGACTCACCTTATGAACTACATTTGAATCCGAGGTAAACCTTCCAACTAAATGCTGGTAACGGTATGGATACTTTTCCATATCCTCAATTTTGCTTAATAAAGCATTCTTACGATACTCGTAATCACTAATGTAACTTTGTTCGTAAGCACTCATGAGTTCTTGCAACAATGCTTCCTTTTGCTCCACAAAGTCTAGTCCATACATATATATTCTCACTGCTGAGGATAAATTTACCTCAATACACATTCCGCCCCGATCACCTGAAGCACTTATTTCCAAGCTGATTATAACATCACCATTGTCGGCAGTTCGACTACCTTTAGCCGATCTAAGACTTTCAATAACAAACTTCATTCGATGGGCATTTCCGCCATGGATAGCTAAACCTAAAACATCCTCCATATAATCCCGTATGATATCAAGTCTTCCTTTTGCCTCATCTAAAGTGTTTTTAATAAATAAATAATCATTTAAATATCTTAATATTGCATGAGGCGCGGTAAGTGGTGCGGTAAGTATATGAAAAGGTATATCACGTAATGCTCTATCTGCCCTAGAATGAATCGCCTTTATATCTCCTATTATTAAGTCAACTTGAGATAAGACTTCATTCTTTTCGGCCTCAGTGATATATCCTGTTTTTACTAAGGCATTTAAAATATCGGGTAACTCTCCGCGAATGGCTTCAATCATCTTGATTAGTTCGGGGGCTTTTTCTCGAATCTCTTGAATCATGCTATGCATTTCACCGGCCATTCTGATTTTTTTAAATGTCGAAGCCTCAGTAAATTCCTCAACCTTTTGCAAATCGATCCCTAATAATTGATGCAAAATACCCTCTATACCCTCTTCGTTATATGGATCAGCCAAGTTTTCAACTAAATAGATTTGCAATTCTTTAGCCACTTCATCCGGGAAGTTATCAAAAACCTCACGTAAACTTTCTATGGATTGATTTTCAAAAGCATTGATGGGGTTATTATAGGAACCTGTTTCAAAAAAGCCACGGATGGGAAATATCGCCTGCAATAAATCTTGCTCTAAAGTGGTGTGTTCAATCACGCTAGCTTTTTCCGCATAAAACTTCTTAGCAAACTCCTCGAGACTTTCTGGATTATACTTATAAATATCTGTGTCATTTTCCAAATTAATTCCAAATTTATTTGAAAGTTCCGCTCCGAAAGTAGGGTCTATTATGGCCATTTTATAAACGGAGGCAGCGGCGGAGTTAATTGTATATACGTGATCATAATCACCGTTATAAAGTTGTAGCATAATCATTAACCCTCCACCTAAAGAGTGGCCAAGACCTATCTTCTCCAGTTCTACCTTCGAATTTCCCGTTTCCTCCTTGATCTCATTAAGTACGTTTTGCTCAAAGTTTACTAAGCCTTCAAATTGATCCTTACTAATACCGGCGAAAATCCCCATTAGATCGTAGGCTGCATCATGGGGTAGCCCATCCTCCTTAGGCCCCTCTGTTCCACGGGGGATTGTATACACCTGATTGATTCCCTTTTCTTTATCCTGAAAGTGAAGGATTGTCCCGTTAAACCCCTTGTATTCTACTTCGTCAACATAATCTTCCGAGTAATATACATTAACATCTACGTCTAACGGAGTACCCGTTTCCTCCATATATATTCTTTTAATTTTATTTTCATCCAGCCCCTCATACTCCGTTTGGATAATCCGGGCCCTTAGCAACTCATTAATTAACATCTGTTCTTGACCAGACATTTACATCACCCCTGTCTCTCACCAGGTTCGAACGTAACTGACTTCATTAACCTTTTTACATGTTTTTCGATGCCTTCTATATCATAATCACATTTTTTTGCATCTCGATCACAATAGACCATATAGTTGTAGTTTAAAGTTTTGTTACTTTCTTTCGATTTAACAACACCAAAAAAGTTATAAGAACCAATCCTTTCACCGTCTACTGGGATAGTATTCTTTGCAAAATATATCTCTAAATCCTCTGTCTCTATTTTTTCAAAATCGCCTTCATACCTAACTCCCATTGAAACGACTGATAAATGTGTGTCTAATCGAATCGTATCTTTATTATGTTTGAAAGATAAATCTACTGTATACGTTGCCCCAGTAACTTCCTCGTCACCACCTGCATAACGGAGTTTTTCATAATTCTCACCTGTAAATCCATAATAAGGGCGCTGCATCTTTGCGTTTGCTGGGTACATCATGGTATATTTCCCTGTTTTTGATTGAAACAAATAAAAACCTTCTTCAAGCTCTTCTGTAGACCCCATAAATTCCCGGGTAAAATCATCTTGAAAGGCTGGTAAATCCGGTAATTTCTTTGGATTAATTTTTGTTACATCCGTTTCCAATAACTCACATCCTCCCAAAAAAAGAATAAATAATGCAAAAATAAACCTCCGCATCAGCGAGACACCTCTCAACTGTATTTTTTGTATTATAACATATTAAATCCCCTTTCAAACGCGATTTTTTGGATAAAATTGTATTTGATAAATTTGATCTAGTCCAAAGGTTTGCGTTAAATCTTAGATTTGTATAATAAAGGGTAAATAGGTTCTACTATTAGGACTTAAGTTTTTCTTTTAAGCAAACCTCAGTTCTAAGGCTTAAAGAAATTAGCCAGCCTTTCTCCGGTCACGTTTTCTATAAAAGATCTTTAACTCAAGGTTAAAATGGTAACACCTAAAAATAGCCCTCTTAATTAAATGGAAACATAAGATAAAATACTGTTGAGAGTTTTAAAACAAATGTTACATATTTATAACATAATGATATGTTTTTATAACAAGGGTGGGTTTGTATGTTGAAAACAAACATTAGGAAATATCGAGCAGTCCACGATATGAATCAACACGATTTAGCCAAGCTAGTGGGTGTTCGAAGGGAAACTATAGGCCATTTGGAAAGGGGGAACTATAACCCTTCATTAAAATTAGCTTGGGATATAGCCAAAGTGTTCAATGTGTCAATCAAAGAGATTTTTGAATATGTAGAGGAGGATTAACATGGATGAAAGAAGTACCTCATTTGTCACTAAGGCCATGGGAATAACATTAGGTATACTTTATCTCGGAACTATTGTTTCGTGTATTTGGAAATATATAGTTACAAAGGACATTACAAATAGCACCCTAGAAATAATTTTAATTGTTGCTATACCAGTATCAATAGGGTGGTTTGCTAGGGGCGATGAAAGTTTAGCATTACCTAAGGATCTTACCGGTACACCTCTTTCAATAAGCCAAGATAAGGTATCCAAAAAGTTAGAAAAAAGCATTATGTATGGCAGGCTCTTGGGTTCGCTTTATTTATTTTAATCATGGACAGTATTGCCGTTTTTCTAATAGAGAAAGATTTTGAAGGTTTTTTATGGTTTCCAAACCTGTCCGATGGGATTAATGTATGGATTGTATTAGCCCTTGAATTCTTATTCGGGTTTATTATATTTTATGCAATTGGTTATTTAATAAATGAACACATCGTAAGAAAATATAATAAAAAAATAGATGACTTGGAGAATAATGATGACTAAGTATGAACGAAAGTTATTAGAGATTGTTAATCAAGAGGCAATTATATATGAATTAACTAGGGAGATTATAAAGGAAACAAAGGTAAGCTTTTTAGATATTATCTTCGACAACGTATTTTCCCTTATCGAAGCAATCAAGGAATTGAATAAAAAAGCCGCTTATTATTTAGTAATTGACAAAGGAGAGGCTGAGCTTATTGAAATAAAAAAGGACCTAACAACAAGTAGACATAATCTCAAAAATAAAGCTACTTTAAAAGAGGACAGCAAGCATTTCACTTATGAAGGTAAACGTTACTCTTTAGTTACTAAAATTCAATAACATATTAATAAATAATGTTCTACAATAAATAGTCTTGGTGAGGGAAATCACTTGTCTTATTCTAATGATATGCGAAAACTTATCGATATTCAAGATACAAATATTACTTTTGAAGAAAAATGTGTGCAAGTTCAAGTACATAGGGGATTGGTGACTAAATTTATCAAAGCCAAACTTTCTTACACTCCTACTCACTCTAGTGTTTGTGGAGTTAAAAATGTAGATTATACAATTTATAAAAATGGAACTAAAACATCAAACATTAAACTGTTCAGCGCGTGATTAATAAAGAGGCGAGAAAATATAAGCCGCACTATCGTTATCTACCTGCACACTTATCCTATGACGAATTTAAGTATGCCAAGGGTCAAATGGCTTTTGAATATGTCGGTGCTGACACAGGAGATATCATAGACATTTTAAATAAAAGGGATAGTTATACAATAAAAAATCATTTTATAGCTAACTATAATCGTAAAACACTAGATAAGATGCAGACAATCACTATTGATATGAATGCTGGATATGTAAGTGTTATAAAAGGGATATTTCCAATAGCTAAGATTATTATTGATCGTTTCCATATCGTGAGATCAATGAAGTTCACATAAGGAGGACATGAAAAAATGCAGACGGTTTAAACCATATTGGCGTCTCATATTAAAGAAAAGAAGAGAGCTGTCTTATACAACATATAAATTCTACGTTATGTTTGGTCAACCTTTAGAGATAAATATTGTAGAGGATTTATTAAACTTTGATGAAAATATAAAAGATAACTATGAATTTTATCAATTGATATTAGAATGTATTCAAGATAAAGACTTTCGCAAACTAACAAGTGTCTTATCGAAGATAGATACAAATAATTTATCTAAATATATGAAAACATCAGCATAGCCTGCATCGTAAACAGCATCCAAATCAATTATTTTTATTGACCTTAATTCTTTCCACTAACACCATTTGACGAAGAACCAAAAAACGCTAGTACTAATTTTTATAGTACTAGCGTTTTAATAATGCCTGGCGGCGTCCTACTCTCGCAGAGACAAAGTCTCAACTACCATCAGCGCTGAAGAGCTTAACTTCTGTGTTCGGTATGGGAACAGGTGTGACCTCCTCGCTATCGCTACCAGACATAT
>Ga0079225_10002380_pt1 | contig 10821 bp, 13 predicted proteins | sample Poulit2012_FD_76344 | JGI IMG/M metagenome (GOLD analysis project Ga0079225, IMG submission 76344) | Agricultural soil microbial communities from Georgia to study Nitrogen management - Poultry litter 2012 | ecosystem: Environmental > Terrestrial > Soil > Agricultural land | place: USA: Georgia...
TTATCAGAGGCAATTGATTCTTTATATGCACAAACATATGATAATTTCAAGCTAATATTATGTGATGACGGTTCTACAGATTCCACTTATGAAATAGCCCAATCTTATGCTTCGAAATAGGATAATATCGTATTATTAAAAAATGATAAAAATAGAAAACTAGCTTATTCCCTTAATCATTGTTTGAAATATGCAGACACGGAATATATAGCAAGAATGGACGGCGACGATATTTCTCTTCCTACTCGATTTGAAAAGCAAATTAATTTTTTGGATGCGCATCCAGAATATGCAGTTGTAAGCAGTCCAATGATTTATTTTGATGAAAATGGAGATTGGGGGGAAGGAACAGCAATAGAAAAAACAGGTATTGATGTGTTTAAAACCCAAGCACCTCATACACATGCTCCTGCAATGGTTCGTACAAAGGTTATGAATGAAGTAAAGGAATATACAAATAATAAATGGACATTAAGAAATGAAGATTTTGATTTATGGCATAAAATTTATAAAGCAGGATATAGGGGATATAATTTACAGGAACCTTTATATAAAATGCGGGATGACAAAGAAGCAATGCATAGAAGAACTTTCCAAGCAAGATATAATGGATTTATAATTTAAAAAGAAGTAATGAAAGATTTAGGTATATCTAATGCTTTTTTTTATGCACTTCCTAATTTAATAAAAGCTTTTATTCCACCTTTTATTATGCGTATTATTCGTCAAAAAAGACTAAACTAAATATAAATATTTATTCTATTCAAAGGAATGTATTAATTTTGAATTTTCTCTAAATTTATTCTCATTATGAACACCTGGGTTTCTTTATCTAATTATACTCCTTATTATGTATATGCTATGGGAATCATAGTGGTATTCACTTTATTATCCTTAGTTTTTAAAAGAGTAGATTATACCGTTAGAGATAGCCCTATGGGTTTTTGGACTTTTTTACTTTTTGCGGCTATTCTCTTATATGTAGGTTTGCGCCCTATATCTGGAAGAGTATTCGCAGATATGGGAGTCTATAATAGAATTTTTCTAGCTTATCAATCAGGATTAGTTCCTATTCCAGGTCAAAAGGATTTTTTCTTTCATTTTGGAACATATTTGGCAGCACAAATAATGTCGAATCATAGCTATTTTTTCCTTTGTGCCTTGCTTTATATATTTCCTATGTATATAGTAAGTAAAAAATGGTTTGGAGCTTATAAATATTATGCTTTTTTACTTTTAATTATTTCTTTTTCTTTTTGGGGATATGGTACGAATGGAATTCGAAATGGTATTTCTACTTCCATGCTTTTATGGGCATTTACTCAAAAAAAATGGACTCCTAGATTAGCTTTATTTTTTATTGCTTATGCTTTTCATGGTTCCGCAATGATTCCTATAGCAGCTTATGTAATTTCCTTATTTTATAAAAACACTAAAACTTATATGTGGGTATGGCTAGCATGCATTCCTATTTCTTTAGCTTTTGGTAATAGTTTAGAGGGTTTTTTAGGAGGATTAGATTTTGATGATCGAGCAGAATATTTTGCATTAGAAGAAGGAGCAGAAGGTTATTATAGAACAGGTTTTAGGCCAGATTTTTTACTTTATGGTGCTGTACCTATTATCATGGCATACTTCTTTATTATTCGTAATAAATGGTATAATAAAACCTATATGCAACTCATGCATATTTATATTGCAGCCAATGCCTTTTGGATATTAGTTATGCGTGCTAATTTTTCCAATCGCTTTGCTTATCTTTCTTGGTTTATGATGGCAATAGTTACCCTATATCCCTTAATTTTTAGTCCACATATAAAAAATAAAAATCAAGCTATGGCTTTATTGATTGCAGGAACTTATTTATTTACTTTTATTATGTTTTTGTAGGAGTTTATTTTTAAATATTCTATTTTGATTTAATCTCCTACTAAAGCATCAAATTTTTTCACTGATTCTAAATTCTCTTTCTCTTCTTTTTTAAGATTTTCCTTATAAAAGTTGCAAAAACAATAAGTCTAATCTATTAGTTAAGATAGTGTCATGACTGGAAATAATTAAGAATGAAACTTCTATGAAGTCAAATTCGCTTTTTCTATACGTAGATTTTAATTAAGAAAAACAACTTTGCATTATTAGTTTAAAGAATAAATAAAACAACTCAATAATAAAATATCATAGTTTCTTTTTTATTATAAAATAGAAGCTATGATATTTTTGTGATTTTTTATATAGCAAAGAGCAAAAAAGCAATTCGAACAGCAGTATAAATAATTTAAATAACAAATATTTAAAAAAAAATAAAAAAACATTAAATTAAATAAAGGTACTTTTCAAACTATTTACTTATAGCTCTTTGCTTACTATTGGGAATAATAACTACTATAAGCAAACAATCATTTATATAACATTGGAACTCAGTTTGTAAACGAAAGCATTTTTAAGCACATTCATAAAAATTCTTTATAATTTATTTTGATTTTAAATATATAGATATTATCTTTAGTTTTTATCATGAAAAGTAGAACAAACAAGAACAAATTTGTGGTTATAGAATCAATAGGTAAGGCCTCTCCTTTAGTTGGGAAATGGCTTTCTGACACTTTAGGAATTTCTGAAAACTTAATTCTTCAGTTATTGTATAACGCACCGAAAGTTTTGTTTAAAGATATTGAAGAGGATCTAGCCTTAAAAACTAAAAAGTTTTTAGAATCCTTTGGCTTAGAAATAAGCATTAGGGATTCTTTAAAAAATTATAATGAAAGTTTAGAACTTTTCGATGTAGCTATTTACATAGAAGACCCTTTATTGTTACCTAAGGTTTCCCAACAACTTGCTGCCTTTATTGGTTGTTCAGTAGAGGAGGCGATGAACCTTTTATTAAAAAGTCCCTCAAAAATAATAGGAGGTGTTTCATTAGCCACTGTTAAAGCTATAAAAAGTCGTATAGATGCGCAGGTAATGTATGTAAACCCTGAAAAGGACACTTATCTTTTATTTCTAAAAGATAAAAGTAATTATAGTTTAATACAGCAAATTAAGACTCATTTTCAAAATTCAAGAATTCCCTTTAATGAAAATAATCAAGTAAGCACTGAATTAACCTTTGAAAATGCACAAAGCTTTTGGAGGCAATTTGGAAATCAAAAGGGTATCAGCCTACTTAATAAAGCTTTTTTGAGATATGAACTCATATTGGAAGAGTTTGATTTAAATAATTCTATGCACAAAACATTACTTTATGAGTCTATTGGGATACCGGAAGAAATACTTGAAGATTTATATAAAAATTTACCCATACAACTAAAAGATAATATTTTACTTGAAGAAGCGCAGGTTTTAAAGGAACAATTATTTGAATCTGGAATGCAGAGTACAATATTACCAGTATTAAAAGAATTAACTTTTTTAAAGGTCAAAGATATTGAAGATGCTAATGAGTTTCGAGCTTTCTTAAAAGATTTTTATCCAAAAGAAAAGTTGAAAGTAAAAAATAATGAATGGAAAAGCCCTACTCCTATAAATTATACTCTATCTAGATATATGGAGGCAATCTTAGAAAAATTAAATTATAGAGTAGAATTAAACTTTATTGAATAATTATGCAAATGAAAAAAAATAAATATTTCATCCATCTGTCAATTGCTGAAAAAGGAAAGTATTATGCCCTTTCAGGAGATCACAATACTGCATTAAAATATTATAGGGAAGCAATTAAAATGACCCAAAAGCAAAGCCAAGGAAGTATATTTTTACAGCATTATAGTCAATGTATAATGGAATCTTTGCAAGCAATGAAAGCATATGAAGAAGTAATAATATTTTGTAATAAATTATTGGAATTAATAGAATTGAGAGAAACAAACAAAACAGATGACTATATCTTAAAATACAAAGATGATATCAGACAAAGAAAAGCTTTACAGTATTTATTCTTAGGTGATAGAGAAAGAGCTAGAGAAATATTCCAAATAATAAAAAACAATCGCAAAAAAAACCCCTTTACCATAACGAATACTTTATTAGAATGGATTCTTAAAGGATATCATATCACAACAGAGAATATTGAAAATATATTAAAAAAAGAAAAGTTCTACATTGTAAATAAAAACAATTTACAACCCGAATTATATACAGAACTTCCTATGGATTTAATCATTACATAAAAAACAAGATATTATGGCAGATACAGAAAAATTAAAAGAAGGAGCTAAAGTACTAAAGGAAGGTATTAATATTGGAGCCATTTTTGGCGAATTGGCTTCAGAAATAGCAGAAGCGCAAAGGAAGTTGGATGAAAACTCTATTGCTTTATTTGAAAAATATGTAGAAAAGCCAGATCCAGACAATAAGTCCCTATTGGATCTTGGTTTCACACCAGCATTTTATCGATTTACTGATATCACTATGTCAGTATCTCTAAACTTGAAAATGGTTATAGTAAGAGATTGGGGATTTGATTTTAATCCTAGTGGAAGTATAGGAAATCAAAATACTGAATCAAAAAACAAAAATGAAGGAGAAGATGAAAAAAATATAACATCAAGTGTAGAATCGTATTTTGATTACTTATTCTCACAGTTAAATAAGGATAAAAAAGAGGAATTTGAGAATGAGGCTAAAGTAATATTAAAGAAAACATATGATAATATAAATGAACAAAAAGAGGATGAGGAAGGAGAGGAAGAAAATAATAAAGAAGGCAAAGACAATGAAATAGTATATGATAATAACAAATCTTTTATGGAATTAAGAGAGGAGTTACTATCAAAGGAGAATTTTAAAGACACAAAAGAAGTTAGGGATTATATAAAAGATGAGGAAAGCTTATTAATCAAAGTTATTAAAGATAAAGATACTTCAAGCAAAGAAAAAGATGATTCAGAAACATATTTTGATTATTTATACCAACAATTAAAAAAGGAAGAGAAAGAAGATTTTGAAAATAAAGCTAAAGAATTACTTCAACAGGCTTTTAACAATATAGATAAAGAACTAAGTGAAGAATTAAAATATGATAACAAAGATTCCTTTATGGAGTCAAGAGAAAAACTACTTTCTAATGACAAATTGAAAGATAGTAATTTACCTATAGACTATTTAAAGAAAGAAGAAGAAGCATTAATTAATATTTTAAAAGGTAAAGATGATCAAAATGAAAATGAAACAAAGTCGGGCAAAAATTGGAATTTTGAAGCTTCACTAGATTTGCGTTACAATAAAAGTTATGGTATGGCAATTGATGGCAATGCCTCAGTTACCGCCAAATTGATACATGTAGGAATGCCTGCAGAGTTAGAAGAAATTATTAATGAAAATCCTGGTGCTATAGATTTCATTAAAGATTTAAATAAAATGAAAAAAGAAGTGAGCTTGCCCACTAATAATTAATAGCATATACATAATATATATATTGATGACAAAACACAATAACTATGGCTGATACAAATATTGCAAATATTATAAATAACCCATCCTTAACCTCTATGATAGAGGAAATGGGAAAATCTATTGCACGAGCCCAAAAAGAATTAGATAAAAACTCCATTGATCTACTTTTAAAAATGGCTTCTGAAGAAAAAGAGGATTTAATAACTATTGGAGGAAATGAATACAGTTTAATTGCTTTAGGCTTTGCACCATCTTTTTTCGCTTTTACGGAGGCTACATTTGAGGCAAAATTAGAATTTTCCATGACTGAATCTTCAGAGTTTGGAGTAGGAGGTGAAATAAAAGTAGAAAAAGCAATGGTAGCTGTGTCTGTAAATGCACATTATGCACGAAAATATGAACAGTCAGCAGAGGGCTCCTCTTCTATTTATGCTAAAATGGTTTCTTTACCTCCACCAGAAAATCTTATGAATATAGTAAAATCGACTTTAAATAAATAACACTTAAAAATAAAACAATATGCCAAACAGTACAAATCGACCTAATGTTGGTCAAGAATTATTAAATGTCCCAATGGGGGATATGATAAGACAAATGGCATTTGCAATAGCAGATGCACAATTAGCCTTAGACTTAGGATCAGCAGATTCTGCCCAAATGATGGGAGGGAAGGTTCCTAAATATACAGAGAAAGGAGGTAGTTCTAATGAAAATAAACAAGCAGAAGTAGAGTTTGAAGATACAACTGTTTATTTTGGTGTGGATGAAAATGGAGACCCTCAAAAAGTTTCTTTGTTAGAGTTAGGATTTACACCTACTTTTTATCAATTTGTTGATACTATTATTGAGGTAAAAATCGACATTACGCTCACTGAATCAGTGGAAGATTCTCATAGCGACTCCTCTTATGATTATAGAAAATCTAGTGCAGGAAAAAGTAAAGGTTTATTTGGATTAATATTTGGTGGAAATAGCAATAGCAAAATTAATGTTACCACTAATCAAGTAAATGCAAGACATTCACAAAAATACAATTTCTCAGTAGAAGGCTCTAGTCTTCTAAGAACAAAACTTGTGCCCGTTCCACCTCCTGCAGTTCTAGAAGAAAGAATTCGAAGAATGATGGAAAAGAATTTAAATGATTAAAAAATTCTATTAATTTAAGAATTTAAATAAAGAAAAAATGGCAAATAGTAAATCAATAGGAAGAGAATTAGCAAATGTTCCTTTCCCTGACATGATAAAAGGCTTAGGGGAAGGGATTGCTAATGCGCAATACGAACTGGATAAAGCTTCTATTAAAATAGCGTATTTATTAGCAGGGTATGAAGAGAATGAAAAAGGAGAATTAATCCGAGATAAAAATTTAGATATTATTCTTGATGGTAAAAGCTATAATTTAATTGAACTTGGATTCACACCCACATTTTACCAATTCGTTGATACATATATAGAATTAAAAATGGCTATTAGTATGCAAGAACAAACAGAAATGGGAGGAGAAGTTAAAGCTGGGGGTGGATTTTTATGTTTTGCTGCTTCTGTAACTGCAAGTTATTCACAAAAATATGATTATTCAGTAGAAGGAAGCTCCATGATGAGAACAAAGTTAGTTACCGTGCCAGCTCCTGCAGTTTTTGAACAAAAACTCAAGGATATGCATAAACTAGGAAAGGATTAAATAATAAGAATATTTTTGATTATGGCTATAAGTTGGAAGAAATTTCTACCGAAATCGAAGAACAATAAAAACTTAGGTATAAACAAAACGGATAGTACTAAAGAAACAACTTCGGTAATAAATTTTAAAAATTTAATCGAAAAAAACAATACTATTCAAGAATTATTAAAAGAGCGGAATGAAATAGAAGAGAATCTCAATATACTAATAGATCCAACTAGAAAAGACCCTAGAGAAGAATTCTACTTCAATTTAATCCCTAATCAGGTAGAAAAAATAAAAGAAGAGAAAAGACTTAAAGAAGGCATAAAAAAGAAAAATGAACGAATAAAAACAAATATTTATAAAAACAATAAAAGAAAAAAGCAAGAACAAAAGAAGCACAAAAAAATTCATCAAAAATTACATTTAACTAGAAGAAATAAAACAAAAAAGGAACAAGAAGAATTAAAAAATAAAACAATTCTACAAAAAAGGATAGATAATAAAAGGAATGAAAACGAACAACTATTAGAAAAAAATACAAACAAATTAAAGAGAATTAAAAAAATACTCGAAGAAGAAAAAAAAGCACAGAAAAAGGAAGAGCATAAAAAAGAAAGAATTAAGAATATAATCAAAGAAAAGAAGGAAATACAAAGAAAAAAAGAGCAAAAAGAAGAGAGAATAAAGAGAACAATTGAAGAGAAAAGAGAAATACTAAGAAAGAAAGAGCAAAAAGAAGAAAGAATAAAGAAAATTCTTGAAGAAAAGAGACTTAATAGAAAAATTGAAGAAAAAAGATTTAATCATTTTTAATAAAATTAAATAAGAAAATGGCAAATGATATTACACAACTTCATGGTTTAGCATTACATGAACTATTACTCAGCATGGCAGAAAGTTTAAATATAGCACAAGGAGAATTGAATAATATTCCTCCTTATGATGAATATGGACGCCAAAATACAATGTATCATTTACCGTATTTAGATTTTAACTTGAAAATAAATACAGAATTTACAGATACATCGAACACCGAAAGTAAAGTAAATAGGAATGTGAGATTATTAAATCAAGGACCTATAAAAAGAGCTAGATTACTTAAAGTAATCCCAAGTCGATCCATTAGTACTAATAAAAAAAAAGAGGAATCAGGTGAAATAGAAAGTTCAATTTCAGGCAAATTTATTGCAGTAATGCCTGATGATAGTGCAACTTTAAAATTAATATGCACAAATTCCACACCAGTAAAAGATAAAGATAAAAATGAAACCTATACTTTTAATATAATAACGCAAGTACTCAATGCTGCTAACGAACCAGTTCCAAACGCAACAGTAGAATTTAATTTTGACGCATATGAAACAGCAAACTTAAATGGACAAAGTGAAATTAAAGATAAAATCCATCTTTCATATGGAGAGAATAGTACAGATCAAAATGGAATTACATCAACAGAGGTAAAGATTGAAAGGAAAAACACAAAAATCACAAGCTTTTGTTTTATTGTTAATTCAAAATCATTTGTCGAATTTATATCAATCAGTATAAAATAAAATATTATGCCACAATTTACCAATTTATATAAAGATTTAGATAAAAAAGATTTGCAACTTTTAATTAAAAGTTTTACGAAAAATTTAAGCAAACAATTAACATTAGAATCTACAAAATTTATAATTAAAAAAAATAAAAAAACAATAAATGATTTAACAAAAAATGAACTCATCGAATTACTTACAGTATTCGAAAATATTATATATGGTAGTAAAGACAATTATGAGCAAAAATTTATGCATACAGAAGCACTATTAACATTTTTCAATGATTTTAATAAAAACAAAATTAAAGAAGTTGAAGAAAATTACCGAAAGAAACTTCAGGATGTAAAATCGCAAAAAGAACAAAAAGATTTACAACTATTACTAGAAGAAAAAGAAAAATTACTCTCTAACTCCCAACTCGAAATAAATACTCTTAAAAAAAGCCTAGAACAAATAAAAGGTGAAAATAATAAAAAAGAAAAAGAAATATTAAGTTTAAAAGAAAGACTATCTGATATTGATAGAGAAAAATCAGATGGTTATAAAGCTAAAGCACTCCCGATTAGCAGCGTTTATCGTTCAATTGCAGAAGAATTTTCCAAATACAGCCAAGAGTCAAAAGGTCAAAAATATCAATTAAAAAATATCAAACTTGAGTTAAAAGGAGTTTTTGAACATGATGAGCATGGATTAAGAATGAAAATGCTAAATAAAGAATTATTAGAAAATTACATGGCGGAAAATATTAGCACATTGGAAGTTAGCTTAAATGACCAAGAAATAATAGCAAAAGAAAATATGATTCTTGTTCCTGATTTAAGAGGATTCACCGAATATGCTGCTACATCTATTTTGAAAAGCTTAGGATTGCAAATGAAAAAAATCAATCAATTTGAAGATAATCCAAAAACTACATATTCTTTTGGACAATGTATTAAACAATCTCCAATTGCAAATACTTACGTAGAGCAAGGAGATGTAATTACCTTAATTTTTATAAAAAAAGCATATAATGAGTAAAAATATAGTAAAAGAAGTAACTGAATTATTTTCAGCACCACTTGGTGAACTTATAGCATCGGTAGGGAAAGGTGTAGGAGAAGCACAGGCTGCATTAGATGAAAACTCCATGAGACAAACATTGAGCTTATACGGAGAAAATAATCCCTCGGAAATAGTTGAAATTTTCAGACAAATAGGTTATAAACCCACTTTTTATACCATACCCGAAACAGAAGTAGAAGCAAAAATTTCAATTTCGTTAAATAAAACAAACACAAACCAAGCAGATAAAAATGCATTTGCTCCCAGTTTAAGATCTATAGTAGATGGTAGATTAAAAGCCACCTCATTTCCTGTTTTAAGAGCTACACCAGTTAATGCTGAAAATGCAAACAAGTACAATATAAGTGGAAATGCTACTGCAACAATTAAATTCAAAATTGTACCTGTACCGCCAATAGAAGTTCAAAATTTAGCAATTAGTATTCCAAATATTATTGGAAAAAACGTACTAGAAGTCATTGAAATTGTAAAATCATTGGGTCTTAATTATATCTTACAAACTGAAAAAGGAAGCAAAAAGTTAACGGAAATAAATTTAGCTAGTAAGGTTATTGATACACAACCCAAAATAGGAGAAACTATTAATATTGGAGCTACAATAAACATTATACTTAGTGAATAGATACATAAAAAACTCATTTGCCCTAAAACATATAAAATCCGAATAATTTGAAAAAATTTAAATTCATGTTGCTTGTTTTTAAAACTACCTATAGGAAACAAGCAACATATTTTTAAAAAAAATAATTATGATACAATTTTTAGAAAAATAACTACCTAAATATCAGTTTTGTTTTTACTTTTAATTTGATAATAATATATTTTGAATTTCCAAATCCCATCATATATTTAATCATGGCTAGCTTGCATTCCTATTTCTTTAGTTTTTGGTACTAGTTTAGAAGCTTTTTTAGGAGGATTGGATTTTGACTCCCGAACAGAATATTTTGCATTAGAAGAAGGAGCAGAAGGTTATTATAGAACAGGTTTTAGACCGGATTTTTTACTTTAGGCACTTTCATAATTAGTATAAACACTTGATTATTAGCATAATAAGTTGTAATTTTATATAGAATAAACCCCGAAATAAGGCAATATCGCTCAAAATCGGGGTTTGTTTATAAAAATCTATTATGAAAGTACAACTATTTACTGAAA
>Ga0079225_10002381_pt1 | contig 10819 bp, 7 predicted proteins | sample Poulit2012_FD_76344 | JGI IMG/M metagenome (GOLD analysis project Ga0079225, IMG submission 76344) | Agricultural soil microbial communities from Georgia to study Nitrogen management - Poultry litter 2012 | ecosystem: Environmental > Terrestrial > Soil > Agricultural land | place: USA: Georgia...
CCTATTGTTTAAAGAATCTTTTCAATGCATGATATACATCTTCTTTTTTTCGTAAAATATAATGTCTGAACTTTTCATGTTCAATCGTCCGATAGGCATTCATTAATGTTGAGTATTTCCGGTATACATTTACTTCACCGTAGCCGAAGATATTTGCGATTTCCATCAATTCATGAACGAGACGTAGGCATTTTCTATTATCTGTCGATAAATTATCACCATCGGAAAAATGAAAGGGATATATATTATATTTAGTAGGGTGATATTTCGTATCGATTAATTCTAATGCTTTTTCATAGGCTGAAGAACAAATCGTACCACCACTTTCTCCCTTAGAAAAAAACTGTTCCTCGGATACGACTTGGGCCCGCGTGTGATGGGCAATATAACAAATTTCAACGTGCTCATATTGTTTTTTCAAAAACTTCGTCATCCAGAAGAAAAAACTTCGGGAAATCATTTTTTCCTGACGTCCCATCGAACCGCTAGTATCCATCATCGCAAGAACGACCGCATTTGACTCTGGCTTTTCTACATCTGTCCATGTTTTAAAGCGTAGGTCATCATCAATAATTGGATCGATCGACGGCTCACCTCGTTGAGCATTCCGCTTTAATGCTTCTAGGATTGTTCTTTTTTTATCGATATTGCCGATGAGACCTTGTTTGCGAATATCATTGAAGGTAATATCGGTGATGGTCATTTTTTTCGTATCTTTTTCTTCTAAATTAGGAAGCTCTAATTCTTCGAATAAAGCTTCCTCGATATCACTTATCGCAATATCAACTTCGTAGTAGTCGACACCAGGTGTATCCCCAGGTTTAGTTGTAGAATCTTGAGTTTGTTGCCCTGCTTGATCTAAAGCTCTTCCAATAATATCACCGACTTGACTTTTACCATCACCAGAACCAACTTGTTGTTGTTTTTCATTGTTATAGCGTAATTTATATTCATTAAGGGAGCGGATTGGAATGCGAACCGTTTGTTTTCCGTCGGAGGTTACAATACTTTCCTCGCTTATAATTTCCGGCAATCGATTTTGAATCGCTTCTTTTACTTTTTCATCGTGGCGTTTTTGATCTTCGTATCCTTTTCGGTGAAGCGACCAATCTTGTTTCGATATAAGAAAGTTTCTCATTATACCCCTCCCTTACTTTTTGTTGAAGTAAAGTTATCGACTTAACAAACTACCGACATACTGAAGAAGTTCATTTGCTGATACGGAATTATACCCGTGTTCATCGATTAGACGTGCGATGACTTCGTTAATCTTTTTCAATTGTGTTTCATCTGGTGTTTTTGTCGTCGTTGTAATTTTCACGACATCTTTTAAGTCGGCGAACAATTTTTTCTGAATCGCTTCGCGGAGTCGTTGATGGGAATGATAGTCGAAACGTTTACCTTTCCGTGCGTATGTCGAAATCCGAATTAAAATTTCTTCTCGAAATGCTTTTTTCGCATTCTCAGAAATACCGATTTGCTCCTCAATCGAACGCATTAATTTTTCGTTTGGATTTATTTCTTCATCCGTTAAGGGGTCACGTAACTTCTGATTGTTGCAATATGCCTCGACATGATCTAAGTAATTATCCATCAATGTTTGTGCGGATTCTTCATAGGAATAGACGAAGGCTTTTTGTACTTCTTTTTTCGCAATTTTATCGTATTCCTCTCGGGCAAGGGAGATATATTGTAAATATTGTTCTTTATCCTCTTCTGTAATCGATGGATGTTGGTCGAGTCCATCTTTTAATGAACGTAATACATCTAGAGCATTAATCGATTTAACTTTCTTTCGAATTAATGCTGAAGATATACGATTAATAACATAACGCGGATCAATACCACTTAAACCTTCGTCTGGAAATTCACTTTTTAATTCTCGTACATTTATTTGCTCATTCATATCGACTTGTTGCCCATCGTATAAATACATTTTCTTCACAAGATCGATTCGTTGCTTTTTTGAACGTTTTAAACGAGTTAAGATCGAAAAAATTGCAGCGACCCGTAAGGCATGGGGGGCGATATGGACATCTTTTAAGTCGCTTTGGGCGATCATTTTTTCATAAATTTTTTCTTCTTCACTAACGCGCAAATTGTATGGTATCGGCATAACAATCATTCGAGAATGGAGTGCCTCATTTTTCTTATTACTTATAAAACTACGAAACTCTGCTTCATTCGTATGGGCGACAATAACTGGGTCAGCACTAATTAACGCAAATCTACCAGCTTTAAAGTTGCCTTCCTCTGTTAAAGATAGAAGATGCCATAAAAATTTCTCATCACACTTCAACATTTCTTGAAATTCCATTAAACCCCGATTTGCTTTATTCAACTCCCCATCAAAACGATAAGCTCTCGGGTCTGATTCCGATCCATAAGTCGCAATAGTAGAGAAGTCGATACTTCCGGTTAAATCAGCGATATCTTGAGATTTAGGATCAGATGGACTAAAGGTGCCGATTCCGACTCGCTTATTTTCAGAAAATAATACTCGCTCGATAATTACATCTTCGATACGGCCGTTATATTCCTCTTCTAAGCGTAATGTATTTAATGGTGACAAACTTCCATTAATCCGTATACCATATTCTTCATAAAAGTCGTCACGTAAATGATTTGGAATTAAGTGAAGCGGATCCTCATGCATTGGACATCCTTTAATTGCATAAACTGCCCCTTCATCGGTTCGTGTAAATCGTTCTAATCCTTGTTTTAAAAGGGTGACAATTGTCGATTTTCCACCACCTACTGGACCCATTAAAAGTAAAATTCGTTTTTTTACATCGAGATTTTTTGCTGCAGGATGGAAATACTCTTCAACTAATTTTTCGAGTGTTTCATCAAGACCGAATAATTCATCGGTAAAAAACTTATACTGTTTGCGACCATCTTTTTCCTCAATTCCAGCATGAGTTATCATATGATATAAACGGGAATGGGCAGACTGGGCAATATAAGGGCGTTCTTTTACTAACTGTAAATACTCCGCAAACGTACCTTCCCACTGTAACTTTTCTTCTTCCTCACGATGCTTTTGTAATTTGGATAACATATCCATTCGTTTTTTATTCCTCCTTTATAATAGAGGTGTATTGATAGTTTATGCTTAAAGAATCGTAATGTTGCATTGAACTTTATTTTGTTTAATTAGAAAAAGGTTACGAATAGCCGTCTCTATAAAAATATGATAAATTAACAGTAATTCGAGTAAGTGTGTATTTTTATGTTTAGATCTATGGTTCTTGTTCGTATGCAAAGGTTTATGAATTTTAATTCAATTAAGTAGAAAGGTCGTCGGATCATGAAGCGAAACGTCACTTACTTACCCCATGTAAAACAGGACGCGGTAGAAAAATTAGAAAAAATCGAACGTTTATTACAAGAAGAACAGTATAAAGACGCGGTTTTTTTAATAAAAAAACTTGAAAAATTACAAATCGAGCCGATTACAAATAGTGTAATAAGAGGAAAGTTACTAGCTTTATACGGTTTGGAAAAGTGGCAAAGTCTCGAACGATATTGTGAAGAGATAAGTTCCCACTTTTCAATCACAAAAACGGAAGATTATATAATTGCCTATGGAGCTAGTTTGTTTTATCAAGCCCAATATGAAGAAGTAATTAATTACATAGAAGAAAAATTAGACGAAATTGAGCTTTCACCGGTTAGTTTAAAACAGCTAGAACAATGGTATGATTTAAGTAAAGAAGAAGTAACGAATGAAGCCAAAACATTAATGACAAAATTTAAACACGCGATCATATCTGAAAATGAAACAGCCCAGTGGCAGCTTTTTCACCAGTGGAAAAAGTTAGGCCAACCACCCCCGGAAATGTTCGAAATATTGCTGGCAGAAAAGGCGGTTAATCCTTTTGTAAAAACAAAAATAATAGAGTCCTTACAAGATGGGAATAACGAACAGGAAGTAATCGTTAAGAAATTCGATCAAGAAGCCTTCATTATATTAACGGAAATTCCACCAATCGCTGAGCATCCGATTTACATCCAGACGCTTAAAGCTTTGAGCAATATAGAACAAAAGAATCCTACCGTCTACACCTTTACTTTAGAATTGTTACAACGATACATTGAATATGTATATCCGTTTTTATATAAAAAGGATGAGATCTATATCGTTGCTGAAGCTTTAGAAGCGATTGCTACGGAACATTTAACTGGCGAGTCAACTACGCATGAAAAAGCCGTGAAAAATAAAATTACACAAATCGTAACAAGTAATGAAGCCTATTTTCGACTATTCTTAACGTAACGATATATATATATTTTGAAAGGCAGTATGAATATGATATACTAAAGAAGTTGAAAATCTACCCCAAATCGTTTGATTAAGATTATAATAGTAATAATAAATATACAATGTCGAACGGTTGCAGTATGAAGTGAAAACATAAATTAAAATATTAGAAAATAAATGCATTTAATGAAGTTGGAGGTAATAGTAATGTCGGTTACGGCAAAATGGGAAAAACAAGAAGGAAACGAAGGTACTTTAACAATTACAGTATCGGCGGAACGCTTTGATGAAGCATTAGACGAAGCGTTTAAAAAAGTAGTTAAAGATGTCTCTTTACCAGGATTTAGAAAAGGAAGAATTCCACGAAACATTTTTGAAAGTCGTTTCGGTGTAGAGGCCCTTTACCAAGATGCAGTCGATATCGTTTTACCAGATGCATATGCAGAAGCGGTTGAGCAAACGGAGATTTTCCCGGTAGACCAGCCGCAAATTGATATCGAAGAAATCGAAAAAGGCAAAGACTTAGTATTCGTTTGTGAGGTTACAGTAAAACCAGAAGTAGAACTTGGAGAATATAAAGGAATCGAATACGAAGATGAAAAAATTGAGGTAACAGAAGAAGAAGTAGACGAAGCATTAAAAACATTACAAGAAAGTCAGGCTGAGCTCGTCTTAAAAGAAGAAGGAACGGTCGAAGAGGGCGATACAGTTGTAATCGACTTTGAAGGATTTATCGACGATGAGCCGTTCGAAGGTGGAAAAGGGGAAAACCATTCCTTAGAAATCGGTTCTGGACAATTTATTCCTGGCTTTGAAGACCAGTTAATCGGCAAGGAAGCCGACAGTGAAACAGAAGTTAACGTCACGTTCCCTGAAGAATATCATGCGGAAGACTTAGCTGGAAAAGATGCAGTCTTTAAAGTAAAGATTCACGAAATTAAAGAAAAAGAAGTACCCGAGTTAGATGATGAATTTGCTAAAGATGTCGACGAAGACGTTGAAACGTTAGCAGAATTGCGAGAAAAGAAAGAGAAAGAATTACTCGAACAAAAAGAAACAGCTTTCGAAAACAAAAAGCGTGAAACAATTATCGAAAAAGTAACAGAAAATGCAACGATCGATATTCCAGAAGCAATGATTGAAACAGAACTCGGAAATATGTTACGTGAATTCGAACAAAACTTACAAATGCAAGGCATGACACTTGAAAATTACTATCAGTTCAGTGGCCAGTCTGAAGAAGAATTGAAGGAACAGATGAAAGAAGATGCAGAAAAGCGTGTGAAAACGAACTTAACACTCGAAGCAATCTTTGAAGAAGAAAATCTCGAAGTATCGGAAGAAGCAATCGATGAAGAACTTGAGAAAATGGCCGAAATGTATCAGTTAGAAAAAGAACAAATCGTCAGTATGTTAGGTGGAAACACCGCAGTACTTGAAAACGACTTAAAAATGAGAACGACAATCGACTTCTTAGTTGAGCAAGGGAAGGCAATCGAAGCAGAATAATAACAAGGTGCAATTTTGCACCTTGTTTTCCCTTATATAAAAGCAGATTTGTGGTTAGGATAATTAACAATTAGCAATCATATTTAATATATAGTAAATAATAAGCATATTTTACATTAAGTTACCAACACATACTAATTAGTGTAAAAAGGTTTATTTTCGAAAATGTATTTGATATGATTGCTATAAGCTCAACATATTAAAATGAGTTTAAAATTTAGGGGTGAAAAGATGTTTAAATTCAATGATGAAAAAGGCCAATTGAAATGCTCTTTCTGTGGTAAAGACCAAGATGCAGTAAGAAAATTGGTAGCTGGCCCAGGTGTATATATATGCGATGAATGTATTGAATTATGTAATGAAATCATTGAAGAAGAAGTAGGAATGGAAGAAGAAATTTCCTACGATGAAATTCCGAAACCACAAGAAATTAACGCAATATTAGATGAATACGTCATCGGGCAAGATGAAGCGAAAAAGACTTTGTCCGTAGCCGTATATAATCACTATAAACGGATTAATTCAATGAGTTCTAGAGACGATGTCGAACTAGCGAAAAGTAATATCGCAATGATCGGACCGACAGGAAGCGGTAAGACATTGCTCGCCCAAACGTTAGCCCGCATTCTCAACGTACCATTTGCTATTGCCGATGCTACTTCTTTAACTGAAGCTGGTTATGTCGGTGAAGACGTTGAAAATATTTTATTAAAACTAATCCAAGCTGCTGATTATGATATTGAAAAAGCAGAGAAAGGGATTATTTATATCGACGAGATCGATAAAGTAGCTCGAAAATCTGAAAACCCTTCAATTACCCGCGATGTATCAGGGGAAGGTGTACAGCAAGCTTTGCTTAAAATTTTAGAAGGAACTGTTGCAAGCGTCCCGCCACAAGGTGGAAGAAAGCATCCACATCAAGAGTTTATTCAAATTGATACGACGAATATTTTATTTATCGTCGGTGGAGCTTTTGCAGGTATTGAAGATATCGTCAAACGTCGAATTGGTAAAAAAGTAATCGGTTTTGGTGATCAGTCTGATTACGAAGAGTTAGATAAGGGAGAACTGTTATCCCGAGTTTTACCAGAGGATTTATTAAGCTTCGGCTTAATTCCAGAATTTATCGGACGTTTGCCAGTCGTTGCCAGCTTAAAGCCTCTCGACGAAGAATCGTTAATTCGCATTTTAACAGAGCCGAAAAACGCTTTGGTAAAACAGTATCAAAAGCTGTTCCAAATGGACGATGTTGAGTTAGAATTCGAAGAAGAAGCGTTACGAGGCATCGCAAAAAATGCTATGGAACGAAATACCGGAGCTCGGGGATTACGTTCAATCTTAGAGTCGATTATGTTAGATATTATGTACGAAATCCCATCGCGCGAAGACGTCGAGAAATGTATCATTACACCAGAAATGGTTAATGACAAACATGTAAGACCGAAACTGTTATACACGGATGGAACCGTTGAAGAAAGTAGAAAAGAAGTTCCAAAAGAAAGTGCGTAAACGATAATCATACAGAAAAGACTGACTTTTGTTTGTTCCACTCGCAAGTCTAATAAGGCGTGGACATGTACTCACGATAGTCAGTCTTTTCTTTTTGAGTAATTTTCGATGGTATCTTATATTATTTTGTAAAAAATAAGAAAAATACTTTTAAATTTAGTAAATATCACGATTATCGCATATAATGGTATATGGTCTTTGAAATATCATTTTGTATAGAAGGTTCGAAATAAAGGAAAATAAGATTACCTTTAGCGAATAAATGCAGTTTTCAATGCGACAATAAGTTAGAAGGAGGCACGTACCTTGAAAGAAAAACAAATTGTAGAATTGCCTTTACTAGCTTTACGGGGTGTGATTGTTTTTCCAACCATTGTGCTACATTTAGACGTCGGTAGAAAGAAGTCAATCGCTGCTTTAGAATCGGCGATGATGGGAAAACAAGAGATTTTTCTAGTCACACAACGGGAAGTAGCAGTTGAAGATCCAAAACGTGAAGATTTATATAATGTCGGAACGATTGCAAAAATTAATCAAATGATTAAATTACCAAACGGGACGATGCGAATTTTAGTTGAGGGATTGCAACGAGCGGAATTAGTTCGTTGTATCGAAATGGAAAACGAGCTCGTTGCTGAAGTTGAACCACTTACTGATATTTCCGAAAACCGCCACGAAGAAGAAGCCCTTATGCGTCAACTCGTTTCTCAGCTTGAACAATATATTAAATTATCTCGTAAAGTAACTAAGGAAACCTTAGCAACTGTAATCGATATTGAAAATCCAAGCCGTTTAACGTATATGATTTCTTCCCACGTGCCGCTTAAAATAAAAGATAAACAATCGCTTTTAGAAATAAATAATTTATCAAATCGCATGCGTCATTTGCTTAATTTATTAGCTAACGAGCAGAAAGTACTGGATCTTGAACGTAAAATTGGCAAACGTGTCCAAACGTCAATGGAGCGTACACAGAAAGAATATTATTTACGTGAGCAATTAAAAGCAATCCAAAAAGAATTATCCGAAAGCGACGGGAAGTTAAGCGAAGTTGATCAGTTACGAAAAGATATCGAAGAAGCGAAGATGCCCGAGCATGTTGAAAAAGTTGCCCTCGAAGAATTAGACCGCTACGAACGAGTGCCACAAAATTCAGCCGAAAGCTCTGTCATTCGTAACTACTTGGACTGGTTAATTTCCATACCATGGCATGAGAAAACAGAAGACGTAATCGAAATCGATGAAGCGGAACGTATCTTAGATGAGGATCATTACGGTTTAGAAAAAGTAAAAGAACGTATTTTAGAATATTTGGCCGTACAAAAATTAACGAAGTCAATCCGTGGTCCAATTATTTGTTTAGTTGGACCTCCAGGGGTAGGGAAGACCTCCTTAGCTAAATCGATTGCTCGAGCAATTAATCGAAAGTTCGTTCGTATTTCTCTCGGCGGTGTCCGCGATGAAGCAGAAATTCGCGGTCATCGACGCACGTACATCGGTGCGATGCCAGGACGAATTATTCAAGGGATGAAAAAGGCAGAAACAATCAACCCCGTATTTTTACTCGACGAAATCGATAAAATGTCAAACGACTTTCGAGGCGATCCATCTTCTGCGATGTTGGAAGTGCTGGATCCGGAGCAAAATAGTAATTTTAGCGACCATTTTATCGAGGAAACCTACGACTTATCGAATGTGATGTTTATCGCAACGGCAAATTATGCGAATCAAATTCCTGGCCCACTACTCGATCGGATGGAAGTTATTTCAATTGCAGGATACACAGAAGTAGAAAAGCTCCATATCGCCAAGGAACACCTAATTCCAAAACAACTAAAAGAAAATGGGCTAACCGGGGCGAACTTACAATTTCGTGACGACGGTTTATTGAAAATAATCCGTGAATATACTCGAGAAGCGGGAGTTCGTGGTTTAGAGCGTCAAATTGCAACACTTTGCCGTAAAACAGCAAAACTTCTTATCTCTGGTAAACAAAAACGGGTAGTCATTACTGAAAAACGAGTCGGAGATCTTTTAGGTAAACCTTTATACCGTTATGGACAGATGGAGAAGGAAGACCAAGTCGGCACGGCTACAGGTTTAGCTTACACAGCTGTTGGAGGCGATACGCTTTCAATCGAAGTAATTCATTATCCTGGTAAGGGCGAACTCCGTTTAACTGGAAAACTAGGCGATGTCATGCAAGAGTCTGCTCAGGCCGCTTTTAGCTATATTCGTTCTCGAACGAAAGAATTAAAGATTCGTGAAGACTTTCATAAAAAGTATGATATTCACATCCACGTACCTGAAGGAGCAACACCGAAAGACGGCCCTTCAGCTGGAATTACGATGGCAACTGCTCTAATTTCTTCATTAACGGGTCGACCCGTAAAACGAAACGTCGGTATGACTGGAGAAATTACATTACGTGGAAATGTTTTACCAATCGGTGGTTTGAAAGAAAAAGCTTTGAGCGCGCACCGAGCTGGCTTAACGGATATTATTATCCCAGCCGAAAATGAACGCGATCTATCGGATATTCCAGAAAGCATTCGTAAAGATTTAAACTTTATTTTAGTCGACCATTTAGATGAAGTTTTAGACCATGCTTTAGTGAAAGAGGAAGAAAAATGAAAATAACAAACGCAGAAATCGTAACGAGCGCTGTCGAACCTAGTCAATATCCAAAAGATCTATTACCGGAGATTGCGTTAGCTGGTCGCTCTAATGTAGGCAAATCATCGTTTATTAATTGTTTATTAGGAAGAAAAAATTTAGTCCGCACTTCCTCAAAACCAGGAAAAACCCGGACATTAAACTTTTATAACATTAATGATTCCTTCCGTTTTGTCGATGTCCCAGGATACGGTTATGCAAAAGTATCAAAAAAAGAACGAGCAAAATGGGGTCAAATGATGGAGGCCTATTTCGAAACCCGTGAACAATTAGCCCTCGTCGTACTCGTCGTTGACGGTCGTCATCGTCCGACTAACGACGACATCCAAATGTTTGAATACGTCTCATATTTAGAGCTTCCTTTACTTGTGATTGCAACGAAATTCGATAAGGTAAAACGTAACCAACAACAAAAACAACTAAACCTTATTAAAAAGACGTTACAATTAAACGATGAAGTTCCACTTATTCCTTTTTCAGCTATAAGTGGTTTAAACAAAGATCGTATATGGAAGCAAATTGAAAACTATTTGTAAATCTTTAAAAGTCACCACAACATCGTATTAAATAACGAAGTTCAGATTTTATTGGTTATCGTTTAAACTTAATCAAAATTAAATTCTCTAAATCATAGTTGGGCCATTTATAATTCCTTCTCAATGGTTTTCTGGTTAAAAGCATTGTATCGTAGGAATTATCTAATGGCCCTTTTTTATCTTTCCATTTTTAATTAGCCACTTATGTGTCCTTCAGCCTTTGTTAGGAAACTTTAGCTAAAAAAGTGTTTTAAGCTACACGCTGGTTGGCTCCACTGAGTAAGTTTAGCTAAAAAAGTGTTTTAAGCTACACACTGGATGGCTC
>Ga0079225_10002382_pt1 | contig 10818 bp, 9 predicted proteins | sample Poulit2012_FD_76344 | JGI IMG/M metagenome (GOLD analysis project Ga0079225, IMG submission 76344) | Agricultural soil microbial communities from Georgia to study Nitrogen management - Poultry litter 2012 | ecosystem: Environmental > Terrestrial > Soil > Agricultural land | place: USA: Georgia...
AAAACATAACGCAGGGCGACAGACTGTGCGGACTCCAGCAGTTCAAGGAAATAGGCCCGCTCGGCCTTGAGCCCCTCATCAAAGCCCTGCTCTACCCCTTTTTGGACAGCACGCACACATTGTGCTTGGGCAGGCAAATGGGGGAATTCTTGTTTTACCTGTTGCAACCGCTGCTGTAGCAAGGGCAATGTTTGCTCGGGCGCCAGTACCACCTCGCTAAGGCGTTGAATTTTGGGCTGCTCTTCTATGACTTTATGGGCAAAATCAATAGCTGCAGGTAGCAAGTCGTCAGATACTACTTCGGCAAATAGGGAAGTATCGGCCAAGGTCTGGGCCTGTACCATTTGACCGCTAAGCAAAAAGTCTAGGGCGCGTTCAACCCCAATAGCACGCGGCAAGCGCTGGGTGCCGCCCGCCCCGGGAATAATGCCCAAGTTAACTTCGGGTAGCCCTACGCGCGCTGTCGCGCGAGCCACACGAAAATGGGCGCCTAGCGCCAACTCAAAACCACCGCCCAAGCACACGCCATCGACTGCTGCAATCACAGGCTTGGGGCTTTCTTCTACGGCCGCAATGACAGAACGCAAAATAGGCTCTTGAAAGGCCAAAGGGGTGCCAAACTCGCGTACATCAGCCCCGCCTGAAAAAGCACGCTCTGAACCCGTCAAGATAATTGCTTGTACATTAGCATCGGCATTCGCCTGCTGCAGATAATGCACAATTGCCTGGCGCAAGGCAAAGCTTAACCCGTTGACCGGCGGGTTATTAAAAACAATCACAGCAACCTTGCCATGCAATTGATAGTCTGCGGCGTCCATTACAACTCCTTGAATAACAATTTGTCAGATGCAGAACATTATACCTGTCTCTGCAGACGGGTTTAAGGCTTGTCCGCCAAGCCAACCAGCGCGCCCCCCCTGTCAGCTGCCGCGCTCAGCGTCGCTCTATGCGCATGGCAAGATGCAGCGCCAAATGCAGTGCTAAATGCAGTGATGGATACAGCGATGGATGTAGTGATGGATTCAATGCTAGACGCAATACGAAGCGCACTGCTGAGGCAATGCTGGAGGCAATACTGTTCGCAAGCCTAAAGGCATTGGAAATAAGACAGTCTGTGTTGCTATTAATATATATTAATATATAATATAGAAACGTTAATTAAAGCCTCCACAGGCCAGGCATCCGATAAGAAGTCTTTAGCCTTGGCCTGAGTGCTTTGTGGGCACTGCCCTGTGCCATGGCTTATCTTGTGAGAGGACAAAAAATGTTGAGATTTGATGTTCCACCCGTGTGGTCCAATGTAACGCGTCTTGAAGCCTTCATTAGCTTTGTGATTGCAGTATTGGCTTATTTATTTAGTCCGTGGTTAATGATTATCCTGGCGATCCAGGGGTTGATTCGCGGTTTCTGGGGGCACTACCGCTGTCCACTTCATCGCGGATGGGCTTATCTTTTCGAGCAACGGGGATGGGGCGGCCAAAAAGAAAATGCCGGGGCCAAGATGTTTGCTAACAAAATCCTTTTTATTGCCTCAACCGTTGCACTCATCGCTTATGCTTTGGGTAGCCCCTTGTGGAAAGTACCAGTCAGCGCCCTTATCATCTTTACCACCTTGGAATGGGCTTTTTCTTTCTGTGCAGCCTGCTGGGCCTACGGGCTGTGGTACCGTTTCTTTCCCCCCAAAAGTGTGTAATAACTACACCGGTGGGTGGTCTTTAAAGCCGGGCTTGGCAAAACAAAAAATAGTGCTATAATTCTTTTTTCTATGGCTCATTAGCTCAGTTGGTTAGAGCGACGGAATCATAATCCGCAGGTCCGGGGTTCGAGTCCCTGATGAGCCACCACAGATTTCAGCCCCTTGTTTTCAAAGAGCAAGGGGCTTTTTAGTGCCTATCTTGGTGTGGATTTAACGCTGGTAGTCCGAAACCCCCTGACGCCAATAAGCAGAAATATACATATGCGTTGCAGGAATGTCTTTGGACTTCAAAATTTCCCGTATTTTTGCGGCTTGATGGTACTCGCAAGCGCCCCAAAAAAACCCAGCGCCGCTAGGCAAGTGCAAATCTGAAGGTATTCGAAAGCCTGCATCTGCTATTACATCTTTTTAGACGTGAGGTGCGACAAAAGATTGAGCACTCAGAAAGCAAGCTAACTTTTGGTGAGTTTAGGGTACTTTCTTTTATCGGACGCTACCCTGATTGCACCCCATCTACGCTGGTGGAATTTAGCCGCACCGATAAGGCCCAAATAGCAAGGACCATTAGCGAATTACAAAATTTAGGTCTGATCGAAAGGCGCCAATGTGAAACAGATCGTCGTAAACACCGCCTCAATCTAAGTCAAAAGGGGCATAAAATGTATCAAGAACTGGGGGGTTATCGCAAAGAGATAGCAACACGGCTGCTGCAGCATTGTAATGAGCAAGAGCTTGAAGACTTACTAGAATTGCTGCATACAGCCTGTGCTAGCGCCCAAGAATCTATTCCTTGATTCCAGCCTGAATCTCTTTGGCTAACGCTTGGTAGCGATGCAGGTCTGTACGAACAATGCGCTCAAATTCTGCTGTAGTTTCTGTTGCAAGCTCATAGCCCAAAGCCTTCAAATCAGCTTGTATTTCTGGTTTGGTTAATACACGCTGCAATTGCTTACGTAAATAAGCGAGCACCGCCTCTGGGGTGTGGGCTGGGGCAAAAATTGCATGCCACTGTGAAACATCAAAATTTTTTCCAATTTGTTCGGCAACAGTGGGTAATTTCTCGAGTACGTTACTGCGCTCAGCGGAAGTTACGGCCAAAGCAAGCACGTCCCCCCGCTCTATATAAGGGGCGGCACTAGAAAGCGTTACAAAAGCCGTGCTTATATGACCGGCCAAAACGTCATTTAAGGCAGGCCCGCAACCGTTATAAGGTACATGCTCAAGTGTTACATCGACCTCTGAGCTTAACATTTCAGCTGCCAAATGCTGAGGAGTGCCTGGCCCGCATGAGCCATATTGCAATGCTGGCTGTCCAGATTGCGAAGAAATTGCCTCGGCAAAATCCTGCGGCCCCGATGCAGGGTGAGCAACCCACACCGAAGGTACCCAGGAAATATTAGCGACAGGAATTAAATCATGCTCGGGTTCAAAACCCAAATCAGTATAGAAACCTGGGTTAATTGCATAACTGCTATTAACCATTAAAAGAGTATGGCCATCTGCACGAGCCTGAGCTACCTGTCGAGCGCCAATATTGCCGCTTGCCCCGGGTCTATTTTCCACCACCATAGGCTCAGGCAAATAATCTGCTAACTGCTCTGCAAGTTTTCGTGCCAGTAAATCTGTGCCACCACCTGGTGGAAAAGTGACTTTCAAAATAATAGGTCGTTGGGGATAGGGGGTCGCCATCGAGGACGACATTCCCATCAATGAAAAAACCACCCCCAACATCAGGGCTCTTAGAAAAAACCACAAGGTATGTTTAGAGCTCTTTTGTGAACGCTTACCAAAGGGCGTAAAGAACATGGCACCCCTCTTACAGCACATCTAGACCCAAATCCAGGTTGCGTACACTATGAGTAAGCCAACCCACAGAAATATAATCGACACCCGTTGCTGCAATATCATGAACCCGATCGGGCGTTATTCCCCCACTTGCTTCTGTTACTGCTCGGCCAGCGCATTTTTTCACCGCCGCTGAAAGGGTTTCAAGATCCATGTTGTCTAACAAAATGATCTGCGCTCCATGCGACAAAGCCTCATCAAGCTGCTCTAATGTATCAACCTCTATTTCTATGGCCACCATGTGCCCCACCGCAGCACGCGCTTTTTCCAACGCAGCTTTAATGCCCCCTGCCAGGGCGACATGGTTATCCTTGATTAATACTGCATCATCAAGCGCAAGGCGGTGGTTATAGCCGCCCCCTACCCGTACAGCATATTTTTGCAGCGCTCGCAGGCCGGGCAGCGTCTTGCGGGTACACGTAATTTTGCTCGGATAAGGCTGGGCCCGCGCGCACAAATCAGCGGTTGCCGTTGCCACCCCACTTAGATGGCCCAAAAAGTTCAAGGCAGTACGCTCAGCCGCCAAAATGGAACGAGTCCGTCCCCGAATTGTGGCCACCAACTGGCCCGCCTGTAATGGTTGGCCATCTGCAATATCAAAATGCACATAAAGCTCGGGGTCCAATTGCTGAAAGACGGTTTCGGCCACGGCTTGCCCGGCCAATACCCCTGCCTCTCGGGCCACTATCACCAATTCGCTGAGATGATCTGCAGGAATGAGGGCCTGTGTCGTGATATCGCCGGCACGGGCAATATCCTCATCGAGTGCGCGCTGCACAATGGCGGTGAGTTGATGAGGATAAAGATCTGGCGCCAAACCTGCCGTATCCACTTGGGAAGGTGTCAAATTTGTCAAATTTGCTGTGCTGACCATAATGGGCTCCATTTATACTCTATTCGAGTATTAACAATGCCAAAAAATTTATAAAAACTGCTAAAGGGCGCTATATCACGGCCCTATTCCTGCCTGATATTGGCTCATCACCATGTCCAAGCAAGTGGTGGCAGGAATTATACATCTTTTGAGCATAAATGCGAAACAAAGGCTGCCCAGCCCTTTATAGAACCTGCAGCTCATTGAAAAACCGACAATCCGGTAAAAACTACTTGGCTATCTAACGAGGCTGACGCGCCAGCGGTAACTTGGAGCCGGCGATGGCGCGCTCAACAATGACATCGCCCCTAAATCGAAATAGCTTGGGCGGCCGACCAGCAGAAACGGTGGCGATGCCGCCAGTTTCCTCAACCAGATTTTGTTGCTCGACCAGACGGCGAAAATTTTGTTTGTGCAATACCCGTCCAGCCAATGCCTCAACCACTGTTTGTAGCTGCAACAGGGTAAAGGTAGGCGGCATCAGCTCGAAAACAACCGGCCGATATTTGATTTTGGCCCGCAGGCGTGCAATTCCGGTGGCTAAAATTCGCCGGTGATCAAAACGCATGGGGCGCCCCAAAGGATGGTGGGCATGACTCTCAAGCCAGTCTTCTTCATCAAGATTATGGAAATGTTCTTTTTCATACAGGATGCGATCGCGCTCGGCCTCGGGCACCAGGTCTGCCTCGTATAGCAGCTCGAAACGCTGTAAAACCAGGTCTTCGTTCCAGCTGAAACCGCCCTGACCATAGGCAAATTGCACGCGCTGCTCGCGTTGGGCTCGTAGCTGAGGGCAGCCGGTCTGCGCCAACCAAGCGGCCAAACGGGGCTCTATGTATTCTGTAAGCAATGCAGGTTTGCCGTTGCGCCAGTCTTCCCATGGGAAATAGCCATACCACTGATGCCAACCCACCTCGCTGCGTAAGGCTTGCTTGCTATCCAGAGTCAGCGCCAAATAGCTTACCGACAATACCCGGCCGCCCGTTAAATAGGCCCGGCCTTTGTCAGCAAAAGTGTAAAGCTGCTCGACATAACCCAGCGAATAGCCGGTGAGCTCCTCGACCCAAATACGCAAGCCATTTTGAAGCGAGCGATGATGTGTCTGCAGGGCCCCCGCCGGCAATGCGCGCGCGCAGTGTGTGGTTAACACACAGGGTTCGTCGTCTATCACCGTTACCAGCACCGCCACCAGTTCGGCGCTGAGCGACCATGAAGTAGCACTTGAGCTATTATGCAAATTAACCTCTGCCTGTTGATGCGCAAAACCCGATTATAACGTTTTCTACTTTGGACAAATTGGCTCGTATCAACCCTAGTTTCAACAGCAGGTTTTATTGTTTCCTGTCAGCAAGCCTGGGGCCAGCCCGATTAGGCGGCTTGCAAATACCGCAGACAAACTGCCACCGAGCCAGGTAAGTCGGGGCAAGGAAGGACCCGTGACAGGCTCTGCAAATGGCCAGGTCAAATAGCCTAAGTTCTACATAGCGCAGCAATAACCAGGCGCGCGAAAAGCTCAGCACGGGGCGCTCCTGCTTACCCTCTGGACGGCCTGCCGTAGCATATTCAAGATAGAGCTGATAACCATTCACCAGGGCCTGTCGGCGCTCGACCTTGCAACAAATGTTTAAAAACAAATAAGCGGTATAAAACACTGTGGCATGGATATTGGGTAACCAACCCAGGTACCACTCACTGGAAAAAGGCAGCATGCCTCCGGGTGGTTTTTTATTCATGAGCTCTCGGTATAGCCGGCTCAAACGCTGCTTATCTAGTGCCGTTTCCTTGACAATGATACCGAGCGGAGCCCCCAGCCTGATCATTTGACTGGCAAGCTCTATTTCTTGGCGCATCTTTTGCAAACCCAACCCTCTGCCACGTTGAGGTTTGGTTTTGCTCATGCTTTGCCACAACCCTCATGTTCTGCCGAAGCCATAGCCATACTTTGTTGCGTGGCCAAAATCGTCAAGTGCGCCTGCTGCAATACGCTGCCAAACTTATCCCGCTTAAGCACCTGTTGCAGCTGCTGCTCGGTCAAGGAGAAATGGGTAATCAGGCGCTTGGTATTAGCCAGCTTAAGTGTTTCCGCTGAACTTAGCTTAAGTAAGGCCTGTGCTGTGGTTTTGGCTATGCCCAAACGGTACTGGCCAAGCACAAAATCGGTTTGCAAAAGCCGTTGTGCCAATAACAAATAGGCAAGATTCACCTCAGCAATGCTCTTTAATGCAAAAGCATCTACATCCAGCATTCATGTCTCCTCTTATTTTATTATTGCATTCGATCCATTCGAGCCAAGATTTTTTCTGGCAAATGCCCGGCTTTAGCTACATTTGCTGCGCCATGGCCAACCAGAAATCAAAGTTCAAAGGCATTTTGATATTTTTAAAAAGGAATGAAAAAACATGTTGCACGCGCCTCAGTGCAATGCAACTTTCCCACCTTGGTGATACCTAACGTAATAAATAAACAAATAGACACGACACTAGGCTTTATTTAACAAATTTTCCGGCAACCTGCAAGAACTATTTGGTCACACTCCTAACAAAAGCATAAATTCTGATAATTTCTCCAGCATGAGGCTACATCTTTCAGCTGGTCGCAAAAGATGACAACCCGGTGTTGCACTTAGACATAATGGGCTTTGCCCGTGACCTTAAAGCAGATTGGCCCCGCTATATTGTTTTGTTTTAAGCAAAAATTCTTCTTCTTGGGGGGCGCTGATCCCCTCTTCTTTCAGGATGGCGGCAACCCTGTCTGCTGCCTGAGCGGCCTGTTGGGCATCAAGGAACAACCAGCGACTGCGCCGAGCCAGTACGTCTTCGACTGTGCGCGCATACTCAAAGCGGGCTGCAAAGCGCACCATGGCCTCACTCAGACCCGGCAAAATTTCCTTGTCGTGGCCCAACAAGCCCTGTACCCACTGCGCTTCAGTGCCATACTGCGCCAAGCTAGATGGCTGCGACATCAGGCGCTCGGGCAAATCCACACTGGCCCCTATCAGGGGGGTTCGCGCGGTCTTTGAAGGAAGCAAATTAGCTGGCAACAGCTGATGCTGTACGCAAGCCTTCAAGACCTCTTCTGCCATGACGCGATACGTTGTCCACTTGCCACCAGTTACAGTCAACAACCCCTCTTTATCCACATGAATAAGATGCTCTCTGCTCATGGATTTTGTAGCAACGCCCTGTTGGGGGGGGCGCACCAAAGGACGCAGCCCCACCCAAACACTGCGAATGTCTTCATGGGTTGGGGACTGCGCCAAATAACGCTTTGATTCCGCCAGGATCAAATCAATTTCATGACAGTAGGCGGTGGGCTCTAGCGGGCTATCCGTACGCACGGTATCGGTAGTGCCTAAAATCACCTTGCCCAACCAGGGCACGGCAAATAACACACGACCATCTTGTGTCTTAGGTATCAGCAGTGCTTGCTGCCCGCCCAGAAAATGCGAGTCAACAACCAAATGCACCCCCTGACTCGGGGTCACCAAGGCTTGAAATTGTTCTTTTTGTGCCTGTTGACTAGGCAAGCTGCGGCGCAAGTTATCTACCCAAACCCCCGTTGCATTCACCACGCAATGGGCTCGCAATTGATAGCTTTGTTGTGTTTCAGCATCGGTACATTGCACCCCGACCACCCGCTCATTTTCTACCAGCAGGCTGTTTACCGGGCAGTAATTAATCAATAATGCCGAATGCGCAGCAGCGGTACGTGCCAAGCTGATCGCATAGCGGGCATCGTTAAACTGGGCATCCCAATACATGACGCCCCCTTTCAGGCGTTGTTGATTCAAATTGGGAATAGCCATTTGGGTTTGGCCAGCACCTAACAAACGAGTGCGCCCAAGACTTTTGCTGCCCGTCAGCACATCATAGGCTTTCAGGCCGGCACCGTAAAAAGGAATTTCCCAGCATTTATAGGCTGGCATCACAAAGGGCAGCGCATGGGCCAGGTGTGGGGCAAGATTCAACAAGGTGGCGCGTTCATGCAGCGCCTCGCGCACAAGACTAATGTTGCCTTGGGCCAAATAACGAACCCCGCCATGAAAAAGCTTGGTCGCACGCGAAGAGGTGCCTTGGGCAAAGTCCTGGGCCTCGAGCAATACAACCGTCAGCCCTCGTAAAGCAGCGTCCAGGGCAATACCTAGCCCTGTTGCCCCCCCACCAATCACGATAATATCGACCTGTTCGTAGCGTTCCAGCGCCAAAAACAATTGCTTGCGCTCAGTGGGATGCGGAATATACCGGGGCATATAACAACCTATAAATAATGAAGATAATCAGTTGCGCCTTCACCAAAAAGCGCCGCATCCGAATTATATAGTTAGCAGCCGGCCTAGGGAAACCTAAAGTCAACGCAAGATAAGAAATGGTTTACACTGTGCATGTTTGTCTTGTCCCTGTTGCTTATCCCGCCCCTGGCTACTTTTGGGTGAACTATGGATTACCTACTTGCCATTGATCAAGGCACTACCAGCTCTAGAACCATTTTATTCGACGCCCAAGGCCAAATCGTAGACTTGGCCCAGCAAGAATTTCCGCAATACTACCCCCAATCAGGCTGGGTAGAGCACGACGCCATTGAAATCTGGGCTAGTCAAAAGCGCACCATAGAGGAAGTCCTTGGCCGACACCAAGGAAAAATAGCGCATATTGCCGCCATAGGCATCACCAACCAGCGTGAAACAACCGTATTATGGGATAAAAACACGGGGCAACCCGTACACCCAGCCATTGTTTGGCAGGATAGGCGCTCCGAGCCTCTGTGTGCGGCTTTGCGGGCGGCGGGCCTTGAAGACCCTGTTTGGGAAAAAACCGGGTTGCGACTTGACCCCTATTTCTCGGCAACCAAATTGCAGTGGATTTTCCAGCAGCACCCCCATTTACACCAACAAGCCCGCCAAGGCCAACTCGCTTTTGGCACCATCGACAGTTGGCTTATTTGGCAGCTTACCAATGGCGCCGTCCATGCTACCGACGTCAGCAATGCCTCGCGCACTTTGCTATTCAACGTACACACTGGTCGCTGGGACGAAGAATTACTCAATTTATTTTCTATTCCAGCGGAAGTCTTGCCTGAAGTCCATCCATCTGTCCATCATTTTGGCATGGCGGCGGCACCACTTTTTAATCGTCCCATCCCTATTGCTGGCGTGGCCGGCGATCAGCAAAGTGCCTTGTTTGGCCAAGCCTGCTTTCAGGCGGGCATGGCCAAAAACACCTATGGCACAGGCTGTTTCATGTTGATGCATACCGGTGCACAATGGCAGCCTTCTTATAATGGGCTGTTAAGTACTTGCACCGCGCAACATCGCGACCAAACCGAATATGCACTTGAGGGCAGCGTATTTATTGCCGGCGCTGTGGTCCAGTGGCTGCGGGACGGTCTGGGCATTATTAATCAAAGTAGCGAGGTTGAAGGGCTAGCCAGACAAGTTGAAGACACGGGCGGTGTCATGGTGGTGCCCGCTTTTACGGGTCTTGGCGCCCCCTATTGGAAACCCGAAGCACGAGGCATTATCACAGGGCTTAGCCGAGGCAGCAGTGCAGCCCATATTGCCCGTGCCGCCCTCGAAAGCATTGCCTACCAAAGCGCTGCCGTACTGCAATCCATGAGCAAAGATTCCATCCGCAATGGCGGCCAGCCCCTACAGGAGTTGCGCGTAGACGGTGGGGCCAGCAACAATGATTTGCTAATGCAGTTCCAGGCTGACCTGCTGGGAATACCCGTTGTACGCCCCAAACACACAGAAACCACGGCACTGGGGGCTGCCTATCTGGCCGGCCTGGGCAGCCAGGTTTATCAAAACACCAAAGAACTTAAGCAACTATGGCAGGCCGGCCGACAATTTGAACCACAAATGAGCGCTGACGAGGCCCAAACACGTTTGCATCATTGGGAAAAAGCCGTCCGGCAGGCCTGCGCCCAATAAAGGAATATTATGCTTCGCACCTTAGCCTTGGGCTTGATTATCTTTATTGCCCTGATCTTTGCCTTAAGCCTTGGAGAAGATGTAGGACACTTCGTCTATCAATATGTGGGCCGCGTAGTCGATGCCCTGTGGGCAGTAATCACCATACTTAGTGCCCATGGCCAAGCTTTTATCGAACACCTCTGGGGCTATATGCAAACTAACCGCCTCAAAGTATTCCTGGCTTTGGCTCTGACGGTACCCATTACATTTTGGCTGGTGCGACAAAAGAAAACGCCTGAGCAGGCCAATGCTGGGCCCAATAAAAAAGTGGCTACCCTGCTTGCTTTGCTTTTAGGCTGGTTAGGCGCACACCGTTTTTATTTAAACCAAATTGGTTGGGGGTTGGCTTTTTTGGTGGGCTGTTATATTTTCCCCCCGCTGGCACTAATTTTTGGTATTGTCGATGCGCTGCGCTACGCCCTGATGGATCAG
>Ga0079225_10002383_pt1 | contig 10812 bp, 11 predicted proteins | sample Poulit2012_FD_76344 | JGI IMG/M metagenome (GOLD analysis project Ga0079225, IMG submission 76344) | Agricultural soil microbial communities from Georgia to study Nitrogen management - Poultry litter 2012 | ecosystem: Environmental > Terrestrial > Soil > Agricultural land | place: USA: Georgia...
CACAACAAATTATTAAAGAGTTTATCGGTTTTATCTTTAAAAGTCGAGAAGTATGACGTTTGGCTGAAGTAATTAATCTACTTTTTACGTAAAGATACAATCTTTATTGAAATTATAAATTTATTGGGGGGAGAAAGTATGAAACAGTTTGAACGATCGGACAAACATGATTTATACAACAGCGACTTACGTCCTTTAACATTAAAGGATCGTGTACTAAGTCCAATAACATTGGGTGTCACGTGGTTCGGTATGTCAGTTCAATTAGGTATTTTTTTAGTAAGCGCCTCTTTTGTGCAAATAATGACGTTAAATCAAATATTACTTGCGTTATTTTTAGGACTAATGCTTTGTTGGGGTGTATCTATTTTAGTTAGTGATATCGGTATTAAATATGGAATTGCTTTCGCCTCTAGTATAATGGTATCTTTCGGGTATAAAGGAAGTCAGTTTGGGTCTCTACTACGTCTCATACCATCTGTGTTTTGGGTCGGTTTTAATACATGGATTGCGGGTATGGCTTTAAATGAAATTTTCAAATTAATGTTCGGTATTCAAAGTTTAATTATTGCCATGGGGATTATTGCTATCGTTACAGTTTTACTTGTGTTTTACGGTGCGAAGTTAGTCGCCATTTTTAACTGGTTCGTTTCACCAATTTTACTCATAATCGGAGTTTATTTATTATATTTATTGTTGACGATGAATGAAGTGTCACTGATAGAATTGCTGCCGATGGGAGAAACGTCAGGTGGGTTTAAAGAAGTTGCTTTTGCAACGATGGTCATTGCAGGTGGTTGGATTATGGTTGTCGCCGGTTTTAATGATGTAGCAAGGGAATGTAAAGTTTCGGATAAAGCGGATCTTTCTTCTTGGGGAAAGACGAACAATAAATTTGCGGTTGCCCAATTAATTGGGCTCGTTCCAGCATCATTGCTCTTCGGTTTTATCGGGGCGGTATCGGCTGTTTTAACTGGAAATGGTAATCCGGTTGAAGTCATAACGGCAACAGTTGGTCAAAACTCTATCTTTATTGCGATCCTCTGTCAGTTGTTTCTCGTGCTCGCACTACTTTCGACGAACTCTGGTGCAAACGTGTTAGGTTCGGCATACATTTTGACGAGTATTTTTAATAAAAAGATAAATTTAAGAATATCGGCAATTTTGATCGTTTGTATTGCCTTAGTTGCTCAACCATGGAAAGTTGGTGAGTCGATTGAGAATGCAATGGGAATTATGAGTAGTCTCATATCCCCGATAGCTGGTATTATAATTGTCGATTATTATCTTATAAGAAATCGTTATATTGATTTGGATCATTTATACTGGTCCGAAGGAAGATATGCTTATTTCAAAGGATTTAATCCTGTAGCTTTCGTCGCTTATATTATAGGAGTCATCGCTTCATTTTTTGCTTGGGATTTTATGTTATTAATTGGAATGCTCGTTTCTGGGCTAATCTATTTTGTTTTAGCTAAATATTGGTTATCTCCAACTTATCCGGATAGTGTCCAGATGGTAAGTGAATAAAGGAGGGAGAAGATGGACATTTATGTTATCAATCCAGATGTAAACGATGATATTTCTACCCTTATGTTGGAAAACATACGGAAATATACAGCCCCAGAAACAAATATAACATGCAAAAGTCCAGATGGTGGCCCTGTGTCGATTAACAATGCTTATACGAAAGAAATTGCTAGCTCATATATTTTAAAAGAAATAATTGCATCGGAGAAGAAAGGGAAGTATGACGGATATGTAATTGGTTGTTTCGCTGACCCAGCAATTCATGCTGCAAAGGAAATTACGAATAAGCCTGTTGTTGGTATAGGGGAAGCATCGATCCATATAGCTAAATTGATTGGAGAGAGCTTTTCCATTATTACAGTAGGCCCCGAGTCTAGATGGGTCTATAAAGACGCAGTTCACCGTTGTGGTGCCGAGAGCAAACTAGCTTCTTTAAAATCACCGCCCATACAATCGGAGAAAGCTTTCTATAATCGAAAGAACGTAACGGATTTAGTCATTGAGGAGTCGTTACGTGCTGTCAAGGAAGACTATGCTGAAGTAATTATTTTAGGCTGTGGCGTCATGACAGGAATTGAAAAGATAGTCGAGCGAGAAGTAAATGTTCCTGTCATTAATCCTGTTGCGGCAGGAATGAAACTGTTGGAGTCGCTAATTAGTCTTCGTTTACGGCCAAGTAAAAAGTATTCATATAAACATCCAGGAACGACACCTTTGATGAACGTTCCTAGGGAGTTTCATTTGTAAGCAACATGTTGTGCACGTGTAGAATAGTATTTTCTTAGTTGTTAAAAAGGAGAGGGAAAATGAAGGTTGCCCCTTCCCCTCCCTTATCGTTTAGAAAGCGAAAATGAAACGGAAGGAACAAGAAATACAAATAATCGTTTCACAACTAAATTCGTTCACTAGTTCATCATGAAAGAATGAATAGTGATAAATGTTGCTGAAATATTATTATATAGATTAGGAGGGGTTTTATGACGGTGCTCATGTCGGAAATGACTTGGCCAGAATATGTCAAAAAATTAGAGCAAGGCTCGGTAGTGATTTTACCGGTTGGCTCCTTGGAACAACATGCCTATCATATGCCACTCGGAACGGATACGTATCAAGCCTTTTACAAATGTAAATTGATTGCTGAAAAAGTAGACGGGATTGTGGCACCACCAATCACTTATGGATATAAATCGATGCAACGTTCCGGAGGTGGTCAAAGTTTTCCAGGAACGACAAGTTTAAGTGCGAATACGCTAATTTTACTTGTCAAGGATATTTTAAAGGAACTTATTCGCCATGGAGCGGATAAAATCGTTCTTTTCGATGGTCACTATGAAAACTCGATGTTTTTACATGAGGCGATTGATTTAGTATTACAGGAGACGACATCTTCGGTAAAAATAATTAAAGTAAGTCCTGGAGATATGAGCGAGAATGTAGTAGAAAAACTGCGTGAACATGGAATGAAAAGTATGGAGTTAGAACATGCGGGTTTATTAGAAACATCATTGATGTTATATTTACGACCGGAATTAGTAAAAATGGATAAAGCGAAAGAAGTAGCGGACTTAACATACCCGTCCTACGATACGTATCCAGAGGATCCTGAACGAATCGATCCATCAGGTGCTCTCAGTAATCCGACAAAAGGATCAGCGGAACTTGGGGAATTGATGGTGAAAGATATCGTTGATCGGACGGTCAATATTATTAAAAAAGAACTTTGTTAAATGAAAGTATATGATTTAAGAAAATAAATGGATCATTGAAAAGAAATTTAATTATCCTTTATATTTGATTTGGATAGACTCTATCCAATAATCCAATATAAAGGATTTTTATTATGCTCAAAGCGATAAATCAGTTATAGAATACTCTCATTTCAAACAGTGCGAGTAAAGGACAGCTGTTCAAAGTAAATTTCTTGCTGATCACTTTCCCAAATTACTCCTAAAGTACACTTTTTACCTTCCCTTATAAATCGTTTCGGATAAATTAATTTTAATAAATTTTCACCTTGTTCTTTTAATGTTGCGTCATAAAGTGTGCATTTTTTCCAGTAAGTGAATATGTCGTCATTTGCAAGAAAACATTGTACCGTAAAAAGATTTTACGCATAAGTTGTTCAAGTAAAAAGTTTCGTTGCTTCATCGTATTAATGATTTGTGTTAAAACGAAAAACGTTTGAATAAGTCGAGAAAAACAATCAGAATAATACGTAGCTTTAGATGGATGCTCGTATATATGCTGTAAATTGCGTTCTAAATAGAACGCAAAACGCAGTAAAAATGTTTGAAGTCGTTCATCTACTAAATAGAAATGCTGGCATACGTTATTATTTGTCATGATAGCATGATGTACATCGTTTTGTGTCACATTTTCTTTTACGTACGATAGGTTCGGCCACTTATTTGCCATTATTTATTCAGATGGGATTTTGCTTAACACTCCGTATATTGAAGTTTTCCCATTTTCTCCATTTAAAAAGCCAACTTCCTCATGCGCTTCACAATATATAATATCACCTTTTTGTATTGTAAATTGTTCATCATCAATGAACAACGTGCCCGATCCTTCGAGAACGTGTAGGGATAAATCTTTTTCTGGATGAGCATGCTGTTTCATTTCTTGTTTCGGGAGAAAATTCAAGACAAACACGTTCGTGTTTCTCGTTTTGATGACGTCTATCTTCGTAAATCGCTTTTCATCGAATTCGATTCCGCGTTCAGCTACTGTTCTTTCCATTTTGTAAAACATCCTTTCACTGTTATTTCAACATAAATCGAATCTTCATATTTATTTTATCATAAATAAAATAACCATTATACGATTGCTACAAAATAATTGAACTAGTGACTAATTTGTACAACAATTGTACAAGATAATGTTACTTAAAATAGGATAAATGTATCAATTAGGATAAAAGGTTTGAAATAGGTATATTAAAGTGAATATAATATTAGACGGCGTAAAATTATATAACAACATGGAGGGTTTCGTGATGAAAAAAAGTGGCCTATTACAACGGTCTTTAGATAGAATTGAGCACATCGGAAACAAGCTTCCCCATCCAGTGACGCTGTTTGCGATTTTAGCCGTGCTTGTGCTCATTTTATCTGCATTTATTTCGCAGTTTAATATACGTGTAGAACATCCTGGTGAAGCGGGAACGTTCGTTGAAGTGACGAACTTATTGAACAAAGAAGGAATTCGTTATATTTTTACATCGATGACGGACAATTTCATTTTATTTGCACCACTAGGTATCGTTTTAGTGACGATGCTCGGTATTGGTATCGCGGAAAGCACCGGACTTATTAGTGCGGTTTTAAGAGGATTCGTATTATTTATCCCGAAGTCGCTCATTACAGCAGGGCTCGTATTCGCAGGAATTATGTCGAGTGTTGCTTCAGATGCTGGTTATGTCGTTTTACCACCACTTGGTGCTGTTATTTTCGCTGGACTTGGACGACATCCACTTGCAGGACTTACGGCTGCTTTTGCGGGTGTTTCCGGAGGTTTTAGTGCGAACTTAATTATAACATCGCTCGATCCACTGTTAGCAGGAATGACGATTGATGCAGCGAAAATGATTGACCCAGCGTACGCCGATACGATGAACGTCGCGATGAACTATTATTTTATCGTCGTGTCTGTGTTTGTCTTAACGATTGCAGGTTCGTTCGTGACAGAAAAAATTGTTGAACCACGACTTGGAGCATATTCTGGTGAGTATAAAGAGGACTTAAAAGGATTAGAACCGGCAGAGAAAAAAGGATTATTGTGGGCAGTTATTTCCGTAGCAATCGCACTTATTGCAACGGCATTACTCGTTTTACCGTCTAATGGTCCATTACGTGCGGATGACGGAGGTATTATTCAATCACCATTTATGGATTCTCTCGTTCCGATCATTGCGATTTTATTTTTCGTGCCTGGACTCGTGTACGGTTATGTAACGAAAGAAATAAAAAATGATAAAGACGTAGCGGACAAGCTAGCTAAAACGATGGGAATGATGGGAATGTTTATCGTTTTAGCATTTACTGCAGGTCAGTTCGTAGCTTACTTTGCGGAAAGTAATATGGGACTTGTGCTAGGTGTGTACGGGGCACAGTTTTTGGAAAGTATAAAGTTAACGGGAATTCCACTTCTAATCGTATTCATTATTATTTGTGCGTTTATTAATTTATTTATCGGGAGTGCCTCAGCAAAGTGGGCGATGATGGCACCGATTTTCGTGCCGATCATGATGCAATTAGGGTATTCACCGGAAGTAACGCAAATGGCGTATCGTATTGCTGACTCGACGACGAACATTATTACACCACTCATGACGTATTTCGCTCTTATTATCGCCTTTGCACAGAAATACGATAAAAGAATGGGAATCGGAACGCTTATTTCTGTTATGCTTCCATACTCCTTGGTCTTTTTAATTATCTGGACGATTATGTTAATCGTTTGGATATTCCTCGGTATCGATTTAGGACCAGGTTCTCCGATTTATTATCCGTAAAAAGAACTGCAAAAACGGGCGGCTTATGCCGCCTTTTTCAGTTTGTAAATTCACCATTTAAAGTGAAAACTGCCTCATCATTTTACGATATAAAAAACTCTTCCCACTTTTTTCTTCATCGAGTATAAACTGTTTTAGGCTAATACTTACTTTTCTTTTTAACAGGTGAAAATTGCAACAAGTACATTTGAACATTTTATAAAACACCTTGCAATAATTATAAAAGTAAGTATAATATTATTTAAAACGAAGTAAGTTGATATGAATTATAAAAATAATTAAAAGGTGAGAAAATGATTACGTTAAAAAATGTACGTAAAACGTTTCCACATAACGATGTCGAACACGTCGTATTAGAAAACATACAATTTCATGTAAGAAAAGGTGAACTTGTTACACTTTTAGGTGAGAGTGGTTGTGGGAAAAGTACACTATTAAATATTATTGGTGGTTTTCTGCAACCGACAGTTGGGGACGTTTTTATTAACAGGATGAAAGTAACAAAGCCGACTCGTGAATGTGTCATGCTTTTTCAACATAACAATTTATTGCCATGGCGTAACGTCTTAGATAATGTCCAACTCGGTCTTTCAGGATCGAAAAAAGCGACAGAGCAAAAAGCATCTCATGCAATATCGTTCGTCGGCTTAAAAGGATATGAACGAAGTTTTCCGAACGAATTATCTGGTGGCATGCAACAACGTGTAGCGATCGCACGTGCACTAGCAATGGAGCCGTCTGTCATTTTAATGGATGAACCGTTCGCGGCATTAGATACGTTTAATCGGTATCATTTACAAGATGAATTAGTACGATTGAAACGCCATGAAGAAGCGACGATCGTTTTAGTTACCCACGATATTGATGAGGCAGTGTATTTATCGGATCGGATTATTGTTTTAAGTGCAAACCCTGGAAAAGTGTATGAAGAAATAGCGATCGATTTGCCAGATGACCGTGATCGGTCGAGTGAACAGTTCTACCTTTATCGGAAGAAAATTTTACAACTGTTCGAATGGAGTCACGAAAAGAAAAACTTAGAGTATTACATTTAAATATAGAAAGGATTAGAAAGATGCGAACGTTAAAACTGAGTATATTGATTATTATAATAGTATTATTGGTCGCTTGTTCCACACAAGATGAAACGGCGTCGGAAAAACGAGTAATAAAGATCGGTTATTTACCGATTACGCATGCAGCTCCCCTTTTATACGATCATTATTTGCACGATGGATCGTTCGATGACTACGAATTAGAGTTAGTGAAGTTTAGCTCGTGGCCGGATTTAATTGATGCTTTAAATGCCGGTCAAATCGATGGCGCATCCGTTTTGATGCAACTCGCGATGCAGGCGAAAGATATCGGAATTGATTTAAAAGCTGTGGCGTTAGGACATGAAGATGGGAATGTCATCATTAGTGCACACAATATCGATGATGCAAATGATTTGCGAGGTACAACTGTTGCAATCCCGCATACACATTCAGCCCACCATTTGTTGTTAAATGAACTATTTATGGAAGAGGGAGTTACGTATGAAGAGGTCGAATTGATTGAAATGCCTCCGCCGGAGATGCCAGCTGCACTTGCTGAAGAGCGTATTAGTAGTTATGTCGTTGCCGAACCGTTTGGTGCATTGGCGGTTCATTTAGATGCAGGAAAAGTACTCGCACATTCGGAAGATGTATGGCCAAACTCATACTGCTGTGTGCTCGTCTTGCGAGATGAGTTTATCGAACAAGACAAAGAGCTTGTCACATCGTTTGTATCTAGTTACGTAGAAGCAGGAAAGTTGGCGGATGAAAAAACGGAGCAATTGTACGATGCGCTAAAGACGTACTTAGACGTTTCTGATGAAGTGTTAGACGTATCGTTAGCGTGGATTTCATTCGATTCGTTACACATTGAAGAGGAAGAGTATGAGAAATTATCGGATCGCATTTTGCGTTTACAATTAATGGATGATGTGCCATCGTACGAGGAGTTTGTCGACCCCTCATTTATAGAGAAAGTGAGCGAAAGCGATGGTTCATAAAGTGAAAAACTTTACGATCGGAATCGTTTTACTCGTTCTCGTTTGGCAACTCGTTGCAATGTTCGGCAATTATGAGGAAGCATTATTTCCTCGACCGGCAACAGTTTTTATCGCTCTTTTACAATTGTTTCATGACGGAACATTATTTATTCATATGAAAGAAAGTATGTTTAGGTTTATATTCGGCTATGTAAGTGCTGCAATAAGTGGTATTTTACTCGGTCTTCTTCTCGGGCGTAGTAAATATATGTGGCACATCATTGATCCGGTCGTACAAATATTACGACCAATTTCGCCCGTTGCATGGTCGCCATTTATCGTTTTAGCTTTCGGTATAGGCGATATGCCAGCGATTGTCATTATTTTTATCGCTGCATTTTTTCCAATTTTACTTACAACAGTAAAAGGGGTGAGAAGTGTTGAAGATCATTTTTTAAAATTGGCGGCAAATTTGCAGTTTTCTACATTACAAACGTATCAAAAAGTTATTTTTCCCGCCGCGTTGCCATCGATCATTAGTGGTCTCCATTTAGCGTTAGCGACAGCTTGGGTCTTTCTAGTTGCTGGAGAAATGGTCGGCTCCCAATCAGGATTAGGCTATTTAATCGTTGATTCAAGAAATACGTTGAATATGGCAAACGTACTTGCAGGAATTGTCATTATCGGTTTACTAGGTTTTATGTTAGATCGATTGTTAACGTTCATAGAAATGAGTTGTAAAAAGCTTTTACGCTTTCAATTATAAAAAAGATAAGGAGAGGATTTATCATGAGCTTATATTTAGTAGAAACGACAGTAGAAAAAAACGGTGTAACGAAGGAAGATTTAAAGGCGAAAATTAATCGTGTAGAGGAAAAGTTGGGTGACTCTGCTTTCATCGAAGTACAAATTGCAAAAGATTTATCGCAATTATTTTTCATTATTGAAACAGATCATCTCGAAAATATCGCGAAAGTTTTCGAGGATCATCAGTTAGCGGTCCAGTTGACGAAGGAAGTCCGCTTAATAGGTGAGGATATTGAAGATGTGAAAAAAGAGAAAGAAAAGGTTAATTACGTCGTCGAATGGAACTTACCGGAACATTTAACGATGGAACAATATTTAGAACGAAAAAAGAAGAATTCCGTTCATTACGAAGAAGTGCCGGAAGTGTCATTTGCAAGAACATATGTCTGTGAAGATATGACGAAATGTCTCTGCTTTTACGATGCACCGAACCAACAAGCTGTAGAACGAGCACGGGATGCTGTTAGCGCGCCGATCGACGCGATTACCGAATTAGGTGATGATGAATGATAAAAAAGGTGAGTGTGAACGATGGTTACGAAACAATTAGTAGACTATGAAAAACTAGCCGCATTAATTAGTAAGGAATTGGCACCGCACGTAAAGTCAATTGATGAAAATGCTTTTTATGCAAAATCGTTCATCGAACAATTAGGGAAAGAACATTTTTTTCAACCGAGTAATGAGCGATTTAATACGCTTTTAAAACGTTTTGCTGTGATTGAAGAGACGGCAAAAGTATGTATGACGACAGCGTTTTGTCTATGGTGCCAATTCGCCGCGATCACGTATGTAACACATACGAAAAATGAAACGTTACAGAACGCCGTGCTCCAAAAACTGTTAGACGGAACGTTGTTAGCTGGAACAGGATTATCCAATCCGTTAAAATCGTTCGCAAACTTAGAAAAACTACATTTAACGGCAAAACGTGCGAGAGGTGGTTATACGATCAATGGGTCTTTACCAGCTGTCTCTAATATTGGACGTGAACACGCATTTGCATTTATTGCAGGGTTAAATAGTGAGAAACGCATCATGGGGTTCGTCTATTGTAATGACGACAATATCCATTTACGTTCACGAACAGGGTATATTGGCTTAAATGGCAGTGCAACGTACGCGGTCACGTTCGATGACGTCTTCATTCAAGATGAGCAAATTATCGCTACAGATGTGGAAGGTTTTATCGAGGAAGTACGTCCAAGTTTTGTCGCATATCAAGTCCCACTAGCGTTAGGTGTGACGGCAGCAAGTGTTGATCGAATGAAGCTAGTAAGTGATAAGCAAGGAAACGTAAATAAATATCTTCGTACACAACCTGAAGATCTCGAACAAAAAAATAACCGTCTCCGGTCTCGTTTAATAGCTGCGATTGATGAAACTGGACTTCATTGGGATGACATATTGTCCATCCGTTTACACAGTGTATATACGACGTTAGAAGCGGTGCAAGCGGCGATGATTCATCAAGGTGGTAGTGGCTACGTAAAATCAAGTGCAGTGGAACGCAAGCTACGTGAAGCATATTTTTTAGTTCATTTAACACCGACAGTAAAACATTTAGAACTACTCCGCAATGAACGAAAATTGTAATGGTTGTAAAAGCTTTTGAAAAATGAAAAAGAGTCGCGCTCGTTCTCGATCCGAGTTCGACTCTTTTTCGTATAAGGGACTGTGCGACAGTTTTTTAGAAAAAGACGTGGGCTAATAACACGATAATTGGAAGCGTAATAATCGTCCGCAATAAAAAGATAGCGACGAGGTCTTTAAATGAAACGGGAACTTTTGAACCGAGTAAAAGTCCACCGACTTCCGACATATAAATAAGTTGCGTGACAGATAACGCAGCGATAATAAATCGTGTAATTTCTGCTTCGATCGATGCACCGATAATTGCTGGTAAAAACATATCGGCAAAACCGATTAATATCGTTTGCGA
>Ga0079225_10002384_pt1 | contig 10809 bp, 8 predicted proteins | sample Poulit2012_FD_76344 | JGI IMG/M metagenome (GOLD analysis project Ga0079225, IMG submission 76344) | Agricultural soil microbial communities from Georgia to study Nitrogen management - Poultry litter 2012 | ecosystem: Environmental > Terrestrial > Soil > Agricultural land | place: USA: Georgia...
ATCCATTCGTCATTTTTTCCATTTTTAAAAGAAGTTAATCGACCATTTGCTTTTTTAAATATAAATTTTTCTGTTTTTTCCTTACTGATTTCCACTTTGACTTTTTTCATTTCTTTAATTACAAAATCCTCTATTTTATTTAAATCCATTTCTTCACCAATCAAAATAATGTCGTCGGAATATCGTCTGTAAAAACAATTATGTTTTTTCACTAATTCATTTACAATTACTTTATCAAATTCGAGAAGATAAAGATTAGCTAAAACTGCACTTATTGGTAACCCTTGAGGGATTCCTATCATTTCACCTTTTTTATTCTTGAAATTATTTTTATAAACAAATATTTCTTTATTTTTAATAGCTTCCCTAAAGTCTTTAGGATTTTTAAAAAAAGCATTTATACCTTTTTTATTTCTAATTTCGGCTATTTTCTTTTCATTAAAGTTAGCTTTCCTTCCTTTTCTTGTTTTAAATTTTCGCAAATCATTTTTATAAACAAAAGAAAAATTCGTTACAGATTTAAAAACATTAAAATGATCAGATGGCAAATTTGGTACACCTAAAATATACTCCCATAATTTTTTCAAATAAACATGATCCAAACTAGAAAAAAAACTTTTGATATCTAAGGCTATTACAGCAACTTTGTCTTTATATTTAGCTCTTTCTTTAATTTCTTTAAAAACCTCAGCAGCAAAATGTAAAGAACCTTTATTTTTTATCTTTTCATCAGCTAAAGTACTATTTAAAACAGGTATTTTTCTATAAGCAGTTATAGATGCATTTAATTGTGGGAATGTTTTTAAATAATTCTCATAATATTTGTTGAGAATAAATGCATAATAAGAATATATTACAGCATCTTTATGATTAGCATAATGCAAAGGTCTTATTTTAGTAGTTTTTACAAACTTTTTCTTATCCTCATCATAATAAGAATGAACACGAATAGCTTTGCCCTTTTTATTTAATTTCGAAGGATGTTTCTTATATCTTCTTTCTTTTATATTTGTATGTAATAAAGGAAAAAAAGCATATTTAGCAATATAATTTTTATTTTGAACATGTTGAATTAATAATTTCTGTCTTCGCCAATCATTAGAGACTTGCGAAGAAAAATGATAATATCCTTTAATTTTTAACCATTCCATAATAAAAATGCTCTGTATGCAGTTTGGATTTAATCGAAATACATACCTCTCTCGAGCGAACCGGCACTCAAATTCTTGAGTCACTGTAAAATTTCAATAACAACATGAAAATAAAGACAATTAAGGAAGTTATAGTTCATCCCCTATTTGTAATAATAATACATGCTTATCTAGAAAATGTAGAAATGTTTATATATCTTTGGGTAAGATATTTATTTATAAACGATTTAAACAATTCCTCTCCCCTTTCGGGTATGTAACTACATATTTTTGTAGTTACCAATGGTTCTAAACCAAACGTATTTCATTTCCCATACAGAGCATATCAAATTTAAGAAAATATTTTGTATATTTAAACAAAATAATAATTCATGTTAGATAATAATACAAACATCAAGCCAAAATGGAGAATTGGAAATGTAGTTAGTTTAAAAAACAACCCACTTAAATGTATAGAATCGTATAAAAACTTACGCTTAATGGGTGATGAAGATTATATTACCCCATTAATGGTAATTACGGAAATCTTATACTCTCCTAATCAAGAAATGAATCAATTTACTGGAGAAGTTGATAATTCTAAAGGAAAATTTCAATATAAATGTACTTGGTTTTCTAAAAAACAATTTCGATTTGAAGAAAAATGGTTTTTTGAAAAGGAATTAGAAATATATGAAGAAAATAATCAAGAATATGAGGATAAAAAATTCAAATATGGAGATGAAATCATTTTTAAAACTAGTAAAAAAGAAATATTAAAGAGTAAAATTAGTTACTCTTCAAAAAATAGTTATTCTTCATATATTAAATCCTCTTTTTTGCATTTTTCAAGTCCTAGTTTTATATTAGTTGGTTTCAAAAACACAGTAAAAGAAAAAGAAGAAATTGACAGGAAGCATTTGATTAGAATTAGATGGTATCCTAAAAAACTTGTAAAAATCAAAACCTTTAATAAACATGCGGACAAGTTTTCAGAATTCTTAATTCCAATTGAAGCTATATCTAAAACAGATAATATTGAAAAGGCAGCTTTGAAACAATTTATAGATATAGTTAATTATAATAAAAGTACAGATGAAGATTTTATCCATATCGTATACAATAGAAAAAAAACAATCTACAATCACAAAAAAAATAATTTTGAGGAATCTTATATGAGTAGAATTATGACTCCTTATGAATTATCTACACAATCGGGTATTGTTTCTATAATAGGAAAAGACCTATTTACTAACAAACAAACCATTTCGAATTTAACCTCATTAAAAAACCTCAATGATGACAAGAAAAATAAAATATATCTTAAAAAAGTCAAAGAAATATACCCAAATATACAATTAATAGAAGAAAACAACGCTTATATTACACTAGGAGAAATTTCAAATATATTTAAAGAATTAGAGTATATTTTAAATCATAATAAAAGAAACATTTTATTATATATAGAGTATGTGAACGATTTCAATAAACACACAAAAAGATATATCATTCCAGAAAGAGTTGTTAATTTAAATAATAAAGATAAAGATAAAGATAAAGATAAAAGCCAAGATTATTATTTAAAGGCATTCTGTTTATTAAGAGAAGATTATAGGCACTTCAAAGCTTCAAAGATAAAAAAAATAGATACAATTCATTGCATGCCTAATAATAATATTTCTAAAGTAGATAAGGAAAAATTAATATTAATATTCCTAAAAGTCAATAATCTGGATTTTTACCAAATTGCTAAGGCAATAGAGGCTGAAAAGTTAATAGAAAATGAATAAAAGCAAGGAATTAATACTTTTACTATATAAAAAATTGTATTTTAGCTATAATATTCCTATATGAATTCAAATGAGTGGAGAAGAAGTAATAGAATTAATTGGTTTTGACAGAACTATACATATCAATTCTAAAAGCAAATTAGAGTCTGAATATATAGTGCCTGATAAAATTCGTAATTTTAGCATTGATTCTGTTTACTTTAATATAGATGAAAGCGGAAACAAGTTTCCTGCTGTATTTCTAAAAAAGGTGCAATCTTTTGATGAAAAAACATTACATGAAATAGCTGATATTCATAAAAAAATTTGGAACTATAAAAAAGTATTATTTTTATACGTTTATTCTGATACAGAAATTCGCATTTACAACTGTTTTGAAAAGCCATTTATTAAAACTAAAGAAGATTTTGATTTTGAAAAAGCAATACATCAATTTCTTTCAAAAGCTAAGATGTTAAAAAATGAGTCTACAGAAAAAGCTTATTCCATGGAAACAATAAGAGAAAAGCACAAAAACGCTTATATGCCCAGGACGAATGAAGATGATGAGAGACTTGAATTATTATATTGTGAAAAACCCCTCTGGTGGAACTTAGTTCTATTTTTGGTAGAAATGCTGGAGCGATTCAATCAAGGATCAATAAATTACAATTAAAAGAGAAATATGATTTTTAGTCGGTTTATCCTAAGCAAGTTTACGATTCGATTTAACAGATGGTATTATTTTAAGTATTGGGCATGTGTTTATTGGGATTTAGATGGTATTTAAGGAGTAGGAAATGAGTTTCCTTCATTTTTTCTGTTATAATTGTTATAAAAATGGGTGGAATTTGTTAAGCTTGAGGGGTGGAAGGAATTGATAGCGGAGAGGAGTTAGGAGGTGGGTTGTGTGTAGGCTATTTAGTGGAGGGGTGAGCGAGTTATGGGACATTAATTTTCATCCAAATCAAGGGGTATTTTTAACTATAGAAATCGAGAAAAATCTTCAAACTTTTTTTTAAAAATTTTAAATAATCAAATCTTTCAAACAATGATGACAAAATCAAAAAACATTTCATTAAAAACAATTTTAATTTCTATTGGAGTTGGCATTTGGGTAATAGTTTTACAATATGCAGGAATTATACCAACAAAACAGAATGTATATGTAAAAGGTGGTCCTATTGACGCAAACATCAACAAAGCTGTTAATGTTCGTGGTTCAGTCGACATAGACAATACAGTTCGTGTTCGAGGGTCGGTTGATGTTGATAATACTGTTTCAGTATCAATAGACGAAGTGCTAGGTAGAGACGGAAGAAAATACTATTACAATAACCACTAAAAACGTCCTATAACAAAAAAATCTCCTTCGGTGCTTCTTCGTGATGGCAAGAGTGGCAGAAACATCTTCGATTGAACGTTTAAGTAAAATAAAAGATTCTTTTTCAGTTAAAAGTTTATAGTAAAAATGTTTCCGTCACCAACTTTTCAAACTGTTGGCAGCAATTAAAAAAACTCTTATAGATACGAGACCCCAAACAACAATCAAAATGAGTAGAGAAAAAATTTTCAATATTTTCCCCATTGTTATTGATGAAATCATTTCATCGATTGGATATAAAACACATCTTGTGAAAGGAGATGATGACTATAAAATCGACTTCTTAAAGGAAAATATAAATAATGACTTAAAAGATTTAAAATATATTAGCATACCAATGGATTTTAATATTTCTAAAGGAAAAATTAAAAAAATGGAATAAGTCTACTCAATTATAATAATTTGCTTCTCAATAATCAACTAACTATTCTGTTCGAAAACATATTTATGATTGAAAATGCATTTAAAGAATTATTATTCGTAGCTACATTACTTGATAATAAAAGTATTCGGATAGATGAAACAATAGAAACCCTGCCCATTAAAGATATGTTATTTAAAAAACCTATTATAGAAGAGATTCCTGAATATTATCTTACAGCATATCATACTGAAGAAGGATTTGATTTTAGCAACCTTTTAAATGATGATTTTTTAAAAGCCTCAAAATTGTTATATCAAAATGGATTATATGTCTCAGCACTAAAACTTCTACTCTCGGCAATTGATAGTTTTGCTTTTTTAGAGTATGGAGATTCACAAAATATTTTTAAAAAATGGATTGACATTTATTGTACAATTGACCCAATCGGAATAAACAGTGATGAACTGTGGGAATATCGTAATTCATTACCGCATATGACAAATAATAAATCTCGCAAAGTGCTAAATAATTTAGTAGCACCTATTTCTTTCTATGTGACTAGCAGAAACGACTTTATACCAACTTCGGGTGGCAATCTTAAATACTTCAATTTAATTAAATTAATCCAGGTAATTACAAACGGAATTGTGGTTTGGATTGATTCATTTGATAAGAATCCAGAAAAAATAGAGTTATTTTTTAAGAGGTATGATTTAATAATATCAGATGTTAGATATTCCAAGACATACTTTGGAGATTAAAATAACTACTACCAACAAACGGTTTTCCATAAACTGCAATAACTCCTTCGACTTCAAGATCATTGTTACATTTTATTTACTGCTTCGATTGAAAGTTACGTCAAAATTACCACCTTTGCCAAATTTTTAACCGTACTCAATAAATAATTATTTTTTTATTAAGTTTAATAAAAAAAATACACAAAACTTGTTAATTTTATGGAAAGAAAGTATTTTTGTGAAATATGTTACTTTATAGCGGAAATAAGTCGAGTGGATGCAGTATATACGCTATTTAGTAGCGGGTATAAGTAAGTTATGCGACACCCTATTTGAACAGTCGTACCAAAATTCAACAAGAGAGAGATGAACGAAATTACCAACGCTTCACAAAAAACAAAAGAGGTGCAACCCTACGCACAAAGCCAAGGCATTGCACCACATTTGTTTTTAACCATACTGCTGAATTAATACTATGAAGAAACAACTACAAGCTGGTTTCGTACTCGATTGTGTAAAAGAAACATTAGAAACGGAGTATAAAACTTCAGAAGTCCAAGGACTTTTGAAACAACTATCATATTTTGATATTGAAGTAAAAAGTAACAATTCACAATTTGACAATTCTGAGTTAGAACAAACATTATTTGTTGCTAACAACATAATATCAAGAGGACTACCAACACGACCAACATTATGGTTAGAAAATAAAATTTTAGATTGCTTTAAAAACATAATTGAACAAGACAAAAAACTACTTGAAATTGGTTCTATAAGACAAGAACTAAAAGTCGATGAAACATTCATCCAACAATTATTTAGGGCTTTACACATTATTGACCCCGAAATAAAAGGAGAAAAAATATCCAAACATCAAATGCCTTCTTGGGAAAATCTGGGAAGCGATTTTGAAGAAGGATTTTTATTTGAGCAACTACCAAAACACGTTTCTCAAATGTGGACACAACTTTTTGAACCACAGAGAGAATTAGAAAATATTTTGAGATTTTCCGCAACCACAGAAGACGAAATCGATAAGTATTTAAACGGAAGTATACAGATCTTCAACGAACAACATTTAGATTTTTCTTTAGAGTTCCCATACGAAGTAAATAATCAAAGAGGTGTGATTGTAGAAGTTGATGGAAGTCAGCACGAAGAAGCTAATCAGAAGTTTATTGATGGAAATAGAGATACAGCTACTGAAAAAGCTAAATGGGGGAAAGCAATTCGTATAAAAACAACAGAATGGAATAACATACAAAACAAACTTGGTTTAATAAAAAATCTTGAAGAAGAACAATTGTTTAAGCTATTAAAACAAAATTTTGAAAGCCCTCTTTATTCTGACAAAAACGGATTAAACGCTTTGGAGCTATCTCTTATTCCTTTTGCTGTTGCAAGAATTCAAAAAACAATTCTTCATCTAATTTTTGAAGGAACTTTAAATATCTACTCAAATGAATGGAACATAGCGATATTAGAAAGAGACATTCCTTGCGGACATCTTGCTATTCAAGACTTTGAAGAACATTTGAAACCACTATTTAAACTACAGGGTGTTTCTTATAAATTACCGAAAATCAATGTTTCTGTTGAAAGTAATCTAAAATTTGCTAACGCAAATTTTTATACGTCAACAGTTATTGATAAAAATAAAAAGTATGATTTGTTTATAGATATTTCTGTACTTCAACGAAATGGACTTACCAAAATTGATAAAAGTATCAATGCTGAAACGAAAGTTTTGGTTCGTTCCTCTCATTCGCCAAAAACAAAACGTAGCTTTAAGACAAGTGAAACTATCAGTTACAAAAAACTTGGTAAGAGAAATAAAAAAGAAAACAAATTTGAAGAAAACGTAGAACAGGTTGAGCAACTGGAGAAAATCGTACAAAATATTTTTAGAAAAACGGGGTTCCGACCAGGACAAGTAGAAATCATCAACCGAGCAATACAAGGGAAAAGCGTGATTGGATTACTTCCCACAGGTTCGGGAAAATCTTTGACTTATCAGCTCACTTCCCTATTGCAACCCGGAATGGTTATCGTTATTGACCCGATTAAATCTTTAATGAAAGACCAATACGAGGGCTTGTTGAAAAACTATATTGACGGTGCAATCTATATCAATTCATCTTTAAATGCGAAACAAAGAGAAATAGCCTTGGACAAAATTAAAAATGCAGAAACCATTTTTGCTTTTGTTTCGCCTGAAAGATTACAAGATGATAGGTTTAGAAATGATTTATTGTAAACGAGTAATCTAAACAAAAACTATTTTAGTTATTGCATAATTGATGAAGCCCATTGCGTTTCGGAATGGGGACACGATTTCAGAACCTCTTATCTACGATTAGGAGATAATGCAAGAAATTATTGTAAAACAAAGTCAGGAAAAACAATTCCGTTTTTTGCTTTAACAGCAACTGCTTCCTACGATGTACTTTCAGATATTCAAAGAGAGCTTGATATTCCCGATGAAACAGCAATTGTTAGATTAGAAAAATTAGACAGACCAGAAATTCAGTTTAAAATAGTCGAAGTTGTTGCTGATTTTGAAGATAAAGAAGATTTGAATTGGGCAACTCAAACCATTTTAGGTCAGGCTAAACAAAAAGCTTTAGAAACTACATTACTATCAATTCCAAAATACTACGAAACATTCAGCAACGACACAGCAATCATTGAAGAAGCTAAGGAAGTTTTTAACGGAAAAGATATTCGTTTAAGTAATTTTCAGCCTAATACTTTTTTTGAACAAACAGGCAAAGAAAGTAATGCAGGATTGGTTTTTTGTCCACATCGGAAATCGTATTTTGGAGTACAAGACAATGCAAATATACTTTCTGAGCATTTCAGCAGTATTGGAACTTTCGTAGGTGGAGACGATGCGAATAACGAAATCACACAAAGTAAATTTGTGAATAATGAGTTGGATTTATTGGTTGCAACAAAAGCGTTCGGAATGGGAATTGATAAACCTAATATCCGTTATGTTGTGCACTTTAATTATCCGAGTTCTATTGAAAGCTATTATCAAGAAGCTGGAAGAGCCGGACGTGATAGAAAGTTAGCTTTAGGGGTTATATTATTCAACAGACAAGAATTAAACTATTCTGAAAAAATAGAAACTGTTGATGAAGATGGGAATATTGAAACTCATTTTGAGGAAACCAAATTATCAATTGACAAAAAGCTGTTACATAGCTTTCATTCCAATAATTTCAAAGGAATAGGTAAAGAAAAAAGACTTTTAGCAGAATTGCTAACTGAAATAAAATTTCCTTCTCACAGACTTTCAAATGATATAGCAGATAGAGTATTCGAAGAATTTGGGATAGAAATATCATTAAATGCAATAACAAATGCAAATGACAGACAAGTTTTATACATAAATCAAAATTACGGAAGTATTTATCTTGATAGAGAAACCTTACCATTTTATCCTAATTCCGAGAATAAATTTAAAGCCCTTGAAATAGCTAACTTTATAAGACAAATTATTTTTGATGAAAAGCCGACCGATATAACAGCTTTTAATTGGTTAAGTACGTTTGTTTCTTCTCACAAAGAAATCGGAATAGAAAAACTACTTTCTGATCCAAACTCAAAAAATGAGTTTCAGGTTATCATTCCATTTGTTAATAATGAAATCGAAAGTATTGCAGAATATTTGTCATCAAGTGGATTGCCATTTACTACTCGAAGTGTAGAAAAAGCACAAAACTTTTGTAGTTCGGGAGAAAAATTTATTGAAAACTTGTCTAAAGAATTGGGAATTCCAATCCCTGACGACTTCCACGCTGAATTGAAAAAGAGATTTTTACAAATCAGAAACGAAGAAGATACTTATAAAGCCATTTACAGACTTTCCGTAATCGGAATTATTGATGATTACACTGTAAACTACCACGCTAAAACCATAACAGCATATATCAGTAAAAAGCCTATTGGACATTATACACAACAACTCGAAAAGTTTTTGAGAATGTACAATAGCGAAAAGAAAACAAAAGAACTGATAGAACGAGTTCCTTTCTTTTTTACCAATGCCAAAAATCCAATTGCAAGAGAGATTTATCAGTGTTTAGGTTTCCTTATAAAGTTCGTTTATGAACACGTAGCCGATTTGCGAAAAAAGTCCATTGATGCAATGGAAAGGGCTTGTATTGTTGGTTTAGACGACCAACAAGGTTCTAAAGGGTTTAAAGAGTTTATCGACCTTTATATGAACTCAAAATATGCAAGACCTCAATATCTTCCAGAAGATACAAAAGACGGAGAGTTTTCAAGTTTAGAAGTTATAAATGATTACATAGACAGAATTACAACAGATGCAGGAGGAGAAATCAATAACCTAAAGCATTTGAGAGGTGCAACAACAAGATTAATAACTCAGAGTATCAAGTACAGTGAAAACTACACACTTCATATTTTGAAAGCATTTTCTATTTTAGCTCTTGAAGTTCAATATGAAACAGAAGCTTTCATCCAAGAAGCAAAAGAAAATTTTACATTCGGATTTCTCAAAATGGTTGAAGATGAAAATCTAACAACAGATGAAGCGTCTGCCATTTTCAATAATTTTGTAAAAAGATTTGATGATTTTGATTTCAGAATATCTGAAGAAATACAAGACTTAAAAGGATACTTATTCCTAAAAATAAATACAACCTGGACAAAAAAATTTACTAATAAATTTGCAGAAAATTATGCTTGACCAAGAAATAAATGAACAGTTAGGGCTACTACAAAAAGAATTATCCCGACTAAAAACAGTAACGGATTACATTGATGGAGCAAAAGAAAACTCAATTAGCATAATCACTGAACTCGAAAAAGTTCAGCAAAATTATGCTGTCTAGACAGACAAAATTTTTAGCCTATACAAAAACTACGTTGACGATTTAAAAAAGAATACTGAAATCCAAATTAATGACGGAGTTCTAAAATTTGAAACTACGGGCAATAAAATAGACACAACCAACAAAGAAAAACTTGTTGAAACAAAACGACTTTTAGAACAATACAAAAAAATTGTTGAAGCAACTGACAATTTAGTAAACACATTAGAAGCCGTTGATTTCCCAGCAAGACTTTCAACAATTGACAAGAATATTCAAGCTGTTAATTCAGCATTAAACGAAGCTAAACAATCTATTGAAAGCAAACAAAATGAAAATCAATCAGTCATAAATCAAAAACTTGACCAACAAGACAAAGAAATTAAATCTTTGAAAACCATACTTTTTGTAACAATCGGAATTATAATAGTTGGAATAGTTCTAAATTTTGTAGTGAAGTAACTAACATCTTTGGTAGCACATTTACATTTTCTAACTGCGCAAAGCCAAAAAAAATGCAAAAGAGCTACCAAGCTAATGGAATGTCTATCTTTGTTGTGACAAATTACATCAGC
>Ga0079225_10002385_pt1 | contig 10808 bp, 9 predicted proteins | sample Poulit2012_FD_76344 | JGI IMG/M metagenome (GOLD analysis project Ga0079225, IMG submission 76344) | Agricultural soil microbial communities from Georgia to study Nitrogen management - Poultry litter 2012 | ecosystem: Environmental > Terrestrial > Soil > Agricultural land | place: USA: Georgia...
CGACGGCGGGTGGGTCTGCCATGCTTGCGGCCATGGCCAGAATTGCGATCATCGGCGTCGGGAACATGGGCGAAGCGCTGCTGTCGGGTCTGCTGCGCAGCGGCCGGCAGGTCAAAGACCTGGTGGTCGTCGAGGCCCGGCCCGAGCGCGCCCACTACCTCACCGAGACCTATGCGGTGCTGGTCGCCCCACTGGCCGACGCGGTGGAGAACGCCGACGTCATCCTGGTCGCGGTCAAACCCCAGCACGTCGACGCGGTGATCACCGAGGCCGCCGCGGCGATCACCGCCTCCGACCACAGCGGTGAGCAGGTGGTCGTCACCGTCGCCGCCGGCATCCCCAGCGCCCAGTTGGAGACCAAGCTGCCCGCCGGCACCCCGGTGGTGCGGGTGATGCCCAACACCCCCGCGCAGGTCGGCGCCGGGGTCAGCGTGCTCGCCGCGGGCCGGTTCGCCACCGACGAGCAACTCGACGAAATCGCCGCGCTGTTCAAGGCGGTGGGACGGGTGCTCATCGTGCCCGAGGCGCAGATGGACGCGGTGACCGCGATCTCCGGGTCCGGGCCGGCCTACTTCTTCTTGATGATCGAGGCGTTGGTGGACGCCGGCGTCGCGGCGGGCCTGACCCGGGCGGTGGCCGCCGATCTGGCGGTGCAGACCATGGCCGGCGCCGCGGAGATGTTGCTCGACCGGTTGGAGCACCCCGACGCCGCCGCCGCGGCCGGCATGGACACCGCGGCCGTGCAGCTGCGGGCCATGGTCACCTCGCCCGGCGGGACGACCGCGGTTGCGCTGCGTGAACTCGAGCGCGCCGGGCTGCGCAGCGCCGTCGACGCCGCCGTTCAGGCCGCAAAAACCCACTCTGAACAGGTAAGAGTTACAAACGAGTAATTCATAAGTTTTACTCTCAAATACCCCACACCCGTCGCAGTAACCCCATTGGTACCGCTATTCTCCTGGGGAGTATGTGTGCGTCAGGCCCGCGGAGGGGAAGCCGTCGGGACTGCGTACGCCTGATTGGATTGGGTTGCGATGACGTCAATGAACGGGCCGTCGGCGCGGGATTCGGCTAGTGGCAAACCGGCACGGGATTCCGCGACGCCGGAGGGCCAGCAAGGCCGGACACAGTTTCTGACCGTGGCCGAGGTGGCGGCGCTGATGCGGGTTTCGAAGATGACCGTCTACCGACTGGTGCACAACGGTGAACTGCCCGCCGTGCGGGTCGGCCGGTCGTTCCGGGTGCACGCCAAGGCCGTGCACGATCTGTTGGAGAGCTCCTTCTTCGACGCCGGATAACCACACCGGGTCGCGCGTCACGTCCGACGCGGCACGACCACCCGGGCGGTTCGCCCCACGGCGACCCCGGGTGCTTCGGCGTGCCCGGGGGCGGGTCGTGCACGGTGCGCGGTTTTTCGTTCCGCGCACCCGGCTGGGTAAAGTGAGCGGGTCGAAATCGTCGAGCCGGTCACGGGCAGGATGTAGGTAGCAGAGTTTATGGGTTCAGTAGTCAAAAAGCGGCGCAAGCGCATGTCGAAGAAGAAGCACCGCAAGCTGCTTCGTCGCACCCGGGTCCAGCGCAGAAAACTCGGCAAGTAGCCACCCGGGCCGCGGCGGGCGGCGGCGCGGCGTGCGCGCCCCATTAAGCTGACCGGGTGAGTTCGCCCGGGCCCCCGACCGACACCGGTGACGCCCCGCACTACCCGAAGGTGGTGCTGGTCACCGGCGCGTGCCGGTTTCTCGGCGGGTACCTGACCGCGCGACTGGCCCAGAACCCGCTGATCAACCGGATCATCGCGGTCGACGCGGTGGCCCCCAGCAAGGACCTGCTGCGTCGGATGGGCCGTGCGGAGTTCGTGCGCGCCGACATCCGCAACCCGTTCATCGCCAAGGTCATCCGCAACGGCGACGTCGACACCGTGGTGCACGCCGCGGCCGCCTCCTACGCCCCGCGGGCGGGCGCCGGGGCGGCGCTGAAGGAACTCAACGTGATGGGCGCGATGCAGCTGTTCGCCGCCTGCCAGAAGGCGCCGACGGTGCGGCGCGTGGTGCTCAAGTCGACCTCGGAGATCTACGGCGCCAGCTCGCACGACCCGGTGATGTTCACCGAGGACAGCACCAGCCACCGCCCGCTGGGGGAGGGCTTCGGCCGCGACAGCCTCGACATCGAGCGCTACGCGCGCGGGCTGGGCCGGCGCCGCCCCGACATCGCGGTCACCATCTTGCGGCTGGCCAACATGATCGGCCCGGCCATGGACACCACGTTGTCGCGGTTCCTCGCCGGCCCGCTGGTGCCCACGGTGTTCGGTCGCGACGCCCGGCTGCAGCTGCTGCACGAACAAGACGCCCTCGGCGCCCTGGAGCACGCCACCATGGCCGGCAAGGCCGGCACCTTCAACATCGGCGCCGCCGGGATCATCATGATGACCCAGGCGATCCAACGGGCAGGTCGTGTGCTCATTCCCGTACCCGAGACGGGCCTGCGGATGATAGATTCGCTGCGACGAGCCAATCGCTACAGCGACAGCAGTCGCCAACAATTCGACTACCTGAGCTACGGCCGGGTGATGGACACCACGCGCATGCGGACCGAACTCGGCTTCGCGCCCAAGTGGACCACCGTCGAGGCGTTCGACGACTACGTCAACGGTCGTGGATTGGCTCCGATCATCGATCCGGAGTGGGTACGCTCGATGGAGAATCGGGTCGTCGCGGCGGCGCAACGGTGGGGTCGTTGAACGGTCGCGTCGTCGGCAACACGGGTGAGAGCGGTTCGCACCGGCTAATACGGGCTAACACTGGCTAACACTGGCTGAAACGGGGAGGTATCCGCGTGGCGGGTGACCGGAAGGCGAAAGTCATTCCGCTGCGCGCAGATTCGGGCCGGTCGGCCGCGCAGCGGCGCGCCGCCCAACGCGCCGACGCGGCCCGCCAGCACCCGTCGCTGCTGTCGCGCGCCGGCCAGTGGCCCCCGCCCGACCAGCTCGCCGAGGTGGTCGGGGAGATCGACCGCCACCGCGACGCCGAGGACGCGGTGGCCGCGCCCAGCGAGTTGGCGCAGCGGATCTCCACGATCGCGGAGTTCCTGCGGCGCCGCGTCGCCGGGGACTACCGGGTCGACGAGTTCGGCTTCGACCCGCACTTCAACGAGAACGTCATCCTGCCGCTGCTGCGGCCGTGGTTCCACTCCTGGTTCCGCGTGGAGGTCTCCGGGGTGGAGAACCTGCCCGAGACCGGCGCGGCGCTGGTGGTGGCCAACCACGCCGGGGTGCTGCCGGTCGACGGGCTGATGGCCTCGGTCGCCGTCCACGACGAGCACCCCGCCCGCCGCAACCTGCGGCTGCTCGCCGCCGACCTGGTCTTCGACCTGCCGGTGATCAGCCAGGGCGCCCGGATGGCCGGGCACACCATGGCGTGCGCGGCCGACGCGCAGCGGCTGTTGGAGGCCGGCGAGCTGACCGCGGTGTTCCCGGAGGGCTACAAGGGGCTGGGCAAGCGGTTCCACGACCGCTACAAGCTGCAGCGGTTCGGCCGCGGCGGATTCGTCTCGGCGGCGCTGCGCACCAAGGCGCCGATCGTGCCGTGCTCGATCGTCGGCTCCGAGGAGATCTACCCGATGGTCGCCGACCTGAAGCTGGTGGCCCGCCTGCTGGGGCTGCCGTACTTCCCGATCACCCCGCTGTTCCCGCTGGCCGGGGCCGCCGGGCTGCTGCCGATGCCGTCGAAGTGGCACATCGCCTTCGGCGAGCCCATCCCCACCGCCGACTACGAGGAGGGCGCGGCCGACGACCCGATGGTCACCTTCGAGCTGACCGACCACGTCCGCGAGACCATCCAGCAGACGCTGTATCGGCTGCTGGCCGGCCGGCGCAACCCGTTCTTCGGCTGAGCGCCGGGCCGCGCGGGCTATTTCTTGGCGCGCATCGCCGCGATCGCGGCGACGGTGGCCTCCGGGTCGGAGTCCTGGCGGGAGGACTCGCCGATCATGGTGACCACGCTGGTGATGACCGGGTTGCCCTCGGCGTCGCTGACCTCGCTGCGGATCTCGGTGATCACCGTGCCGTGCGACTCGAGCACCGAGTCGAGGTAGGTGTCGAAGTACAGCCGGTCGCCGTCGAGCAGCGGGCGGTGGAACTTGAACTTCTGGTCGCGGTGGAACACCCGCGCGATGTTGATCGGGATGTCGAACTTGGTGAAGATCTCCAACTGCACCCGCCGGCCGGCGACCGCCAGGAACGTCAGCGGGGCCACCACCGCGTCGTAGCCGGCCGCCCGGGCGTCGTCGTCGCTGAAGTGCGCCGCGTGGGTGTCTTTGACCGCGGTCGCGAACTCGCGGATCTTCTCGCGGCCCACCTCGAAATAATCGGGGTAGCGGTAGTGGGTGCCGATGATCCCATCGGCGGTCTGCAGCTGCGTTGCCATAGTCGGTGCCGTCATCTCGTCGGGGTCTGTGCTGGTGGCCAGCGGGCGCAGCTTATCAACCGCGCCGCGGGGCCACCGGGCCGCGCGCCGTCGGCGCCGCCGCTCAGTGCCGCCGGGAGGCGGCCGCGGCCAGCGCCCCGCCGGCCGCACCCAGCGCCAACGCCGACGGCACCCCGATGCGGGCCGCCTTGCGGGCGGTGCGGAAGTCGCGGATCTCCCAGCCGCGTTGGCGGGCCAGGTCGCGCAGCCGGGCGTCGGGGTTGATCGCCACCGCGGTGCCCACCAGCGACAGCATCGGCAGGTCGTTGTGGCTGTCGGAGTAGGCGGTGCAGCGTTTGAGGTTGAGCCCCTCGCGGATCGCCAGCGAACGCACCGCGTGCGCCTTGCCCGCGCCGTGCAGGATCTCACCGACCAGCCGGCCGGTGAACACCCCGTCGACCGATTCGGCGACGGTGCCCAGCGCGCCGGTCAGCCCCAGCCGGCGGGCGATGGTGGCCGCCAACTCGTAGGGGGTCGCGGTGACCAGCCACACCTGCTGGCCGGCGTCGAGGTGCATCTGGGCCAGGTCCCGGGTGCCCGGCCAGATCCGGTCGGCGATCTGCTCGTCGTAGATCTCCTCGCCCAGCTCGGCGAGCTCCGCGGTGGTGCGGCCCTCGATGAACGCCAGCGCCTTGCGCCGGCCGGCGGCCACGTCGTCGCTGTTCTCCCAGCCGGTGAGCTGGAACTTGGCGTGGGCGTAGAGGAAGCGCACCACATCGCCGTAGGTGAAGAACTTGCGGGCGGCCAGCCCGCGGCCGAAGTGCACCATCGACGAGCCCTGCACCAGGGTGTTGTCGACGTCGAAGAACGCGGCGGCGGTCAGATCGACCGGCGCCTCGCCGGCGGCGCCCTGCGCGCCGGGGTCCCCGGAGCCGGTGGTCAGGTCGACCAGCGCCCGTTCGGCGCTGGCGTTCCCGGCAGCGCTGTCCTGCTCGGGAGCAGCCATCACCCGCCTCCTTCCGTCGGTCGACGCCGGTGCCGGTTCAACTTTATCCGGCGCGCGGCGTTGGCGGCGGCGACGCGACCGGTGCCACACTGGGGAGGTGACCGGCCATGAGGTGCAGTTGCTGACCCGCGACGGGTGCGCGATGTGTGTGCGCGCGCAGGCCCGGCTCGCCGAACTCGCCGCCGAACTGGGCTTCACCCTGCTCGCCACCGACGTCGACGCCGCCGCGGCGGCCGGCGACTCCGGGCTGCGCGCCGAGTACGGCGACCGGCTGCCGGTGATCCTGCTCGACGGTCGCGAACACAGCTACTGGGAGATCGACGAACCCCGACTGCGGGCCGACCTGGGCCGATAGCCGCCCGCACCCGGGGTTGTCGGCAAATTTGGTGGCCTAACTGGTAAACCTTTACCGTGGAGGTCAGTTTTGTCACCGGTGAGTGCAAGGGAGCAGGCCAGGTGAAGCAGCCGTGAGCGTCCTGCTCTTCGGGGTGTCCCACCGCAGCGCGCCGGTCGCGGTGCTCGAACAGCTGAGCACCGACGAATCCGACCAGGTCAAAATCGTCGACCGGATGTTGCAGTCCCCGCTGGTCAGCGAGGCGAAGGTGTTGTCGACCTGCAACCGGGTCGAGGTCTACGCCGTCGTCGACGCCTTCCACGGCGGGCTGGCGGTCATCGGCGAGGTCCTCGCCGAGCACTCCGGGATGGCCGTCGGGGCGCTGACCCAGTACGCCTACGTGCGCTACAGCGAAGCCGCCGTCCAGCATCTGTTCGCGGTCGCCAGCGGCCTGGACTCCGCGGTGGTCGGCGAACAGCAGGTGCTCGGGCAGGTCCGGCGCGCCTACGCGCTGGCCGAGAGCAACCGGACCGTCGGGCGGGTGCTGCACGAGCTGGCCCAGCGGGCGCTGGCGGTCGGCAAACGGGTGCACTCCGAGACCGCCATCGACGCCGCCGGCGCCTCGGTGGTCTCGGTCGCCCTCGGCGTCGCCGAGGACCACCTCGGCGGGCTGGCCGGCAAGACCGCGGTGGTGATCGGGGCCGGCTCGATGGGCGCGCTGGCCGTCGCCCACCTGACCCGCGCCGGGATCGGCCGCATCCACGTGCTCAACCGGTCCCACGAGCGTGCCGAGCGCCTGGCCGACAAGATCGGTGCGGCCGGGATCGGCACCGACGTCGGCGACCTCGACCAGATCGCCCGGGCGCTGGGCGCCGCCGACGTCGTGGTCAGCTGCACCGGTGCGGTCGGCCCGGTGGTCTCGCTGGCCGACGTGCACCACGCGCTGGCCGACACCGACCGCGGTGCGGCCACCGGCCCGCTGGTCCTCTGCGACCTGGGGATGCCGCGCGACGTCGACCCGGCCGTGACCGGACTGCCCGGGGTCGTCGTCATCGACATGGAGCGGGTGCAGCGCGAGCCGTCGGCGCGGGCGGCGGCCGCCGACACCGAGGCCGCCCGCCGGATCGTCGGCACCGAGGTGGCCACCTATCTGACCGGCCAGCGCATGGCCGAGGTCACCCCGACGGTGACCGCGCTGCGGCAGCGCGCCGCCGAGGTCGTCGAGGCCGAGATGATGCGGCTGGAGCGACGCCTGCCGGGCCTGGACAGCACCCACCGCGACGAGGTGTCGCGCACCGTGCGCCGCGTCGTCGACAAGCTGCTGCACGCCCCGACCGTGCGCGTCAAACAGTTGGCCGGCTCGCCGGGCGGGGACAGCTACGCCGAGGCGCTGCGTGAACTGTTCGAGCTCAACCCGCAGGTCGCCGACGCGCTGGCCAGCGCCGGCGAGCTGCCGACCGTACCCACTGAATTCGAGGGCGGTACCGAAACGCGGTCCGCCGACTAACGCCGAGCAACACCGAAATAGGGCGCAATGATCCGGTTAGGGACCCGGGGCAGTCTGCTGGCCACCACCCAGGCCAACAGTGTCCGCGACGCACTGACCGCCGCCGGCCACGAGGTCGAGCTGGTGGTCATCAACACCAAGGGCGACCAGTCGATGCAGCCGGTCGGCACGATCGGGGTCGGGGTGTTCACCGCCGAGCTGCGCGAGGCCATCCTCGACGGCCGGGTCGACGCCGCGGTGCACTCCCACAAGGACCTGCCCACCGAGGTCGATCCGCGCTTCGCCCTGCCGGCGGTCCCGCGCCGCGAAGACCCCCGCGACGTGCTCATCGCCCGCGACGGGCTGGTGCTCGGGGCGTTGCCGACCGGCTCGGTGGTGGGCACCTCGGCCCCGCGACGGGCCGCACAGCTTAGAGCACTGGGTCTCGGTTTGGAAATCCGCCCCCTGCGAGGCAACCTGGTTACGAGGTTGAACAGGGTCAGCAGCGGTGAGCTCGACGCGATTGTGGTAGCCCGGGCGGGCATGGCCCGGATCGGGCGCCTCGACGAGGTCACCGAGACGCTGGAGCCGGTGCAGGTGCTGCCCGCGCCGGCTCAGGGTGCCCTCGCCGTGGAGTGCCGCGCCGAGGACACCGAGCTGACGGCGCTGTTGGCGACGCTCGACGATGCCGACACCCGCGCCGAGGTCACCGCCGAGCGGTCCCTGCTCGCCGAACTGGAGGCGGGTTGTTCCGCACCGGTGGGCGCGATCGCCGACATGGTCGAGTCCATCGATGAGGACGGCCGGGTCTTCGAAGAGCTGTCGCTGCGCAGCTGCGTGGCGGCGCTGGATGGATCCGACGTGATCCGCGCGTCCGGGGTCGACACTCCGGGGCGGGCCCGGGAGCTGGGGCTCTCGGTGGCCGCGGAGTTGTTCGAACTCGGGGCGCGCGAGCTCATGGCGGACGCCCGGTAAGGGCACCGCGCGCGAGGAGACATGGAGTTAGGAGATGGCTCGCCAAGTGAGTACGCGAGGCCGTAAACCCAAGCCGGGCCGGATCGTGTTCGTCGGTGCGGGCCCGGGCGACCCGGGGCTGCTGACCACGCGGGCCCGTGCGGCACTGGCACGTGCCGCCGTGGTGTTCACCGACCCCGACGTGCCCGAGTCGATCCTGGCGCTGGTCGGCATCGACCTGCCGCCGGCGCCGATCGCCGCGCCCGCGGAGGACGCCAAGGACGCCAGGGACGCCAAGGACGCCAGGGACGCCCAAGACGCCAGGGACGCGCGGGGCGCGCCGGCCGGCAAGGACAAGGCGGCGGGCACCCGGGCCGCCCGGAACGCCGAGGCGCCCTGCGGCGCCGACGTCCGCCCCGCGCTGGGCGGGCCCGCCGAGGTGGCCAAGACGCTGGTGGCCGCGGCCCGCGCCGGCGACGACGTGGTGCGGCTGGTCGCCGGTGACCCGCTGTCGGTGGACCCGGTGGTCACCGAGGTCACCACGGTCGCGCGGACCAACCTGACGTTCGAGGTCGTGCCGGGCCTGCCCCCGGCGATCGCGGTGCCCACCTACGCGGGGCTGCCGCTGGGGTCCTCGCACACCGTCGCCGACGTGCGCGGCGACGTGGACTGGGCGGCGCTGGCCGCCGCGCCGGGCCCGCTGATCCTGCAGGCCACCGCCTCGCATCTGCCGGACGCGGCGAGCACCCTGATCGACTACGGGCTCACCGAGCAGACCCCGTGTGTGGTGACCGCGGTCGGCACCACCTGCTCGCAGCGGTCGGTGGAGTCCACCCTGCACGGGCTGACCGAGCAGACCGTGTTCGCCGGCACCGAGCTGGCCGAGCAGGCCGCGGCCGCCGGGACGCCGCAGAGCGGTCCGCTGGTGGTCACCATCGGCAAGACCGTCAACAACCGGGCCAAGCTGAACTGGTGGGAGAGCCGGGCGCTGTACGGCTGGACGGTGCTGGTGCCGCGCACCAGGGACCAGGCCGGCGAGATGAGTGACCGGCTGATCACCTACGGGGCGCTGCCGATGGAGGTGCCCACCATCGCCGTGGAGCCGCCGCGCAGCCCCGCCCAGATGGAGCGGGCGGTCAAGGGTCTGGTCGACGGGCGCTACCAGTGGTTGGTGTTCACCTCCACCAACGCCGTGCGCGCGGTGTGGGAGAAGTTCAGCGAGTTCGGCCTCGACGCCCGCGCGTTCTCCGGGGTCAAGATCGCCTGTGTGGGCGAGGCGACCGCCGACCGGGTGCGCGCCTTCGGCATCGAACCGGAGATGGTGCCGGCCGGCGAGCAGTCCTCGCTGGGGCTGCTCGAGGAGTTCCCGCCCTACGACGACGTGTTCGACCCGGTGAACCGGGTGCTGCTGCCGCGCGCCGACATCGCCACCGAGACCCTCGCCGAGGGGCTGCGGGAGCGCGGCTGGGAGATCGAGGACGTCACCGCCTACCGCACGGTGCGCGCCGCGCCGCCGCCGGCGGCCACCCGCGAGATGATCAAGACCGGCGGGTTCGACGCGGTCTGCTTCACCTCGAGCTCCACGGTGCGCAACCTCGTCGGCATCGCCGGCAAGCCGCATGCGCGCACCATCGTGAGCTGCATCGGGCCGAAGACCGCCGAGACCGCCGCCGAGTTCGGGCTGCGCGTCGACGTGCGCCCGGAGACCGCCGCGGTGGGTCCGCTGGTCGACGCGCTGGCCGAGCACGCCGCCCGGCTGCGCGCCGAGGGGGCGTTGCCGCCGCCGCGCAAGAAGACCCGGCGGCGCTAGCGGGTGCGATGAGCGGGTACCCGCGACAGCGTCCGCGTCGGCTGCGCTCGACCCCGGCGCTGCGGCGCCTGGTCGCCGAGACGACGCTGCAGCCGCGTCAGCTGGTGCTGCCGCTGTTCGTCGCCGACTCGATCACCGAACCGCGCCCCATCGCGTCGATGCCCGGGGTGGTGCAACACACCCGGGAGTCGCTGCGCCGCGCCGCCGCCGAGGCGGTGGCCGCCGGGGTGGGCGGGCTGATGCTGTTCGGGGTGCCGTGCGAGGCCGACAAGGACGCCACCGGATCGGTGGGCGCGGACCCCCACGGCGTCCTCAACGCGGCGCTGCGCGACCTGGCCGCCGACCTCGGTGCGGCGACGGTGCTGATGGCCGACACCTGCCTCGACGAGTTCACCGACCACGGGCACTGCGGGGTGCTCGACGAGCGCGGCGGCATCGACAACGACGCCACGCTCGCCGAGTACGTGCGTCTGGCCGTCGCCCAGGCCGACGCGGGCGCCCACGTCGTCTCCCCGAGCGGCATGATGGACGGCCAGGTCGCCGCGATCCGTGACGGGCTCGACGCCGCCGGGCACCACCAGACGGTGATCCTGGCCTACGCCGCGAAGTTCGCCTCGGCGTTCTACGGGCCGTTCCGCGACGCGGTGGGCTCCAGCCTGCAGGGCGACCGCCGCACCTACCAGCAGGAGCCGGGCAACGTCCGCGAGGCGCTGCGCGAGGTGGACCTCGACCTCGACGAGGGCGCGGACATGGTGATGGTCAAACCCGCGCTGGGCTACCTCGACGTGGTCGCCGCCGCGGCGGCGCGCTCGGCGGTGCCG
>Ga0079225_10002387_pt1 | contig 10807 bp, 9 predicted proteins | sample Poulit2012_FD_76344 | JGI IMG/M metagenome (GOLD analysis project Ga0079225, IMG submission 76344) | Agricultural soil microbial communities from Georgia to study Nitrogen management - Poultry litter 2012 | ecosystem: Environmental > Terrestrial > Soil > Agricultural land | place: USA: Georgia...
CAGTGTCAATATTGCAATTACAGTGAGAAGTGTAATTCGTAGTATTCAATCTTCTTTGATACCATTACTTAGTAACATCAGAAATAAAAAAGCATAACTTTAAAACATATTTGAAACAGATAATGTACTGGCAGAAATTTTACAGAAGATACTTAAAGAAGATTGGTTTTAACCACAATGAAAAAGAATTTCATTGATGAATCAACTATAGATGTACTAAATTTATCTTACAAAGAGTACCTTGTGATTTTGATGCTAGTATAGTTTCATGAAAACTATACTTCAATGAGTTGCATTGAAAGCTATTTAATATCCTTTACCTGTCAATATGATAGTGCTTTTGATATATTAGTAGTATATAAGAAGGACTGTAGGGGGAAATATGACATGGCAAAATTAACACTGCAAGAATTAGAATCTCATTTGTGGGAATCAGCAAATATATTAAGAGGATCGATTGATTCATCAGATTATAAAAATTACATATTTGGATTACTATTTTTAAAACGATTAAGTGATGTATTTGTCGAACATGCCAAAGAAGTCGAGGAAAAAGAAGGCGACGATTACGCTTGGTATGATCGTGATGAACACCAATTCTTCGTTCCGGAGCGTGCACAATGGGAACAAATTCAAATCCAAACACATGACATTGGTAATACAATCAACAAAGCCTTCGAAGCATTAGAAGAAGAAAACACTTCACTTGTTGGTGTACTTGCGAATATTGACTTTAATGACAAAGAAAAACTACCAGATTCATTATTACTACAATTGATTCAACATTTTTCAGCAATTGATTTAAGTAATGCGAATCTATCAGAACCAGATATGCTTGGACGTGCATATGAATATTTAATTAAGCAATTTGCAGATGATGCAGGTAAAAAAGGTGGAGAGTTCTACACACCATCTAAAGTTGTTGAACTCATCGTTAACTTAATTCAACCTGAAGAAGGTATGCGTGTATGTGACCCTACGGTTGGATCGGGTGGAATGCTCATTCAATCCGTTGATTACATTAAATCCCAAGGTGGAAATCCACGTAACTTATCATTACATGGACAAGAGCGGAACTTAAACACGTGGGCAATTTGTAAGATGAACTTACTTTTACATGGATTAAGTGACCATCGTATTGAACGGGGCGATACAATTCGTGAACCAAAACTGTTAGGTGACAGTAAAGAACTACTTTTATATGATCGTGTGATCGCAAACCCACCATTCTCCTTAAAAAATTGGGGACAGGAAGAGGCAGAAGCAGATGAATATGGACGTTTTCGTTTTAGTATTCCACCTAAAAATGCTGGAGACTATGGATTTGTCCAACATATGGTTGCAACATTAAACCACGAAGGAAAAGCTGGAGTCGTTATGCCACATGGTGTGTTATTCCGTGGTGGTGCAGAAGGAAGAATTCGGCAAGGAATGTTAGAAGAAGACTTGATTGAAGCGGTCATTGGACTACCAGCTAACCTTTTCTACGGTACAGGTATTCCTGCATGTATCCTCGTCATTAATCGTAACAAAGCACCTGAACAGAAAGGGAAAACGTTCATTCTAGATGGATCAAAGGATTTCCAAGAAGCGACAAATCAAAATGTTCTACGTGACGAAGACATTGAGAAGATTGTCCAAGCCTATGAAGATTGGGAAGAAAAAGAAAAGTATTGTCGTGTAGTAGACCTTAAAGAAATTAAAGAAAACGACTACAACTTAAATATTGCCCGTTACATCGACACAACAGAAGAGGAAGAAGAAATTGACGTTCAAGCAGCGTTAAATGATTTGAAGAAACTTGAACAAGAACGTAACGAAATTGAAAAGGTGATGTATGGGTACTTGAAGGAGTTGGGGTATGATGGGTGAATGGAAAAAGGTTAGATTAGGAGATGTAGCCCAAATCATTGGTGGAGGAACCCCAAGCCGAAACGAACCTCTTTTTTGGGAGGGGGAAATTAAATGGGTGACCCCAACCGATGTTACAAAAAATAATAATAAATATTTAAATAATACGGCTGAAACTATTACTGAAGAAGGTTTGAATAAGAGCGCTGCTAAAGTAATAGAAAAAGGAAATGTATTAATGACAAGTAGGGCGTCGATTGGAAAATGTGTAATAAATACTGTACCAGTAACAACAAATCAAGGTTTTACCAACTTTATAGTCGATGAGAATATAATAAACAATGAATTTTTATACTATAAACTAATATTTAATGCAAAACAATTTAACGCTCTTGGGTCTGGCAGTACCTTTAAAGAGATTAGTAAAGGAGAAATTAGTTCATTTAATATTTCCATCCCTAATAATGTGAGAGAACAACAAAAAATCGCAGCAATTCTTTCATCTGTTGATGAAGCGATTGAAAAGACAGAGCAAATCATTGAACAAACAGAAACCGTGAAAAAAGGGTTAATGCAAGAGTTATTGACGAAAGGGATTGGGCACACGGAGTTTAAAGACACCCCTGTTGGAACAATACCAGAAGAATGGGAAGTATTAAATTTCAAAGATGTTTTTGATCGAATTACAACGAAGAATGAGACTGATAATCAAAATGTATTAACGATATCTGGTGAGCATGGTTTAATTAGTCAGCTTGAGTATTTTAACAAAAGCGTGTCATCTAAGAACTTGAAGAATTATATTTACTTGGAGAGTGGTGATTTTGCATATAATAAAAGCTACTCTAATGGTTATCCATTGGGTGCTATTAAAAGATTAGATAGATATGACGTTGGTGTGGTGTCTACACTTTATATTTGTTTTAGATTAAAAGACCCTTATATTAATGGGTTTTATAAACATTATTTTGATTCACCATATTGGCATAGACAAGTATACTCCATTGCACCTGAAGGCGGTAGAAGCCATGGTTTATTAAATGTAGGTGTCAAAGACTTTTTTGAAATATTAATTCCTGTTCCACCAATTAAGGAGCAAGAAAAGATAAGGAAAAAAATAGATTCAATAGACCAAAAAATTATAAAAGAAAAATCTAAGTTAGAGAATTTACACAGTCTTAAACAAGGCCTAATGCAACAACTTCTAACCGGAAAAAAACGTGTGAAAGTTGATGACAGTGAGGAGGTATTACCATGAGTGACAGCCAGCCATGGAATGAAGAGACATTAGTAGAAAATCGAATGATTGAACAACTTCAGACACTTGGTTACACATACATTCAAGGACAAGACCTTCAGGAAGAACGTACCTCTCAATCTGAAGTTGTGTTAATGGATAGATTGACAAAAACAATTAAGAGCTTAAATCCTTGGTTGGATGATAATAACCTCAACAGAGTAATTCGGCGGATTACACACATGGAAGCAACAAGTGTCATGGAAGCGAACCAAGCGTTTCATGACATGCTCATTAATAAAATGTCCATTACACAAGATTTAGGGACAGGTAGAAAAAATCATACCGTTCAAGTGATTGATTTTGACAACATTGAAAACAATGATTTTGTCGTCACAAATCAGATTAGTTACACCCATGCGAACGTCACAAACCGTCCTGACCTAATCTTGTATGTGAACGGACTCCCGCTTATTGTCATTGAATGTAAAAGTCCAAGACTACAACCTGATGAACAGATTGGGCAAGGCGTCACACAGTTACGTCGTTACCAAAAAGTAAATGATCCACTCTTTTACTACAATCAATTTCTCATTGCTACAAGTAACGATCGTGCAAAGGTAGGAACGATTGGCTTAAAAGTGCAGCATTATTCTGCTTGGAAAGAACCATATCCATTAAAAGTAGAAGATGTTGGTGAAAATGCTTCTGCACAAGATATTTTGACAATTGGTATCTTAGAAAAAGAGCGTCTATTCGATCTTATCTTGAACTTCATCGTATATGAACCCGAAGATGGTCGTGTCATTAAGAAAATGGCACGATACCAACAGTATCGTGCAGTAAATAAAGCGGTGGAACGTATTTTAACAGGTGAACATCCACAAGCTCGTGGTGGAGTCGTTTGGGCAACTCAAGGATCTGGGAAGTCACTTGCAATGGTGTTTTTATCGATGAAATTACGACGAGTGGCTGAACTTGAGAATCCAGTTATCGTCGTTGTTACAGACCGTCAAGATTTAGACCAACAAATCTCCGCTACATTTACTCGTTGTGGGTTCCCGAACCCAACACAGGCAGAAACGGTAGAAGAATTAAAGACACTACTTCAACAAGGTCCTGGATCAACGGTGATGACACTTGTGCAGAAATTCCAAACGAATGATGATGAAGAATACCCACTTCTATCTGATGCAGAAAACATCATTGTACTTGTCGATGAATCACACCGCTCACAGTACAGTTCTTTAGCCATGAACATGCGAATTGGTTTACCAAATGCGACATACATTGGATTCACTGGTACGCCTATTGATAAAGAAGATAAAAGTACCGTACGAACATTTGGAACGTACATTGATAAATATCCAATTGAACAAGCTGTCATTGATGGTGCAACAGTGCCGATTTACTATGAAGCACGCTTAGTTGATATGCATGTTCAAGGAGAAACGATTGATACGTTATTTGATCGATACTTCAGAGAGTATTCGGATGAAGATCGTGAACGGATTAAACAAAAGTATGCAACAGAGGAAGCTATTACTGCATCACGTAAGCGAATCAAAACAGTGGTCTTAGACATCATTGATCATTATGAAACACATATTTTACCGAATGGATTTAAGGCACAAATTGTGACAGTCTCACGTGAGGCAGCGGGCATTTACAAAGAATTCCTAGATGAATTAAGTGACTACCAATCAAAAGTGATTATTTCTAGCGGTCACAATGACACTGAGTTCTTACAGCAATATACATTATCGAAAGCAGAAGAAAAAGATGCGATTAGTCGTTTTAAACAACCAATGGAAGATGATCCATTAGCCTTTTTAATCGTTTGTGACAAGCTATTAACTGGCTTTGATGCACCAATTGAACAAGTGATGTATTTAGACAAGCCATTGAAGGAACACAATTTACTCCAAGCGATTGCACGGACAAACCGAACGTATAATAAAAAGACACACGGACTCATTGTAGATTACTACGGAGTATCGAACTTCTTAGAGGAAGCCCTTGGTATTTTCCACGAGGAAGATATTAAAGGTGCTATGCATCATGTGGATGAAGAAATTCCACGTCTACAATCACGTCATCGCAGAGTCATGCAGTTCTTTGATTATATTAGAAAAGACGATTTAGAAGCAAATTTAAAGGTATTAGAACCAGAAGATGTAAGGCATTCCTTTGACACAGCTTTTAAGAAGTTTTCAGAAAGTATGGACATGGTCATGCCTAATCCAAAAGCGAAGAAGTACTATGATGATTTACAATCGCTTGGAAAAATACGTCAATTAGCGAAGTCACGGTACTATGTCGATGACGGTACGATGGATATATCTGATTGTGGTGGAAAGGTAAAAGAGCTCATTGAAGAGTATTTGTATGCGACAACACCAGAAATATTATTTGAACCCATTAATATTTTAACTCCTCAATTCGAAGAGAAGCTAGATGAATTAAAAGAACCTGGAGCGAAAGCGGCTGAAATGGAACATGCGATCAAACATGAAATCCGCATTAAAATGGATGAAAATCCGATTAAATATACATCTCTTAAGGAACGAATAGAACATTTAATCGAACTACGTAAAGCAAGACAATTGACGATTGAAGAGTTATTAGAAGAGTACTATCAAATGCGTGAGGAAATGATGAACATGGAAGAAGAAAGTGATGTAGTAGGTTTAAAAGAAGCAAGACAGCTACCTTTCTATCAGTTGCTAGAACAATACACACCAGAAGATATGGAACAAGAAGGATTGAAAGACTTAACAGAACTCATTACGGAAATCATTCATGAAGAAGCTGTTGTCGATTGGGTAGACAAAGAAGATATTAAGCGTGAAATAAGAAAAAAAATAAAGAGACAACTTCGCGCAAGTGCCGTACCAAATAAAGACATTGAACATGTGACGAGACAGATTGTTGATTTAGGAGAAATCCATTACAAATAAAAAGACATAACTCCCATTCAAAAGAATGGGGAAGTTATGTCTTTTCTTGTCCAACACAATAAAGTTCCATTCCATGAATTCTTAACCACTCTTTATCTTCTTCGTAATGTGGAAGGATTGATCTTACTAAGTTCCAAAAATCTTGATTGTGTTCTGGAATACGTAAATGTGCAAGTTCATGTACGATGATGTAATCAATTACCCTTACTGGAGCCATGACAATTCGCCAGTTTAAATATATATTCCCTTCAGGTGTGCATGTCCCCCATCTTTTATGTTGGGTTCTTAATTGAATAGATGTTGATTCAACACCTAATAGATGTTCATAGTATGTAGCGCGCTCCTCTACTTTCCTTAAACCACGATTACGATACCATTCTATCAGACTTTCTTCTAGTGTAGCTTGTACCTTCTCTTGTTTCCAATTAGAAGGTACAGTAGCAATAAATCTACCCTGGTTAAAACCAAAGGATGATTGATCAACAGCGTCACGATGAACTTTTAAACGATATTGCCTTCCAAGATACGGCAGCTTTTCACCACTTACAAACTCTTTTGGGGCAACGTTGATTTTCACTTCACCTAGCTCTTGAATTTTGTCATAAATCCATCTTGCTTTACTAGATAGTAAATCATATATTTTTTTATCAGATGTTTTCTTAGGTGTGTACACTACTACACCATTGACCAAATCGACAACAATTCGGACATCTTTACGTTCTTGTTTATATAAAGAATAATAAATATCTGTATTTCCATATTTAATATGAGACACTCTTTCTCCCTACCTTCTATTTACTATTTTACATGGAGTATAGAAATAGAGCAATTAGGACTAGAAGTAATCAATTCTGTTTTACAAATTAAGTGACATCTACAATACATGAATCTTCATTTTTTACCTTGATACCTTAGTTGGGGACGATTGAAATCAAAAAAATAAGGATACTTCGATTGATAGAGGTATCCTTAAAGCAATTCAAAATTCTTTATATTGTATTTTTTTCACTTTCCATTCGTTAAAATTTTTAACAAAGCAGCTAATATTCCAATAGTTATTTATCTCGTTATTTCTTTTCTATCCAATAATATCACCTCCTAATAGTCACTAGGAAGTAACATCATTTGATAATCTTCACTGTCAATGCACCAAACTGTTCTCCCGATTGGAGTTGTATGTTTTAACTGGTAAACCCATTCACGTTTTCGTTCAGGAACTTCTTGTCTGTGAATGATGTACTGCTTTCCTTGTTGAACACTCAGCTCAAACACTTGCAAGTAATCTAGTCCTAAACCTTTCTCAAGTTGTTCATCAATTAATCCCCACAAGATCATTTGAATCTCACCATGAACCATTTCATTAATTGTTTTTGTCATATATCTTTTACTTTTGTACTTAAACATGTCTGTCCCCTTGATTCTCTAACCACTTTTCAGTCTTGTCGGGTAATGTACCTTCTAAAAAGTAAATAACAGACATCTCGTGGTCTCGCATGATGCCAATGCGAAAGTACTTAAAGCCTCCAACGACTTCTGTGTCAACGTACTCAATGCTTTCTGCAAAGTTCATAAGCATTTGCAGGTCAGTTTCATCATCAAAATGATAAATGCATGCGTGAGGTTCAAGTGAAAAGTCGTCAATCGCTTCCCCCTCCGCCACTGATTCGTAGGTCCATAGAAATTGGTTGTAAATCTCCTCAACATAAAAAGAAGGCAAACGTTCATCATTTTTTAATGATTGAACATCTGCCAACGTTTGAATGACTTTCATGTCATGACCTCCTATTTAATTTTCTTGCCGTTTTTAAATCATGCTTCGTAATGAGCCCATTGATGTGACTCGTCTGTAATGACAACACAAGTCCATTCACCACCCTCACACCAAATTAGGATTCCAACTAGTAAAGGATTCATCATTCAAAATACATGTTGCATGATATAAATGATGCACATCTTCAGGGTGTGAAGCTAATACAAATAACCATTCATTCTCCTTCTCATCTTCATAAGTTGTCATATGAAATAACAATGGATCAGGAAGTCCTGTTAACTCTTCTTTAGGGATTAATGCTTGATCAATTTCTTCATGATATAATAGAACACCTTCCCAACCATTTTCATCTATATCAACTGAGACTTAAAAGTTGTTCCACAAATAACTCATTATAATTTCTCCATGACGCTTCATTTTAGATATGCCCTTTCTCTCTTAAAGAAGTAAATGAATCATCACCAATAATAATATGGTCTAATAAATCAATACCCATGACCTCCCCGACTTCCTTTAGTCTTTTCGTGACATGAATGTCTTCCTGACTCGGTTCAGGATTACCTGAAGGATGATTGTGTCCAATTAAAATACCTGCTGCATTAGAAAGAATAGCAGGTTTCATGACTTCCCTTGGATGGACGATGGAAGAATTTAAGCTACCAACATGACATACATTTAACGCAGTTGGTTGATTCTTCGTGTCTAAACAAGCAACAACAAAATGCTCGCGATCCACATCTCCTAGAAACTGTTTAAATAGTTTATAACCATCTTCTGGACTACGAATCACTCTATTTTTATACAACACGCTACATTCTTTCACCATCTTTAAGCTAACCACATTTACTCTTTTTGCAGGTACGTCTCCTTTCTTTGCTTGATTGCGATGTTTCTGATTGTATAGATTTTCACCCAAAATACTTTCCTCCTTGATTAAGATCGATTTTGAAGTCTCATGACTTCAATCAAGGAAATAATATATACTTGAAGATTAAGTAAGAAAACAGAAAACACAAAAACCCCTAACTCGTTAGATTGAGTTAGGGCTAGACAGAATTTAGATGAGTGACAATAGGGACGTAAGTGATGAGTTTTTAAGTGGTTATTTTTTTAATTGGTTTAGGTGTTTTATGCTATACTAATCCTAATGAGAGTATTCAATTTTAGATAAGAATGGAGGTTCTAGATGGTAAAAAGAATTGATTTTCATATACATACTATTGCTAGTAAAAAAGACTATGAATTCGAATTCTCTTTAGAATGGTTAAGAGAATATGTTTCTATAGCAAATTTGGATGCTATCGCTATTACGAACCATGATTTATTTGATAGAGATAACTTTTTAGATATAAAAGAATCTCTAATAGATTTGGAATGCAAAGTATATCCTGGAATGGAATTAAGCCTAGAAACAGGACATGTGAATATAGTTTTTGACACAACCGAAATAGATAACTTATCATCTTTTTCTTCTTGGATTGAAGAAAATAAACCAGGTGTAAACGATACAATCTTAGTATCGGAATTAAATGAAAATATGAAAAATTGGTCTGACGGAATCTATATATTTGAACAAGGCAAAAGTAATTCTTTAAAAGTACCAGATAATTTGAGTAGTGTAATAGCAGTTGGAGGTGTTTCCAACCAACTTAAATTTCAATCTACTTTTTGGAATGAAAATGAATTAGTGCCCGTACTATTTAGTGATGCTCATGCAACGAAAACAGATTCTGATATCGATAGAAATGATATTACTTTTTTAAAACAAAAAAATACTTTTTTACAAATTGATAATTGTTCTTTTGAAGAAATAAAGAATTGTATTGCAGACAGAAGTAAAGTAGCAGTTAACTCTGATTTGCTTAGAAATGTAATTGAAATTAATAGTCATCGAGTTTCTACTGGATTAAATTTGATTGTAGGCAAACGTGGTACTGGAAAAACTTACTTTTTAGAAAAAATTAAAAGGGAGTATCCAGAAGACGATATCTATGAAATCCCGCAATTCGAAACTGCTAATTCAGAAGAATTTATTAATAATTATAGAAAAAACCAACGTTTTGAGGCGTTTGAAATTTGGAAGGAAAAACACTCAATCCAATTTAATGCTATACAAGATTATATGAAACATCCTGAAAATAATCTAATGAAAGAAATGGAAGCTTATTTAGAGAGTGTTAAAATTCATGCTAAAGATAATGCTAATAGTAAATCCTCATCTAAATATAAATTAACAAAAGAATCTAATTTCGAGATTGTATCTAAAGATTCGTTAATAAACTATTTAGAATCATTACATAAAATAATTATTTCAAAAGACTTTTGGGATTATTTATCAGAGCCAGAAAAAAAGAAAATATTTTTCATTGAAAGTTATAATGAATTAAAATCTGCATATATAAAAAACGCAAAAGAAATGAAGTTAAAAGACAGGGTTAATGAAATCATTAGAGATGTTAAAAGTATATTAAGTACTAAAACAGGCATTAATAATCCTGATGATTTTAATTACACTAATACAGTGCAAAATATTAAATACAAAGAAAAAATTAATGACTTCTTAAAGGATGTAATAACTGAAAAGGTGATAAAAACTGAGGACATACATGGTTATAAAATCGAAGTTAAAATCACTCCATATGATAGTGCAAAGCAATTCCAAACATCACATGCTATTAGAGAAGCAGTTCAAAATGACTTGATAAAACCTTATAAAGATAAGGACTATATTACATTTTTAAATAACCTTAAGCAAAAAGAATTTTATAACTCTGCTAACTTAGAAGAGTATTTTACAAATGTAGAGGTTAACTTGTTAGATTCATATGGTACGCCGGCCTCAGGTGGACAAGCTGTTGGTTTTTCTTGGCTCTTCGCCATTTAGTGTTGAAAAAACAATTTACTAGGCTCCATTCGACTCTAGTATTTACCGCTGTTATGACATTTCATTACTAGCGAAGATTAAACGAAAACACAAAGCCAAAAGCC
>Ga0079225_10002388_pt1 | contig 10806 bp, 10 predicted proteins | sample Poulit2012_FD_76344 | JGI IMG/M metagenome (GOLD analysis project Ga0079225, IMG submission 76344) | Agricultural soil microbial communities from Georgia to study Nitrogen management - Poultry litter 2012 | ecosystem: Environmental > Terrestrial > Soil > Agricultural land | place: USA: Georgia...
CAATACTTATTTATGTCATTTCGGCAGAAATAAATTTCATTACAATATTACTAAAGTATTTATAAGATTTGATAAAAAATGCTTTAAAATTTCTTCTTTTATTTTAAACTTAATTAATTTATTGTATATTTATACATTCAAACAATACAGTCAATAAAAATATTAATGTTATGCTTAAAAAAACCTTTACTATCGTTGGCCTTCTTTTTATGCTACAAGCGGAAGTTAGTCTCGCGCAAAACTCTATAGTAGTAGAAATGGAAGATGGATCAAAAGAAACTATTCATTATCAAGAAAATCAAATTGAATCTAATAATGAAAAGAAAACCTCCCATGCTATAGAAGTTGAAATGGAGGATGGAACAAAGAGTACTATTTATTTTCAAGAAAATCAAATTAGTAAAAATAATAGAGAAAAACATACTAATTCTATTGAAATAGAATTGGAAGATGGAACGAAACAGACAATGTTAATTGCTAAAAATGCAATCATCCAAGAGGATGTTTATCAAGAAGATAAAGAAGAAATTAGTATTCCTGCGCAATTTCCTGGTGGAGAAAAAAAGTTACATAGCTACATTATAGAAAACTTTACTTATCCTCAAAAAATGAAAAAGAAGGAAAAAAATGTTGATGTCTTCGTACATTTTATAATTAAAAAAGATGGAAGTATAGTGAATCCCAAAATTATAGATAGCACAAATGATATTTTTAATGAACAGGCCCTAGAACTTGTAAAATCAATGCCTAATTGGGAACCTGCAATTAGTGTTTCTGGTGAAATTATGGATTCAGAATATGTTTTGCCTTTAAGCTTTTAAAATCGATAAATAAAGCATTAAACCTTATAATTCAAACATAATAGCAATTATTATTAATATAAAAATAAGAATAATAATTGCTATTACTATTTAATATATGCATTAAGATTCTTCAATTTCAAGGCTTTATTACTATATTTGCCTTAGTTTATATAATATATAGTATGGGATTAAAATCTATATTGGCGAAACCTTATGCAAAAATTTTAAGCAATAAAATTGAGCGTGATAGCAATTCTGCTATAAAAGATCAAGAGGATATTCGTAAAAAACTCATAGAAAAGGCAAAAAATACTGTGTTTGGACAAGATCATAATTTTAAAAACATCCGAACATATGAAGATTTTAAAAAAAACATTCCCATTCGTGATTATGAAGAGTTAAGTTCGTATATAAAAAAACTACGTAAAAACGAGTCAGATATTTTATGGCCTGGATTACCTGCTTATTTTGCCAAAACTTCCGGCACTACTAGCGGTGCGAAATTTATACCTATAACTAAAGATTCTATTAGTAATCATATTAACGGTGCTAAATACGCGCTATTAAATTATATACAAGAAACAGGAAACAGCAAGTTCACTGATGGTAAAATGATTTTTCTCTCAGGATCTCCAGAGTTAGAAAAAGAAGGAGATATCTTAACTGGCCGATTAAGTGGAATTGTTAATCATCATGTTCCAGGCTATTTAAGAACTAACCAATTACCTTCCTATGAAACCAATTGCATAGAAGATTGGGAAGAAAAGCTAGCAAAAATTATCGATGAAACAGAATATGAAAACATGACTCTAATAAGCGGTATCCCTCCTTGGATTCAAATGTATTTTGATTGGTTAATTGAACGACATCCTGGTAAAAAAATAAAAGATATTTTCCCAAATTTATCAATAATCGTTTACGGAGGAGTAAACTTTGAGCCTTATAGGAAGAAATTATTTGAAAGCATAGGAAAAGAGATTGATACAGTTGAAACATATCCAGCTTCTGAAGGATTCTTTGCATACCAAGATAAACAAAAAGATAATGGTTTATTATTAAATACAAATTCGGGCATATTTTTTGAATTTGTTCCTTTAGAGGAATTTTTTGAAGATAATCCTCGAAGAATATCCTTAAAAGATGTTGAACTTGGTGTAAATTATGCATTAATTATAAATAGCAATGCGGGCCTTTGGGGTTATAGCATTGGTGATACAATAAAGTTCATTGATAAAAATCCTTATAGAATTCTAGTAACAGGTAGGGTAAAACATTTTATTTCTGCTTTTGGAGAGCATGTGATTGGAGAAGAAGTGGAAAAAGCTATGAATAAAACATTAGAAAAACACCCTGCTATCATAACTGAATTTACAGTTGCACCTTATGTTGAAACTCCTGAAGGCATTTTACCACATCACGAATGGTATATTGAATTTGTTGAAGAACCGGAAAATTTGGATGCTTTCGCTGCTAGTTTAGATAAAGAACTGCGTGCATTAAATGAATATTATGATGATTTAATAGGAGGAAGCATTTTATCACCTTTAAAAATCAAATTACTTGAAGCCAAGGCTTTTCAAAATTATATGAAAAGCTTAGGAAAATTAGGAGGACAAAATAAAGCCCCAAGGTTAAGTAATGATCGCAAAGTTGCAGAAGTGTTACAAAAGTTTTTATTGAAATAAATATATAAAGTAGAATTAAATTTTCAACTCCCTATATTTGATTTAAGGAGTTGAAAATTTAAATGTAAATTATAATTTCTATCTATAAAAGAACTCATCATTCTTAATGATTAAAAAAACTATTCAACGTGCCTTTCGAAATCTTCATAAAGTGCTTGAATATTAAAAACAATTTCTTTGGCATGTTTTTCTTCTTCTAAAACTACCGTTTCATTCAAGCTGTTTAATTCAGAGATTAAAGCTTTTTGCTCGTTTAACCATTTTGAAAAAGCTACATCTTGATTGGTTTCTTCCATGTTGATGTGATCAATTTTCTGATTTATTTTTTTTAAATCCTGAACTAATACTTGAAAATCTTTTCCATCTCTTTGTATAAATTCATCTACTATTCTATCCCCTTCTTTAACATAAGACTGAATCTTTGTATTCACTTTTCCTAATTGATGAAAATCGATTTCTTGAGCATTATAATTTGATTGAACATCAAAAACATCCATTTCAGGTTGTGCTATATTTCGATCTACTGTTTCGTCATTTCGATTTTCGTATCTGGTATTATCACAAGAAAAAAGAAAAATACTCGCAAAGAGTAAAGCACTAAAACTATTTAAATAACCTATTTTCATAATTTTTCATTTTCATTTTGAATATAAAATACATGGTTTTTAAATCCACTATATACTTTGTTTAACCTTCAATAAATAAAATTGTTCATAGATTTTCATAGAATTTCTGTAAATTTGGATAAATAATATTTTATGAAAAACAATAAAGTCGCATATATCACTGGTGGTACCAAAGGAATTGGATTAGGAATAGCAAAGGCTTTGGTTGATGCAGGATATCAAGTTGCCATATCAGGGAGAAATAAAGAAAATAGTGTTAAAATAGCCCATAGTATAGGGAATGAAAATCAAATCATTGGTCTCGGTTCTGACGTTAGAAATAGAGAAGATGAAGAAAATGCTATTGCAGCAATCAAGAAACATTTTGGTCGTTTGGATATTGTTATTGCTAATGCAGGTTTAGGAATTTTCGATAATATAAGAGATTTAAAAGAAGAGGACTGGCATGCAATGATCGATACGAACCTTACTGGTGTATTTCATACTATTAAAGCGAGTGTCGAAGATTTAATTGAAAACAAAGGTTATTTTTTCACTATAGCAAGTTTAGCTGGAATTAATTTCTTTAAAAACGGATGTGGATATAATGCTTCTAAATTTGCTGTTGTTGGATTTACACAAGCTGTAATGTTAGATTTACGTGCTCATGGAGTAAAAACTACAGCTATATTACCAGGGTCGGTAACTTCCTATTTCAATAATCACGAGCCAAATGAAAAAGAGGATGCCTGGAAGATTCAACCTGAAGATATTGGCCAATTAGTAGTAGATTTATTAGCTATGCATCCAAGGGCATTGCCTTCAAAAATCGAAATTCGTCCAACCCAAACAGCAGATATGCTTTAAAAATTGTATAAAAAAAGTAGAAGTTGCAATGCATCTTCTACTTTTTTTAAAATGCTATAATAAACATTTTAATATCGATACATTTCTGGTTTATAAGGACCTTCGATAGGAATACCCAAGTATTCTGATTGTTTATCCGTTAAAACATCTAAAGTAACTCCTATTTTTTTCAAATGCAAACGAGCAACTTTTTCATCTAAATGTTTTGGTAATACATACACCTTATTTTCATAACCATCAGCATGGTTCCATAATTCAATTTGTGCTAACACTTGATTTGTAAATGAGTTAGACATTACAAACGAAGGATGTCCCGTTGCACAACCTAAATTTACTAAGCGTCCTTCTGCTAATAAAATTATATCATTACCCTCTACATTATATAAATCCACTTGAGGTTTAATAGTATCTTTAGTATGACCATAATTTTCTTCTAACCAAGCCACATCAATTTCAATATCAAAATGCCCAATGTTACAAACAATAGTTTTATCCTTCATCAATTTAAAATGCTCTCCTGTGATAATATCACGGCATCCTGTTGTAGTAACAACGATGTCTGCTTCAGGAATTGCATCTACCATTTTTTTCACTTCATAACCTTCCATTGCCGCTTGTAAGGCACAAATAGGATCAATCTCAGTAACGATTACACGAGCACCAGCACCTCTCAAAGATTCTGCAGAACCTTTACCTACGTCACCGAATCCCGCAACAACTGCTACTTTACCCGCCATCATCACATCTGTAGCTCTACGAATAGCATCTACCAAAGATTCACGGCATCCATATTTATTATCAAATTTTGATTTTGTAACACTGTTATTAACATCAATAGCAGGAATAGGCAAAGTACCTTTCGTCATTCTTTCCACTAAGCGATAAACTCCAGTAGTAGTTTCTTCTGATATACCATTAATTCCTTTTACTAATTCAGGGTAATGATCTAATACCATATTCGTTAAATCTCCCCCATCATCTAATATCATATTTAATGGTTGATCTTCAGATCCAAAGAATAAAGTTTGTTCTATACACCATTCTGCTTCTTCCTCAGTCTGTCCTTTCCAAGCAAAAACAGGAACTCCAGCTTTAGCCATAGCTGCAGCTGCATGGTCTTGTGTTGAGAAAATATTACAAGAACTCCAACGTACTTCAGCACCTAAATCAATTAATGTTTCAATTAGAACTGCAGTTTGAATAGTCATATGCAAACACCCTGCAATGCGTGCACCTTTTAACGGTTGTTGGTTTTTATATTCTTCACGAATACTCATTAAACCAGGCATTTCTGCTTCTGCCAAACGAATTTCTTTTCGTCCCCAATCTGCCAACTCAATATCTTTGATTTTATAAGGCAAACTTAAATCTAATGCTGTTTTACTAACTGCCATATGAAATTTATTTTTTAACTTTATAGAATTACAAAGATACTGAAAGATTTTAAACTGAATAAATGCTATTTATATTCTTTTTTTAGATATCTTAATTTAAAATTATAATTATTATGTGTTTATCCCCTTATTTTATAAAAGACAGAAAAGAAAAAGTAGTAATCGACGATAAGATTTTAAAAGAGAAAATTGATCCTTTTACTTATGAAGTTGCGAGAAATGCTGGTACAGAACGTGCATTTTCAGGAAAATATTGGGATTTAGATGTTGGAGGTACTTATTATTGTGCAATTTGTGGCAATAAACTATTCCACTCCCATCAAAAATTCTACAGTACTTGCGGTTGGCCGAGCTTTATGGAAGCTGCAGAAAAGGACAATATGATTTATAAAGAAGACCTTTCTTTTGGCATGAAGAGAATAGAAGTATTGTGCTCTTTATGCGATAGTCATTTAGGACATATTTTTAATGATGGTCCCCCTCCTAGTTATAAGCGATTTTGTATAAATTCTGAAGTAATTCATTTAGATCCTGATAAAAAAGATGAAAATGAGTAAAATAATTAACGATCCAGTATATGGCTTTATTAGAATTAAAAATCCTTTAGTTCAAAAGATTATTGACCATCCTTATTTTCAACGTTTACGCAGAATCAAACAAATGGGTTCAGCCGAACTGGTATATCCTGGGGCTAATCATACGCGATTTCATCATTCTTTAGGTGCTTATCATTTAATGGGAGTAGCTTTACATGAGCTACAGCTTAAAGGTATTAAAACTTCTAAGGAAGAACGGCTTCATAGCTCCTTAGCTATTTTATTACATGACATCGGACATGGACCTTTTTCTCATGCTTTAGAAAAAATAATTATTCCTGGATTACACCATGAATCTTTAAGCAAACAATTAATACAGGTTTTAAATGAAGAATTTAATGGTAAGTTAGAACAAACTCTAGCTATTTTTAATAATACCTACACTGATAAGCCTTGGTTACACGCTTTGATTTCTTCTCAATATGATATGGATAGAATGGATTATCTAAATAGAGACAGTTATTATACAGGTGTTTCAGAAGGAGTTATCGGTTATGATAGGATTTTACATATGCTTACTGTGCAAAATGACACTCTGGTAGTAGAGGAAAAAGGATTGCATTCTATTGAAAAGTTTTTAATTGCCAGAAGAATAATGTATTGGCAAGTATATCAACATAAAGCGGTATTAGCTGCTGAACTTATTATCAATCAAATTCTTAAGCGAGCAAAAGAACTGTTCTTACAAAATAAAGATATCTATGTACTTTCTCCTTTAAAATATTTTTTTGCTTTAGAAAATGAAAATAAAAATTTCAATAATTTAGATTATAAAAGCTTGGAATTATTTTGCGAATTAGATGATTATGATATTGTTCAGCATATTAAAATATGGTCAAAGAGTAATGATTATGTTTTAAGTCAACTATGTAAGGGGTACTTAGAAAGAAAAATATACAAAATCATTAGCTTTAATGAAGAGACGCACAAAGAATGGAAAGAAAAAATGGAAAATATGCATGCCAATCATTTAAACAATCAAGAAGAGTTAAACTACTTTGTATTTAATGGTAAAGCCTCCAATCGTTTTTATGATATTCAGAGTGATGCTATTTTATTTCAAAGCAAATCCGGAAATCTTAAAAGTTTACATGAATATGAACACAGTTTAATTCATGCAGAGATACCTTTAGTTTTAGAAAAAAACTATTTAGCCTATTTTCCCCACGAAGAAAGGAAATGATTAAAAAACCCATTTTATGGAGCCATGTATCCAAGTAGATATCGCTCCATTTTCCTCTTCTAACACTAATTGTCCTTTAGTATTAATCTTTATAATTTTTGCTTTAAACCTTTTATTATCATCTAAGGCAACAAATTCCTGTATTTTATTTTTTCGAAACAACAATGCATTATATGTAGTAATAATTTTTTCCGGATTTTTATAAATATGCAAAAAATTCAAAATTGCATTTCTAATTTCCTGCATCCACCAAAATGGATCTAATTCTTGTTCTTTTAATATATCTTCTAATCCAATAGCATTAAGTTCATTAAAATCTATTTTGGATTTAACATTTTGACCAATTCCTACCACCGCCCAATTCCATTTCCCATCAGAAAAATTATTTTCTATTAAAATACCTGTAGATTTTCTTTCATTAATATAAATATCATTGGGCCATTTTATTTTCACATCTACGCTTTTTGGCAAATTTTCTTCCAATACATACTGCACAGCTAAAGCAATTAACATAGAAAAAACAAATATTTTATCTGCTTCAAAAGGAGCTTTTAAAATTAGGCTCATTTTAATATCTTCATCTTCATTTTTCCATATTTTTTCCCTTTGCGCTTTAGGCTGTAATTGCTTTTCTGCAGCTATAACCATTCCGTGTTGCGCCACTTCGTCGGAGATATATTCCATGGCATAATTATTGGTACTATTTACATGAGATAAGTAAACTAACCAAGGGTATTTTTTATTTTTTAAGGTAAGTGCCAAAATATTACTTAATTTTGGAGGAAAATTACATTATTAATCATTAAAAGAACTGTATTCATTGAAAAAAATAGTTCAAAAATTAGAAAACAGAGATAAGTCAAGCGCAAAATTGACGCGTGATAGCTTATTATTCAAAGTTATTTTGGATGCCGTACTTACAAAAAACGGACAAAATGTCAATTCTTTAGATTTAAGAGACATAGAAGAATCTATCACAGATTTTTACATAATTTGTGATGTAGAGACCAATACGGAAATGCAAGCAATTGCAAACTTTGTAGAAAAGCAAGTACGCGAGCTTTGCCATGAAAAGCCATTTGCTTTAGAAGAAAGTGATGAATGGGCTTTATTAGACTATATAAATATAGTTTTACATATTTTCAAGCCAGAAGAAAGAGCTTTCTATGACTTAGAGGGAATGTGGAGTGATAGTAAAAAAATGTCCCATAATTAAAACAAATCATTGGTATTTATTTGAAATTTATTTAAAATAAGACAAAATATGAGTAATAGAACAGGAGGAATGCCTCCTACCCCTCCACCAAGAAGAAGACCTACAAGTGGTGGAAATAGAAAAGGACCAAAATTTAATTTATTTTGGATTTATGGTTTAATTGTATTGTCTTTAATTAGTATTAATATTTTCAGTAGAGGTGGTGATTCTGCAGAAAAGATTAATTCCTTTTTGGAATTTAAAAACGAATACTTATTAGAAGATAAAGTAGAGCGCGTTGTTGTCGTTAACCAAGAGTTTGCGGAAGTTTATTTGAAAAAATCAGAACAAGAGCAGCGTGAAGAAGAGCAAAACAGAAGAGCACCAATCGGATTTGGCGCTAGTAAAAAACCTGATTTAAAATTCAATATCGGTTCTTATGAAGTTTTCGATAAGAAGTATGAAGAGGTAATGCAACAATTTGAAGAGGAAAATAAAGCGCAAATTCCTGTTGAAATTGAAAGTAGAGGAAGCTTTTTTAGAGATTTATTTTCTTCAGGAATCCTTATGCTAGTTCTTATCGTAGTGATGTGGATATTCCTATTCCGTAGAATGAGTGGTGCCGGAGGCGGTGGCGGCGGAGCAGGTGGCGGTATCTTCAATATTGGTAAATCTAAAGCACAATTATTTGAAAAAGGCTCTTTAGTAGATATTACATTTAATGATGTTGCAGGATTAGATGAAGCTAAAGTGGAGGTTATGGAAATTGTTGACTTCCTTAAAAATCCTAAAAAATATACTTCTCTTGGTGGTAAGATTCCTAAAGGTGCATTATTAGTAGGACCTCCAGGAACTGGTAAAACTTTATTAGCAAAAGCTGTTGCTGGTGAGGCTCAAGTACCATTTTTCTCATTATCTGGTTCTGATTTTGTAGAAATGTTTGTGGGTGTAGGCGCAAGTAGAGTTAGAGATTTATTTAAACAAGCTAGAGAAAAAGCTCCTTGTATCGTATTTATTGATGAAATAGATGCAATTGGAAGAGCAAGAGGTAAAAATGCTGTGATGAGTAATGATGAAAGAGAAAATACATTAAATCAGCTACTTGTTGAAATGGATGGTTTTAGTGGTGATTCAGGTATTATCTTACTTGCAGCAACAAATAGACCAGATGTATTAGACTCTGCTTTATTGAGACCAGGACGTTTTGATAGACAAATTTCTATTGATATTCCTGATATTGTAGGTAGAGAAAAAATCTTTAAAGTACACCTTGCTCCTATTAAAACAGAGCCTAATTTAGATGTTAATAAACTAGCATCGCAAACGCCTGGATTTGCAGGAGCTGATATTGCAAATATTTGTAATGAAGCAGCACTAATCGCAGCAAGACAAGGTAAGGAATTTGTTACTATGCAAGATTTTAATGATGCTATTGATAGAGTAATTGGAGGATTAGAAAAGAAAAATAAAATCATTTCTCCAGATGAAAAGAAAATTATAGCTTATCATGAAGCAGGACATGCAGTTTGTGGTTGGTTCCTTGAACATGCGCATCCTTTAGTAAAAGTTTCTATTGTTCCGAGAGGTGTAGCAGCATTAGGTTATGCTCAGTATTTACCAAGAGAACAGTACTTATACACAGTAGATCAAATGAATGATCAAATTGTAGGTTTATTTGGCGGAAGAGCAGCAGAACAGTTGATTTTTGGACAAATTTCAACAGGTGCACAAAATGACCTTGAGCGTGTTACGAAAATGGTTTATTCTATGGTTTCTATTTATGGTATGACGGATGAAATCGGACATGTGAGCTTCCATGATACTCAAAGAGAAGGATATATGTCTAAACCTTATTCTGAAGCAACGGCTGAAAAGATTGATGATGTAGTTCGTAAAATAATTAAAGAACAGTACGAAAGAGCTATGGATTTATTAACTAAACATATGGAAGGTTTAGAAGCTGTAGCACAAGAATTATTAGACAAAGAAGTCATCTTTAAAGATGACTTAGAACGTTTAATAGGTAAAAGACCCTTTGATGATCCTCATGTTTCTGATATAAGACCAGCTGCTGAAAGCTTACCTGTTGAAGATGCATTAAAAAATCAAGGAAATCAAAGTAGCTCGGACAATTCAAAAAATGAAGAGCAAGAAAAAGAAAATTAATCATTATTTTAATAAAAAATATCCGTCAAAATTGGCGGATATTTTTTTATGTCTTTTTAAATATCATATTTTTTCTTACTAAAAAAAGTTAAAAACAAAGTAATTAGGGACATTCAGAAAACAAAATAATTTCTGTTTATTCTAACAATAAAAAATAATTATTGCTTCTTTTTCATAAAGTTTTTATGAAAATGGAATTCCTACTAATTTTGAGACAATTTTTTTCAGGCCACTTTTTTAATTTTTCCTCTTAACTTGATTTCCATTTCTAGGGGGGAAAGATACCCTAAAGATGAATGTATTCTTTTTGTG
>Ga0079225_10002390_pt1 | contig 10802 bp, 10 predicted proteins | sample Poulit2012_FD_76344 | JGI IMG/M metagenome (GOLD analysis project Ga0079225, IMG submission 76344) | Agricultural soil microbial communities from Georgia to study Nitrogen management - Poultry litter 2012 | ecosystem: Environmental > Terrestrial > Soil > Agricultural land | place: USA: Georgia...
CGCGGCGAGGGTGTCGCGATCGGTGGCCACGTGCTGCGCCTGGGACAACGCCTCCCCCACGACTCGTCGCCCCCAGAGCGCCAGCCGCCCCGCCCGGGAGGCTTCCTCGGCCAGTCCGGTCCGGACCCGTTCGACGATGAACTCGGAACTGCTGCCGCGATCCAGCACCGTGAGCACCAGCTCCCGGGTCTCCGGGTCGACGCGGGCGGCGATCTCCCGGTAGAAGTCGTGCGCCATGCCGTCGCCGATATACGCCTTGACCAACCCCTCCAGCCAGTCTGTCGGCGCAGTGCGCTGATGGAACAGCGTCAACGGCTCCACGAAGGGTGCCATGGCGTCGTCGATCGCGACACCCAGCCCGGCCAGGCGGTCGCGCAGCAGAACGAAGTGCCCGTACTCCTCCGTGGCAATGCCGGCAAGAGCCGCCTTGTCGCTGAGTGTGGGGGCCATACCAGCGTCCGCGGCCAACCGCTCGAAGGCCGTGAGCTCACCGAAACCGAGGACACCGAGCAGGTCGATGACCCCGGCACGGTACTCGGCATCATCGAGAGCGGCCGTCGACTCCGGACCGGCGGGATCAGTCATAGGCCGACACTCTAGTTGTCCCGGGCGCCGGCAAGCGCAGCCCGAAGCGCTATACTGGTTGGCTGTACACCCCGGCGTCCGGGCGAGTCGACGGGCGCCCAGCGACCCGATGAGACGAGACATCCTGACTTTCCGTGACCTCGGGGTCATCACCCCGACCGCCGACGCCCTCGAGCGCGTCGGGATCACTGAACCCTTCCCGATCCAGCAGTTGACCCTGCCTGCCGCGCTTGCCGGCGGCGACGTCATCGGCCAGGCCCGCACCGGAACGGGCAAGACCTTCGCCTTCGGCTTGCCCCTGTTGCAGCGCATCGTGCTGCCCGACGACCGCGACTACGCCGACGTCGCCGAGCCGGGCAAACCGCAGGCGCTGGTGGTCACCCCGACCCGGGAGTTGGCCGTCCAGGTCAGCAACGACCTGGAGACGGCTTCGGCAATACGCACCGCACGCATCCTCACCGTCTACGGTGGCCGGGCCTACGAGCCGCAGGTCGAGGCACTGCAGCGGGGGGTCGACGTGGTCGTGGGGACGCCTGGCCGCTTGCTGGACCTGCACGGTCAGCGCTATCTCGACCTTTCGCACGTCAAGGTCCTGGTCCTCGACGAGGCCGACGAGATGCTCGACCTCGGCTTTCTGCCCGACGTCGAGAAACTGATCTCAGCCACGCCCGAGTTGCGCCAGACCATGCTGTTCTCGGCCACCATGCCGGCCGCGATCGTGAACCTCGCCAGGCGCTACATGCGGCACCCGCTCAATGTGCGCGCCGAGGCGGCCGAGGAGACCCCGATCGTCCCGGCCACCGCTCAGTTCGTCTATCGAGCGCATCATCTGGACAAGGACGAGATGATCGCCCGCATCCTCCAAGCCGAGGGGCGCAAGCTCACGATGATCTTCAGCCGTACCAAACGTGCGGCAGGGCGGTTGGCCGACGAACTCACCCGTCGCGGCTTCGCGGTGGCTGCGGTGCACGGGGACCTGGGGCAGGGGGCTCGGGAGCAGGCACTGCGCGCATTCCGCAGCGGCAAGGTCGACGTACTGGTCGCCACGGACGTCGCCGCACGCGGAATCGACATCGAAGACGTGACGCACGTGATCAACCTCGCCTGTCCCGAGGACGAGAAGACCTATCTACACCGGATCGGTCGGACAGGGCGCGCTGGCGCAAGCGGTGTCGCCATCACCCTGGTCGACTGGGACGATCTTGCCCGGTGGCGGATGATCAACGACGCGCTCGGGCTGCCATTTCCCTCGCCACCGGAGACGTACTCCAGTAGCGAGACGCTCTACCACGAACTCGGCATCCCGTCCGACGCGACGGGCACCCTCCCCGTCGAGCAGCGCACCCGCGCCGGGCTACGCGCGGAGAAGGTCGAGGACATCGGCGAGACCGGCCAGCGCGCCGGCAGCGCTCGCAACGGCCAGGCCTCGGGCGGCCGCTCCCGGAAGCGGTCCCGTTCGGGTGGCCAGTCCCGTTCGGGTGAGCGATCCGGCAGCCAGTCTTCCGAAGGGGGTCAGTCGAACGGACAGTCGTCGACCGGCAGCCGATCGAGGCGTCGTCGTCGGCGTACCCGTGGCGGCCAACCGGTGACCGGATCCTCGTCCGAGGGCTGACCACCGGCCCATCAGGTACGGACGACGACCACCTCGGCGCCGACGGGCGCGAAGTCCCAGAGTGCCTCGGCATCCTCGACATCCTGGCGGATGCAGCCATCGGACAGCGGCGTACCGAGCTCGGACAGCGTCTGCACCTGCTCACCGGAGTCCTGGGACACCGGGATGTCGTGGAAGCCGATGTTCGCGTTCTCCCCACGGGTGAAGCGGACCATGTACTCCATCGTCTCGGTGTGCTTCCAGCTGACCGCGTGCCGTGAGGTGGAGAAGACCTCGTACGTGCCGGGCTCGAGGTTGTCGTAGCGGCTAGCGCTGACCATGTACCTGCGATGTTCGGAGCCGTCGGCGTCGACGAGCCACACCTGCTGGGCGGTGAGATCCAGTACCACGCGCTTGCCCGAGCCGGAACTCTCCGGGATCTCCCCCGTAGCCTCAGGCTTGCGATCGGGATCGGTGGGCGCATCCGGGGCTTGAGCTGCCGCAGCGGCTGCCGATCCGACCGACGCCGCCACGGATAGGTAGGCCTCGGGCCCTTCCGCGCTGGTCTGACTCGGCCGCGACGGCTCGCTGGACGATGGTGGTGCCGCGCTCTGTCCCACTGCGGAGCCCATGGCGATGGCCCCGACGGTGCCCACGACGCAGCCCAGGACCAGCATGGCGCGCCCCAGACGGGGCTGCACCCGCCGCGACGACATCCGTCGCACGCCACTGGTCAAGGCCACGGCAGCCGCCCTTCCTGCTCGATCGTGAGTGCGATCCTACCGACGGTGGCACCACAGGTCGGGCAACGAGGACACGTCTGTGGATCGAATAGTGTGCCAACCGTGAGTACACGTGAACCGATGCGCCGGCTCGTCGAAATGCCGCCCGGGGTCTCGGCCACCACCATCACGACCGAACGAACATCACACGCTGTTCTCGTGGCCGAGGCGGAGGGCGCACGAGGGGTCGTCGTACTGGTGCCCGGCTGGACCGGCAGCAAGGAGGACTTCGCTGCCATCCTGCCGTTGCTGGCTGCACGCGGGTTCCGCGCAGTGGCGATCGACCAACGGGGACAACACGAGTCACCGGGGATCGACGACGCAAGCGCCTACACCCTGGATGCCTTGGCCGCGGACCTGGTCTCGCTCACCCAGTCAGTCGTGCGTCGAGACGTCCCGGTCCACGTGGTCGGGCACTCGTTCGGTGGCCTGGTGACCCGTGCCGCGGTTCGCGCCGCCGTGGCCGACGGGTTGGACGTTTTCGCCTCGATGACCTTGATGTGCTCCGGGCCTGGCGGTGTTCCACCAGCCGACCGGGAGTTGCTGACCTCGCTGGCGGACTCGGTGCTGGAGGACGGGCTGGCGACGTCGTGGGAACGCTTGCTCGCCCATGAACGCGAGGCTGGTGTCCCTCGCCAGAGCCCGGAGATCGAGGCATTTCTGCAACGGCGGTTCCGTGCCAACCACCCGGTGAGCCTGGAGCAGATCTCGCGGGTACTCGCATCCGCGGTCGACGACATCGACGCCACCAACGATGCCTTGGCGAAAGCGGACATCCCGGTGCTCGTGGTCTACGGCGCCGACGACAACCGGTGGCCGGTGGCCGAGCAGGAAGCCATGGCGCATCGCCTGGGTGTGGGCGCCGTCGTGGTCGACGGCGCTGCGCACTCCCCGGCGGTGGAACGACCCGATGTCACCGCGGGGGTGTTGGCGGACTTCTGCGCCGCGGTCTCGAGCACGTCACCGCCGGGCTAGGTGTTGCGGGTTGGGACGTTCGTGACAGGGCGTCGGCCGCGTGCGGGTTCAGCGTCGCGGGGTTCGAAGGTGGATGCGCTCGCCGGACTTGCCGAAGAGGCTGAGGACCTCGACGGTTCCGCGTCCTGCTGCGCCGAACCAGTGGGGGATCTGGCAGTCAAACTCGGCCGCTTCGCCTGCACCCATGGCGAAGTCCTGGTCGCCGAGCTGCACGCGGAGCTGCCCGCGCAGGACGTAGAGCCATTCATGGCCAGCGTGAGTTCGTAGGTGCGTTTCTTCGTCGTGGGCGGGGATGAGCATCTTGTAGGCGCGGGGTTCGCCCTGCTGTCGCGACAAGGGGATCAGCACGCGGCCATCCCTCTTGGTGGGACGCTGCGGCACTCGCGGGTCGAGGATGCGGGGTGCGGCAGCGATCTCGTCCAGTGGCACACCGAGGGCCGCTGTGATCGGGAGGAGCAGCTCGAGGCTGGGCTTGCGCTGGCCTGATTCGAGCCGCGACAAGGTGCTGGTCGAGATTCCGGTGGCACGGCCGAGGTCGGCCAGGCTGAGGTTCTTCTTCTCGCGTGCATCGCGAAGGCGCGGAGCGATCTGCTCGATCACGGCACCGACGCTAGGTTGGTCATCCACGGAGTGAAGTCAACCAGTCCATCCCGGAAACGGCAACGAATGTTGTCGATCCCGTCGCCTCATCCGGATCGTGTCAGCCGAGGTGATCCACATGGAGACAACGACAATCTCGCCGGGTGACGCGGCGACGGAAATCTGGGACAGCGTGATCATCGGCGGAAGTGCTGCCGGGCTGTCTGCAGGCCTGGTGCTCGCGAGGGCACGGTTCAGTAGTTTGGTGGTCGACAACGGAGCGCCGAGGAACAGTCCCGCGGCGCAGATGCATGGGTACCTGACCCGTGACGGCATGGCACCAAGGGACTTCGTCGCTGCCGGGCAGCACGAGCTTGCCGGATACGGTGCTTCGATCGTCCAGGCGACCGCAACCGAGGCTGCGCGCGCGGCCGATGGCACATTCGCCCTGCGGCTCGCCGATGGCCGCACCGTGGGCGCCCGGTCGCTGCTGGTCGCCACCGGGCTGACCGACGAGTTGCCGGAGATCCCAGGGCTGGTCGATGGGTGGGCGACGGTGGTGCACCACTGCCCGCACTGCCACGGGTATGAGGTGAGGGACCGGAAGATCGTGGTCATCGGCTCGACCATGGGACCGCTTTCGGCTCATCTGGCGGCACTGATGCGCCGCCAGAGCGCATCGGTGACATTCTGCGTGAACGGAGCCGACGTCGACGAGGCCGAGCTGCAGCGCCTCTCGGCCTATGGCGTGACCGTCATCGACGCGCGTGTGGAACGAGTCTCGACTGACGGCTCGGCCGGGGACGACGGATCCCGGGTTGTCGTCGAACTGGGCACCGGGGAGTCATTGACCTGCGCGGCAATCTTCGTCGCGCCGCGCCCGGCACCGCACGACACCGTGTTGACCACGCTCGGTGCCCGGACCGATCCAGCGACCGGGCTGGTGGCCGTCGACCCCTCGGGGGCGACGAGCATCAACGGCCTGTGGGCGGCCGGGAATGTGGTCAACCCGCGTGCCCAGGTGATCGCAGCTGCCGGTGCCGGATCTGCTGCTGGCATCGCGATGTCGAGTTGGCTGCTGGAACGCGAGCTGTCAGCGGCGATTGCGGTGTCCTGGGGTGAAGTCCGATGACCGGCACCGTCGCCGAGACGTCCCGCAAGTCCAGCAGGCTGCCTGCTGGCGTTTACCTGCTCGGCTTCTGCCTCTTCGCGATGGGAAGCGCAGAGTTCCTCCTGGCCGGAGTTCTGCCCGCGGTGGCAACCGACCTGGAGGTGCCGCTTTCGGCGGCCGGATACCTGATCACCGCGTTCGCGCTCGGCGTCGTGATCGGCGGTCCGCCGTTTGCCGTGCTCAGCCTGCGTTGGCCACGCCGCACCGCGCTGGTAGCGGCCCAGGGCGCCTTCGCGGCCTGCATCGCCGCGGGCCTGTTGGGCAACTACCCGGTCCTTCTGATCACCAGGGCGCTTGCGGGTGTCGCCTATGCCGGCTTCTTCGCGGTCGCGACGGTGACCGCCATTAGCCTGGTCACCCCTGATCGGAACGCCAGGGCCTCGGGCGTCGTGGTCAGCGGCCTCAGCGTCGCCATGGTGGCCGGCGGTCCGGCCGGCACACTGCTGAGCAGCTTCACCGGGTGGCGAGGAGGCTTCTGGGCCGTCGTGGCACTCACCCTCGTCGGCGTCGTCGGGTGCCTGCTCGCCATCCCGAACGCGGATCCTCGTGGTGCTTCGACCGCCAAGCGGCAGGTCTCTCACGAATTGGCGAACCTGCGCAACCCCAGGCTCTGGGGGATCTGGGCGATCACCATCCTTACGACGGCCGGCTACATGATCACCTACAATTACCTCGCCGCGATGCTCGCCGACATCACTCGAATGCCGCAATCGTGGATCCCGGCGGTCCTCACGCTGTTCGGGATCGGCGCGTTCGTCGGCCTATCGGTCGGTGGCCGCATTTCCGACAGGCGGCCCCACACCGCGCTACTGACCGGGTCCGCTGCTGTCGCGATCCTGGCACTGATCATGGTGCTAGCCATTCAGCAGACCTGGGCAGCCGCCGCCACCGCGTTTCTGCTGGGCATCGCGGCGTTCGTGCTCAACCCGGCCGTCTACGGTCGCGTGTTCGCTCTCGCGGCGCACGCACCCACTCTGGCCGGTGCCACCACGGTCTCGGCGTTCCAGTCGGGAATCAGTCTCACCCCCGCACTAGCCGGGATCGCGCTCGGCCAGGACGCCGCCCTGACCACAGTCTGTGTGATCGGATCCATCCTCGCCCTCTGCGCCGTTCCGTTGATCCTTATCGACCGAGCACAGCACGGCGCGACCGGGCTCCGTGATCGACCCGGATGGAGAGAACAACCGCAAGCCAGGGAAGATCACCGCCCACTGGCCCGGGCACATGGTGCACCTGGACGTGAAGAAGGTCGGCCGAATCCCTGACCGATCGCGGTCTGGAACATCCACGACAACTACCACCGACCACACAGCGGAGCCGGTGGCCGGCCGCCACCATCGCGACTTCGGGACGGCGTCGCCAACGTCCAACCCTCATACAACTAGCCGGGATCAGTCGGGTAAAGCCGACCACGACGGTCGTCGTGACGCGGTCTGCGAACCCTCGGGACAGATCCCTACGAAATCGCACCATCCGCACAGCGAGGACGGTTGTGGCGGGAATGTCTCGTCACCGGTGGAACCCTCGCGGAACGCAGCGTCAGCGGCCGCTGTCTCGCTGGCCACGGCGTCGGCGCGGTCGAGTTGTCGGCGCACGCTGGCCTCGTCGTGGTCCCAGGCGGCCACCTCACCGCTGGGAAGGTGGTGCAGTTCCACCTGGGTGCACGGTGTGCGCAGGGTGCGCCAGGTCGCCGCGGCGTAGATCGCCAGCGCCTGGGAACTCTTCGCGTCGTGTAGGTCAGGCGCGAAACGTCCGGTCTTGTAGTCCACGACGACGAGCTGCCCGTCACGTTCGTCGATCCGATCCACACGGCCGGAGAGGGCCACACCGCCGTAGACGATGCTGACGGTGCGCTCCACGCCGCGAGGCTCGGCGCCCGGATCCAGCGTCGCGGTGTATCGCGCCACCATCTCGCTCACTCGTGCCTGCCACGCTGTGCCGTGCTCGTCGTCGGCGAACCCACCGCGCGCGGGCCCGGCCACGGCGTCCGGCCATGCCTCGTTCACAGCTTCCGCGGCCGCCGCCGGTGTCCGCTCGGCGACGGGCAGGCGCCACCAGGACGCCAGAGCCAGGTGTGCGACGGCTCCGACGGTGTTGTGCGCCCACGGCGGACCCTTCGGTGGCCGCGGGCGGTCCAGGTAGGTGTAGCGGTACCGGCGTGGACACTGCTGCCAGGTCGCCAGACGGGTCGGTGTCGCCGAGGTGAGCCGCTGCGGCATCCCACTCAGAGGCTGCTGGTCGCTCATGATCCGCTCACTTGTGGCAGCCAGTCGGGAGCGGTGCCGTACGGCAACAGATCAACCTCACGTCCCAGTCGGCGCATGTCGGCCGCACGTACGTCGTCGACCAGCAGCACACCTGCGTCCTGTGGGCGGAAGATGGTCCACATCCAGCACCCCTCCCACTCACCGGCGTAGGTCGCGCGGTCCGGCGCGGCGTCGACCTGCCACAGCGGGACGGCATGGGTGGACACGGTGATCGCGGCCGCTGGTGCGCCAACAACGGCCGAACCGGGGTCGACCTCGGCGAGTCCGGCCAGCCCCGCACCCAGACCGACACCAGGTTCTTCGGCGACCAGCACCCAGTCCGCAGCACCGCCCAGCGGGTGCGGACCGCTGAGTACCAGCCCGGCACCGCGCACACCGGTGGTCTCGTCGCCGGCAAGCACCAGCGCGCCGAGCACCCACCCTCGCGGCAGTGGCCACGGCAACCACAGCGGAACGTCCAGGGTGGTGGCAATCCCACTGATCACCTGTGCCGACGGCTCGCGGAGCACCCGCGCGGGCAGCACCACCCCGTGTGCTGCACATGTCCAGCGCGCCGACCACGCACTCGGCTCCCGAAGGGTTCGTGCACACCGCGGGCACATCGTCGACCGCCCCATCAGGGGACCATCTCCACCGGGTCACCGTGCGGTCCGACATCGGCCAGGTGCCGATCGTCCCCGACGCCATCGGCGTAGACGCTGCTGCGCAACTCGAAGGTGTGCAGGCCGTGCCGGCCCGGTTCCAGCCGGACGTGGACGATCGGCCGCGACCTGGAGGCCGCGACGATGGCGTCCTGCACCCGCTGCCGCTCGTCCTGGTCCATGTACTGTGCCACCACGGAGTGCCAGACCACGCTCACCGTGGTTGGATCCTGATCGAGTGGGTCCTGTTCGGTCAGCATCTGGTGCAGCCACGGTGCCGCCGCAGCCTGGTCGACCGTCCAACCGGTTCGGCCGGTCATGCTCAACGCCTGCAGCAGTCGGGCATCGCGGTCATGATGGTCCGGCCAGCAGAAAGAGCGCAGCCGCAGCCAGCCCTCCTCGCTGCGCGGATCGACCGGCCGCAAGTCGCAGCCCCGGCGTTCGACCAGCTCGAAGCCGGCCGGGGCGAAGGTCCCGCGCACCAACCCGTGCAGGCGCACCGGGGAATCGGCGGCGCCCCACTCCCATCCCGCCCCGGAGTGGTGGAATCGGTCCACCTGCAGGTTCAAACCTCCGCTGGCGCCGACCTCCAGCAGCCGCACCCGATGACGCCCGGTGCGGTTCACGGCGTCGGACAGCCCGACCAGTAGCGCGGCGGCGCGGCCCACTTCGTTCGTCTGCGGCGGGCTCGACAACTCCGACCTGATCCGGACGAGGTCCTCGACCAGCACACGTCGGGCCGCGGGCCACACGCCCCGGATGTCCAGCCACCCACCGACATTCGGATAGTAGGCAGCCAGACCTGGTTCGCGGCCACTGAGCACACGGCGATACAGCGCCGCCAACAGCCGTAGTTGCACCACGTCTTCGGGCACGGAGCTCTCCCACCCGGCGCACACCTCGGCAACCGGCCCGCCGGCCCGGATGTCGTCTGCCATCACGCTCATCAGCCGGGCGTACAGCGGCGCGCCCATGCGTTCGCACGCCTGCCCGTGCTCAGCGAAACGCTCGGCCAAGGAGTCCATCGCGGCAGGATAGCCCGCGTGTGCAGACGTCCGGCAGCGTCGTAACCTGTCTTGGCCTCGTGCCGGGCCGGTGACTGGCCTCGTGCCGGCCCGGTGCTGATGTGATCAGCCCTGCAGGTTGAACTGGGCCAGATGGTTGCGAGCGTCCTCGGCATGTTGGTGCTGGCACAGGACGTCGTACTGCGCAGCGATGATTGCGCTCTGCGAGGTGAAGTCGCGGTTGCGCCCGGTCAGTGCGTAACCCACCAGGCCGAGGATCAGCATGAAGATCGCACCCCACACGGCGGTGAGCACGATGGTGCCGAGCACGCCGCCTGCGGGCCCGGCGAACAGCGCGAGCACCAGACCGACGAAGAGCCCCAGCCACAGCCCGGTCACGACACTGCTGCCGGCTACCTTCGCCCAGGTGAGCCGGCCGGTGACCCGTTCCACCTTGCGCAGGTCAGTGCCGACGATGGCCAAGTGCTCGACAGGAAACTCCTGGTCGGAGAGGTAATCAACGGCCCGTTGCGCCTGCTCGTACGTCTCGTAGTGGCCGACCGGCAGCCCGGTCGGCAAACCTGGCACGGTCGATGCCATGGTGGCACTCCCTCACGGTCGTTCGTTGCCGTTCACTAGCCTACTCGCAGACAGCGAAGGCTGTGCTGAGACGATGCTGACGACGATTCGCCACCCAGGCAGCCACACAGGCACGTTGCTGCGCACTGAGCATGAGGAGAACTCCTGTGACGTCACGACCTCTGGGGAAACAGTCCATGCCGCGCCCCGGGCCCGGGTCCCGTCCCTGGAGGAGCCACGCGGCTCGACGTGGTGGCGCCATCCTGGCATCCGCCGCACTACTGGTCCTTGCCGCATGCAGTGGCGGCGCCTCCGAGCAGAGCACCGACGACGGCACGAGTGCAGGTGGTGGCACGGTGACCGTCGGCGCGACACTCGAGCCGACCAGCCTGGATCTGACCTCCGTGTCCGGCGCCGCTATTCCACAGGTGCTGCTCTACAACGTCTATGAGACGTTGGTGAAGATCGACCCGAGCAGTGGTGAGCTCGCCCCGCTGCTTGCGCAGGACTGGGAGGTCTCCGACGACGGACTGACCTATACGTTCAACCTGGTGCCTGATGCCACCTTCCACGACGGGCAGCCATTGTTGGCCAGCGACGTGGTGTGGAGCCTCGAGCGGGTCCGCGA
>Ga0079225_10002391_pt1 | contig 10801 bp, 7 predicted proteins | sample Poulit2012_FD_76344 | JGI IMG/M metagenome (GOLD analysis project Ga0079225, IMG submission 76344) | Agricultural soil microbial communities from Georgia to study Nitrogen management - Poultry litter 2012 | ecosystem: Environmental > Terrestrial > Soil > Agricultural land | place: USA: Georgia...
GCCCTGAATTTAAATCAAAAATATAACATGTAAATACTCAAAGTTATTTATCCTTATCTATTTTCTTTATTTTTTTCTCTATTCGTTCTTTTTCAGAATTATTTGCTATATTTTTCTCTAATGCAATAGTATAATAATTTGTAGCTGATTTCAAATCGTTTATACTTAATGCCATATCTCCTGCAAGCTCCCAAGTATAAAAGTAATCAGGATTTAACTTTATAAAAGCTACAACTTCTTCTATATTTTTAATAGACCATTTTTTATGTTGCCATAAATTTTGTTTTTCCTTAAAAAGAATAAAATTTTTAAAGCTTTCCCATTCTATTTTATCAGATGCTGCTATGCTTTTATTAAAGCTTATATCCGAGAAATCCATCCAACTTTTGCTTAATAATTCGATTAAGTTATAATGCATAAACTTCCCCATTTGCCAAGGATATGTACTTAACCAAAAAGAAGTTTCCTTATTATCAAAGATAATCGAGTGATGGGCAATGAATTGATTAATAGCTTTTTCATTGCCTAATCCCAATTTTTCAGAGTTTAAACCTGAAAAATCTCTTAAAATCTCTGCTATATCATAGATACTTATCTTTGCATTTTCTTGTATTAAATAATTTGTTTTTTTAGACCTATAAAAGCTAGCATCTTCTAGAACGGTAGCAGGATTCTTTATGGATAATTCCTCCGTTTGATAGTGATTCGTGCATGTAATATAATCACTATTATTACTCCTATACAGTTTGGTTTCTGTTGGTGTTTTTTCTATAGTAACTGCAAATCCATCTTCAGCACTTGCTATTAAAAACGATTCACTTACAAACATTTTTCTTTTTTCAATAATGGCATATGCTTCTTCAATATTAGTAGCAAACTGCAATACTTCCCTAGCAACAAGCGATACCGGTGTTGCTGCAGCTTTTGGAATCTCTGAAGGTGCTGCATTAATAGTTACCGACAATCCTTTTTCATTAATTCCTGAAACTACACCAATAAACCCACCCCAAGTTATGGAACTATAGGCATATCCTGAATCAGGTTCAGCAATTAAAACAATTTTATTTTCAGCAAAAGCATCTCCAACATAAAAATCAAAATTTCTACCCACTAAGAGGTGTCCATTTTCACTTTTTTCGTCCCAAGTAGCAAAAGAAGTACATCCAACTAACATTAAATTTTGTAAAGCATGCCCTATATCATGTGCAGAATGGTAATTTAACAATCTGGCATAATTAGAACCTATCCAATTAAACTGTGGATCAGCATATTCTGAAATAGCCTTTATTTCTTTCTGATATATAGGAAGAACATTTTTCTCTAAATCTTTATTGATAATCTTTACAATGTATTTAAGAAAAGAAAGATAAGAAGTAGAAGGAATCATTCTTTGAATTTCCTCTGTAAAAGCAATTTCTTGTTCTTTGATAAGATCTTGTGATAAGATACCCTGCGCTTGTCCCATTTCTTCTGGACTTCCCTTAACATATAATATATGGTGTCCTGAAGCAGATTTTATATACCAATTATCTTTCCATTTTCTTAATGAATCGTTTATTTGGGTATAATTTTCTTTTTTAGGAAACTCCAAATCGGGACCTTTAGGTTCAGGATATAACCAAACCCAAATTAAAAATAGCAATAATAAAGCTAGCAATAATAAAATAGGGGAGAGTAGTATTAAAAGCCATTTTTTTAATTTCCTATTTTTTTTATTTTTTTGCATAACTATTTTTTAAACCATTGGTTGTATAAAATCTTTAAATAATGATTTTCATTTCTACTAATAATATTGTCTGCTTTGATTAGTTGTAAAGCAAAATTAAAGAAATCCAAGAGCTCTTCTTTATTTGCATCTTCAAGAAAGTCTTGGCAATATAATCTATAATGCTCTTCCCATTCTTCTGGCTTTAATGCAGAAATTATTTCCATTTCTCTATCTAAATTTACATAAAAGGGAAATTCTTGCACTAAATATTCTCTGATTATTTTATCTTTTTCAGAATTAAATCGAAAATCAATTGCTGATAGAATCATCAATAAGTGATAGCCAGCAATTGTTTTATTAGTTTTATGTCTTTTCATTAGTGTGGGTTATCTAATAATAATTCTAAATTAGTAAATTTAATATCAAAGCGTCTAGCAATAGCCAAGCTAGTAACACAACCTTTATATAAATAAACTCCACTTCTAATCCCTGACTTTTTATTTATCATCATTTCTATTCCACCTGATTCTCCTGCTTCAATTAGCATTGGCATTAAGATATTACTTATTGCTTGTGAGGCTGTTTTAGCAACTCCAGACGGTATATTAGGAACACAATAATGAATAACATCATGTTTTTTATAAATAGGATTTTCATGTGTTGTTGCTCTACTTGTTTCGAAAACACCACCACGATCTATGCTAACATCTACTATAACAGAGCCTGCTTTCATTTGGCTTACCATATCCTCTGTAACAACCACAGGAGTTAATCCATCTACAGGTTTTAATGCACCAACTGCAACATTTGCTGTTTTTAAATCTTCTAATAGTCTGTTCGGTTCAATAACAGAAGTATGACATCGGATGCCAATATTATTTTGCAAACGCATTAATCTATATACAGAATTATCGTATATTTTAACCGAGGCACCTAAGCCGATAGCTGTACGTGTTGCCATTTCTCCTACAACACCAGCACCTAAAATAACGACTTGGGCAGGAGGTACACCAGAGATTCCACCCAACAATATGCCTTTCCCTAAATCCAAATTGCTCAAATATCTTGCAGCAGTTAATATTGCTGAGCTTCCCGCTATTTCACTCATTGCACGAACAATAGGATATATTCCAGAATCATCCTTAATCGAATCAAAAGTCAAGGCCGTAATCCTCTTCTTCATTAAAGAGTCAACCATATCCTTTTTTAGAAATGGAATATGTACTGGTGATATTATAGTATGATGTGGTTTTAATAAATCAATCTCTTCTGGTGAAATTGGGCTGGATTTTATTATTAAATGCGCTCTTTTATATAGTGATTCTTTATCGTAAACTATTAATGCGCCAACATTACTGTACTCTATATCATAATAGCTTGCATTTTCACCGGCATTATGCTCTATTATTACTTGATGACCATTTTGAATTAAAACTGAAACTGCTTCAGGAGTTAAGGGCACTCTGTTTTCTTGAAAGGAGTAATCTTTAGGAATCCCAATTAACAATTCTTCGTTTTTGGGAATAATTTCCAACATTTCTTCTTGAATATCATAAGTGAATGAAGGTATATTATGCGGCCTGTTTATCATGAATTTAGAAGCTTAAACCTTTGAAATATAAAGGTAGTTAAAATATGACTAAAGTCAAATAAAATAACAAAATCTTATTGGTTATAAATAAAAATATCAAACTTTATATTGTAAAAAACAATTAATATTTATATAAAAAAAGCCACTTTTAAAATATATAAAAGTGGCTTTTTTTGTAGCGAGGACAGGGATCGAACCTGTGACCTTCGGGTTATGAGCCCGACGAGCTACCTCTGCTCTACCTCGCGATGTGGTTGCAAAGGTAGGGGAGTTAATTCATTTCACCAAATCTTTTACTTTATTTTTTTAAAGCAGTTAATAGAGACATTACACTTTCCTTCGCATCACCATACAACATGTCGGTATTTTCCTTATAAAACAAAGGATTCTCAACTCCAGAATATCCTGTTGCCATAGAACGTTTCATTACTATTACTTTATCCGCATCCCAAGCTCTAATCACAGGCATACCAAAAATTGGACTCGTTTCGTCATCTAATGCTCCAGGATTTACCACATCATTTGCTCCTATTACCATCACAATATCAGTATTAGCTAAATCATCATTTATTTCATCCATTTCCATAACGATATCATAAGGCACTTTCGCCTCCGCTAATAATACATTCATATGCCCAGGCAATCTACCAGCAACTGGATGAATAGAAAAAAGTACTTTCTTACCCTCCTTTCTTAATATATCTATTAATTCAAACAAGGGATATTGTGCTTTGGCTACTGCCATGCCATATCCTGGAACTATTACTATAGTCCTTGCTTCTCTTAATAATTCTGCAGTTTCATCATGAGTAATGGAAGTAATACTTCCTTCAATATTTTGATTTCTAACTGAATTATTTGTTCCAAAGCCTCCAAATATTACAGACCAAAATGAACGATTCATGGCTTCACACATAATAATTGATAATATTGCTCCTGAGCTACCAACTAAAGCACCTGTTACAATCAAAAGATCATTACCTAACATAAATCCTGCAGCTGCTGCAGCCCATCCTGAATAAGAATTTAACATGGAAATTACTACAGGCATATCTGCACCACCAATTGCCATAACTAAAATAAATCCTATAAATAAAGAAATTCCTGTCATTATCAATAAATAATTCATACCCTCAGTTCCTGGAGCTTGTACATAGAACACTCCAAGAATTATAGTGATAATTACTAGAATTATATTAATAGTATGTCTGCCTTTATAAGCTAAAGCTTTACTTCTAATTTTTCCATCTAATTTTCCCCAAGCAACTATAGACCCTGTAAAAGTTAAACCTCCAATAAAAACACCGATGTAAACCTCAATTAAATGAATGTTCTTTTCTATACCTATTAAAGACTGTGCTTCTGGATCAAGATAAGAGCCGAAACCAACTAGAACGGCCGCTAATCCAACAAAACTATGTAAAATTGCAATTAATTGTGGCATTGCGGTCATCTCCACCTTTCTAGCTACTAAAATTCCAATTACTGAGGCTATAATAATTGCAATTAAAGTATATGCTAAACCATCGGTTCCCCTACCTAATACTGTAGCTAATATAGCAATGGCCATACCTGTAATTCCATAAACCACACCACGCTTAGCTGATTCTTGAGAAGACAATCCACCTAAGCTAAGTATAAATAATATACTTGCAAATAAATAAGCTGCTGTTTGTATATGTTCTGATATCATTTTATAAAATTATTTTTTAAACATGTTTAACATACGACGGGTAACATAAAAGCCACCGACAATATTGATACTTGCAAGCAAGATTGCTACAAATGCTAGGATACTCAGTGGGCTGTTGATATTAGAGGTAATTTGCAATAATCCTCCAATAATAATAATTCCACTTATCGCATTGGTAACAGCCATCAGTGGGGTATGTAATGCATGGGTAACATTCCAGATTACCTGCCAACCTACAAATACAGCTAAAACAAATACGGTCAAATGTCCCATAAATGCTGCAGGAGCAAACTGCCCGACTATAAAAAGCATAATTCCTATAATTGCTAAACGAAAGAACATACCTATTGCTTTTTTCTTTAAGTTTATACGTCCCTCTTCTTTAATTTCTTCTGCAGTCTTTTCTTTAATCTTAACCTTAGTTGTTTGTGGACTAACTGGCAATGGCGCAACAGGCCAATTTATTTTCCCATCCATGACAACCATAGAACGTGAAACCACATCATCTTCCATATCAATTTTAAAATTCTCTGCATTTCCCATGTCATCTAATAAGTGACAAAGATTATTAGAATATAATTGAGAAGCTTGCTGTGGCAACTGATTTAGTTTTCCTATTATTGTAACTCCATTATTAGTAGTATAAATTTCTCCAGGTCTTGTCATTACACAATTTCCTCCATTCGGAGCAGCTAAATCCACTATTACAGAACCTGGCTTCAAAGCTTCAACATGATAATCTAAAATTAATTTTGGTGCATCTCTGCCTGGAATCAATGCCGTAGTTATAATAATATCTACTTCTTTTGCTTGTTCTAAAAAAAGTGCCATTTCTGCTTTAATAAAAGCATCACTCATTTCTTTGGAATAGCCTGATTCCGTAGAGCCATCTTCATCAATATCTACCGATAAAAATTCTGCACCCATAGATTCAATTTGTTCTGCTACTTCCTTTCTAGTATCAAAAGCACGAACTATCGCTCCTAATGAATTTGCTGTTCCAATTGCTGCTAAACCAGCTACACCAGCACCTACCACCAAAACTTTGGCAGGCTCAACTTTACCCGCAGCAGTAATTTGGCCATTCAAAAATCTCCCAAAATGATAAGCTCCCTCTACAACTGCTCTATAACCCTCTATATTTGCCATAGAGGAACGCACATCCATTTTTTGAGCCCGAGAAATACGAGGAATTGCATCCATAGCTATAGCATTAATCCCTTGTTTTGCTAACTTTTGGAGAAGTTCAGGATTTTGTTCTGGCCATAAATAAGATAATAAAACTGTTCCGGCTTGCATATGCTCTATTTCTGCATCTGTAGGTGCAAGAACTTTAAAAATAATTTGTGCATTTTTATAAAGTTCCTCAGCATCTGCTATAATTTTAGCACCTGCATCTAAGTATTCTTGATCTGAAAAATTGGCTTTTTTACCAGCATCATGCTCAACATGAACTTCAAATCCTTGTTTTTTTAATCTTTTTACGGTTTTAGGTGTTGCCGCAACACGCATTTCCTCCGTAGAAAGCTCAAGTGGAATTCCTACTATCATAAAATTAAATGTAGTTTAGAATGTTTTTATAAAATAAATAAAAGGTTAACTTTTATTCCATAAATATAGTTAAATATAAAGAAAAGTGAAATTATTTTATTTCTTTTTAAAAATTAAACATTCTTAAACCACATAATTTATAAATTTTATTTTGGATAGCTTTGAGAAACCAAACCAAGATGCTGTACTTTAAAAATGCCTAGAGCTTGCAAAGAGAAAGAAATAAAAGAAAATCCCAACAAAATAAAATATATTATCTTAAGTTGGGACTATGAATAATCAATAATTTTTATTGTAAATTCCTGCCTTTCAGAAATTCATACCTCATAATATTTTTTCATAAAGTTTATTTATATACTTTATTAAGATAAGGAACTTGAGATAAGAATCGTTTTTCTATTTTTAAAATAAATCGAGTAAAGAGTAAAAATAAAACAACACCCACTAATAGTGACCACCAATCAGGTTTTATCCAATAAGTAAGTAATAAATGCACCCCATAAAATAGTAAAGCGGTGATTAATAAAGCAATTATTTTTTTAACATTATAGGGTATAGGATAATACTTTTGTCCTAAAAAATAAGCAATAAGCATCATTAATCCATAACAAAACAAAGTGCTATATGCAGAAGCATACATTCCAAAATAAGGAATAAAAATAAAATTACCAAGTAGCGTAACCGTCATTCCTACTAAAGTAATATAAATTCCCATGCGCATTTGATCCGTAATTTTATACCATATAGAAAGATTATAATAAATACCTAAAAATATATTAGCCATTAATAAAATTGGAACTATAGGTAATCCACTTCTATAGGATGAACCAATAAGATATTTCCATAAATCTATAAATAACAATGTAAATAAAAATGCAAAACACATGGTAATCACAAACCATTTCATAACATTAGCATATATTTTTGGTGCATTTTTATCTTGTGCTTGCTGAAAGAAAAAGGGCTCCGCTGCCATGCGAAAAGCTTGAATAAATAATGTTATAAAAATAGCTAATTTATAGTTAGCGGAATATATACCCACAATTCTCTTTGCATCATCAGGTGACATCGGTAATAAAGAACTTAATAGTTGCCTATCCATTACTTCATTTATCATTCCCGCTAATCCTATTATTATCATAGGACTACTATATCGCATAATGTCCAACCAAAGTTTTCGATCTATTTTAAATTTCCATTGTTTCCATTCCTTCCATAAAAGTAGAGTAACTACTATATTTTGGATTACATTGGATAAAATCAATAAACCAACAGAGTTCTGTTTACCTAAATATTGTATTAAAAAATTATTATTGCCATTTTCTATCCACTTAGGAACAAAGACCATAAAAACAACTACACCTAGAATATTGATTAGCACACCACCTACCTTAATAAAAGCATAACGCTTAGGACGGCCCTCATGTCTTAACTGTGCAAATGGTATTGTATTTACAGCATCTAAGGAAATTATAGCACCTACCCAAGCCATATAAATAGCACTTCCATTTAATCCTAATGCATTATTTATGCTTTCACGGAATAAATAAATTGTAAGAAATAAGGCTATGCTAGATAAAACCAAGGAGCTCAAAGTAGTATTAAATAAATTCTTCTTATTGGTTTCTTTTTTACTTACAAATCTAAAATAGCCTGTTTCTAATCCGTAAGTGAAAATAATGTTACATAAAGCAATCCAAACATATACTAAGGAATAATCTCCATAATCACGAACCCCAGATGCGTCATGCATTAAATAAGTTAAAAGTGGAGTTAGTAAGTAGTTTAAAAAGCGAACCCCAATACTACTCATTCCATACCATAAGGTTTCACCAGCTAATTTTCTTAATGGATTCAATATTATAGATTTTAATCTTTATTAATACAATAATTGAACAGTACTTCTTGTTCTTTGCTCTAAAATAATAGCTTTTTTGCTATATAACTCCTTTAATTCTTCTTCTGTATAATGTCTTAAAGTAAGTAAATTCAAGTTTTCATTTCTTTTAGTATTATATCGCTCTTGTACTGCTTTCAAAAAAGGTTGAATTTTATAATCTTCATGATTAATAGAAATTACTAAACTAATAGCAGTATGTTGAATTAAATTCACTTTTATATACAATTCACTACATAATTGATAGACCCAACTCAAATCATATTCATCTATAAAACTAAAATCCTTAGTAGTTAATTGTATCATCGTTTGATTATCCTTCAATACTTTCATAGAGGGATAAACAATGGAAGATTTTGTGTTTCTCACTTGAGTTCCTGATGATTCGGGTTCTAAAAATGATTTTACATATAATGGTATATTCTTGTTTTGAATCGGTTTTATTGTTTTGGGATGTATAATTTTTGCACCATAAAATGCCAATTCAATAATTTCATGAAAACTAATAGTATCAATTTTTACTGTTGGAGAAAAACATTTAGGATCTGCGTTTAAAAATCCTGGGACATCTTTCCAAATAGTTAAAGAAGAAGCATCCAAAGCAGCAGCTATAAAAGAAGCAGTATAATCAGAACCTTCTCTACCTAAAGTGGTTATATTCCCTTCAGTATCAGAACCAATAAAACCTTGGGTCAAAATAATTTTACCAGAGTCTATTAAAGGTTTAAAATATTCTTGTATTTTTTCCGTACTTTGTTTTTCAAGTAAATCCGCATGTCTAAAAGCAGAATTAGTTATAAACAAAGGTCTAATATCCACCCATTCTATTGATTCACCTTCAGAATTTAAATAATTAGCAAATATTTCAGTAGCCATAATTTCGCCAAAAGAAACTATTTGATCATAAAGAAAATCCTCTTTTCCTACACTATAATTACTTGCTTTTTCTTTAATTATATTAAAATACTGATCCAGTTTTGACTTGCATTTTTCAATTAAATCATCAGAAAGCAATGCTTTACAATAATTTAAATGTATATTTTTTAAATTAGTACAAAGCTTATCCACTTCAAAATTATCTTTTTTTATTGAAGCATATACTATTTCTTCCAAAGCATTAGTGGTTTTCCCGATAGCAGATAAGACTATAACTTGCGGCTTATACTTGCGAATTATGGGTAAAAGATTTCGCATCCTCTGAGGGCTTTCTACAGATGCACCACCAAATTTAAATACTTTCATATTAATTAAAATGCCTGATTAAAAAAATTCTTCTTCTGATTTTGCTTCTTCCAATAATTGATTAAGAATTTCTATAGCACTTTTAGCAATAACAGTACCAGGACCAAAAATAAAATCCACTCCGGAAGAATATAGAAAATCATAATCCTGTGCTGGGATAACGCCTCCAGCCACAATTTTAATATCTTCTCTTCCATAATCTTTTAATATAGCAATTAGTTCAGGAATTAAAGTTTTATGCCCTGCTGCCAAACTAGAAACTCCCAATATATGCACATCATTTTCGACTGCCTGTTTTGCCGCCTCTTTTGGAGTTTGAAATAAAGGACCTATATCTACGTCAAAGCCAATATCAGCAAAACTTGTGGCTATAACTTTTGCACCTCTATCATGACCATCTTGTCCCATTTTAGCCACCATAATTCTTGGTCTTCTCCCTGCCAATTCAGCATATTGATTCGCTAATTCTTTAGCCGTATTAAAATCTTCATTCATAGCCATTGTATTTGAGTAAATTCCTGAAATAGATTTCACTTTTGCTTGATATCGTCCAAAATGTTTTTCTAGAGCATCGGAAATTTCACCTAAACTTGCTCTTGCTCTTGCAGCAACAACACTTAGATACAATAAATTTCCTTCACCACTCTTAGCTGCTTCTTCTAAATCTAACAGAGCCTTTTCTACTGTAGCTTTATCTCTTGTGCTTTTTAATTCATGCAAGCGTTTAATTTGTTGCTCTCTAACTATTTTATTATCAACATCTAAAATTTCTATATTCGTAGGATTAGGATTTAAATATTCATTTACACCCACAATAATATCTTGACCTGAATCAATTCTGCCTTGCTTTTTAGCAGCAGCTTCTTCAATTCGCATTTTAGGAATACCAGTTTCAATTGCTTTAGCCATTCCACCTAATTCTTCTACTTCTTCGATTAACTTCCAAGCTCTATCTGCAATTTCTTGTGTTAAATACTCTACATAATAAGAACCTCCCCAAGGATCAACACTCTTGGTGATATCCGTTTCTTCTTGTAAGATAATTTGGGTATTTCTTGCAATTCTAGCACTAAAATCAGTAGGTAAGGCAATTGCTTCATCTAATGCATTCGTATGTAA
>Ga0079225_10002394_pt1 | contig 10796 bp, 4 predicted proteins | sample Poulit2012_FD_76344 | JGI IMG/M metagenome (GOLD analysis project Ga0079225, IMG submission 76344) | Agricultural soil microbial communities from Georgia to study Nitrogen management - Poultry litter 2012 | ecosystem: Environmental > Terrestrial > Soil > Agricultural land | place: USA: Georgia...
ATATATGTTATTTAATTTATTTCAATACCTGTATTGTGAAATAATGAACAATGTTTCGATTGTATATGCATTTAAGCGTTATCAATGTTGCAGGAACAGCATTGTGAATAATTCATGAACATATAGAAGTTGTTCTCTACCTTAATGATAAGACCGATGCAAGAGTTTCCATTTAATCTAATATATGTGTTCCCTACTACCCGTAGTACCATGACATATGTTTGATCGAGAATATATTTTGATCAGATAACTTATTACTCATATCGCCACTTCACTTAGACACGATGCGCCTTTGTTTTATCTTGCATGGTTGTTCTATTCTGCCACCTACCAACAACAGTTCTAAATTTTATCCAGTTAAATAATCATTTGCTATACTTAAACTTTTATGAGCTGTTTGTTAACAATCTTAATATTCCCTTTTCATGTGAATAGTAGGGATGAACTACCTCTTTGATGCCACGGTATGCATATAGATATGAATTTGGATGCTTTGTTTGTCATGCCTCCAAAAATGTAAATGATCGCGGGCATTTGTCTAGGATTCTAGTATAAATTCCAGTTTAAAATAATTCAGAGGGTTCATAAAACTCCAAAAAGGGGTACGCGCTATGGCTTGATATGATTGATTTATATAAGAACAAGCTTGAAAGGAGACAGCTTTTTTCAAATGGATTTCTTTGGTTAAAATATGATAATATGCTATATGAGTCAAAATGGTCTCTATAACGGCACCCCCGTTATAGGCGGGTTTAAATTTTTATACCTTAGAGTCATTATGGAACCATCTTAAAATTTAGGTAACAACTATCAATCATTTGGTGTTGTACCTTCATGAGTCGATAGTGGGTTTGACAATTTATAAATATATCTAAATTTCCCTTGCCAGAGGTTACTTTTTGTAGCAATACGCATGGTTTGCCAGGTTTTTGAAGACAATTCGTATGATTGTTAATTCTGCATATTCTTCAATAGATAATAAACCAATCTTCCATAAAAGCTGTTCCACTTCACACTATTCTCCTTATGCATCGGTTTTCGAATCATCCGCCTTCTAATTTGATAATGATTATGCCAACATGAACTCATTTCACTTCCCGTCTGACTGATCAACAAAAACATGTAAAACCTAATCCTTTATCATAAAATCTTCCTCTTTTAATAAATGCTCTGGCTCTTTTCCTATTGGATCATCATGGAAATAGTCTCTTATAATACCATCATGAAGATAATTTGTAATTGCTATCATTATCATCGCTTGGTCGAGAGACAGATAACTTTTAACGACTTCGTCTGTTTCTAAGTTAATGGCATCGTAAAAGCCATTTTCACCATACATATCGAGTTCTATCAATGCATCTATGTTTTTCTCAACATCATCTGGCGCATAGTCTAATCCTAAAATTGAGGCGTGAGGTGTCACGGTTGTATGATCTTCATATCCTTCAATAGCCAAAGGTGAGGCACCAAATTCGTTATACCCATCTTTCGTAGCTGCTGGGGAGAACCCCCAAACCGGAAAATCCTTTTCTTCTGCATATTTTATTTGCCCAGCAACATAACGTTCATTGTTTAAACCAAGTGCTTGTTCGCCTAATTCTTTTTCATTTATAAAAAGTGTCGGCATGAGAGCCTCAAACATGCTGCCACCCCAGCTTGGTACAAATTTTATATCATCATATGTGTAATGCCCTTGATATAGTTCAATATCATCATAAGTTACTAACGCACCGTTTGGTTTTTGTTGTTGCCAATCATCCTTTGGTGGGAATGTACGAAAGAGTCGCCACCAATGATTTTCTGGAACATCTTCTTTTCCAATAGCTGTGTAACTCGTAATCCTTGTTTCGGAATATAAAAGCCCATAATGGTGGTCTGTTAACTGGTCTTGTTCAGCATCATATCCACCATGAAATTGCCCTACTTGCTCATCGTATAAGTGTGAATAATCCATTTGTGTAACAAGTTGATCAGTTGTTTCTGATAAATCAGGGAAGTATTGTCCTACAATAACGAGAGCACTTGTTAACCAGCCATTATCAACAGTTGAAATAAATTCTCCCCAGTCCTTCATCAATGATCCGTCCGCAACATAGTACCAGTTATAGTAAAGCCCATGCCATGTTTCCATATTTTTGAGTGTCTCTAAAGTTGTTTCTACCTTTTCTTTCGCTTCGCCCTCTTCGATCATGCCCATTTCTACTGCAGAAATGGTACTAGCTAAATACAAACCGATATTTGTTGGGGAGGTTTGTTCATATAGACGTTCGCCATCTTCCAAATCAACTCTGTCCATCGTTAATCCAGTACCAGTATCTGTATATTCTTTTAGAAAGTTGTATGAATCCTCTGCGATTGTTTGTAATCTTTTTTCAAATGTACGATCATTCGAAGCCGTTCGATTAAAGTAAAATATGACACCGATTCCGATAACTGCAACGAGTAAAGGTATGATTACTTTTTTCATTAAAATCACCTTTTCAATTGTGATAAATAATTATGTTCTTTCATAAATCAAATTCATTTAAAAATTAGGGTAGTACACAAGTAGCTACCCTAACTTAAACTTTATATATAAATTTCTACGATGTTCTCTTGCTTTTCACTTAACAATGCCAACTGATCCGCATTAATAAACAAGCCACCACATCGATAACGATTTTCTAAATCCCGTCCTTCAACTTTCTTATTATTAATGGTGACTTTATGTCCATCACCATTGATGTTGTAAATAAAAGTCACAGGCTTCTGGTTAATTGTAAAATCAAAATGTAAACCATCAAAATCATTCGACATGACTGGATCGATTACTAAGCCACCATTTTCCAGACGAATCCCTAGCCAATGTGAAATGAGCTGGTTCATATAGATTCCCGGACCACTTGAATAAATACGCCATCCACCTTTAACGGCGACAGATCCATCTCTCAACTGGTTAAAGTGCTCTTGGGCTTCATAACGCGTATTAAATTTTCCATCTGAACTACTGAAATACGTATTGCTTTGTCGACGTTCAGCATTTGGAACAACATCTTGAATATTAATTGGGTTAATTTTTGATAGTCCTGTCCATACTTCATCCGCTTTCCCGAGCTTAGCCATAGCCTCAATAAAGCGAATATGTGCGTGCACATATTGCAAACCAACTTCACGACCAAAGTTTGCTGCAGTCTCAGCCCGTTGGAAATGCGTACTAACCCCTCCTGTATAATTTGCAGGACGATTCATTAGACGTACACCATCCGGACATTCTAAATGTTCTTTTATAAGCGCATAGTGTGATTCGGCTTGCTCTTTTGTAAAAAGTTCACTAATGATACTTCTTTGCATTGGCAACAGTCGATAATGAATACCTGTTTTTTCATCCTCAGGATGGAGCATTAATTCCACTGCATTCGGATTTTCCATATAAACAAATCCTGGAACCACACCTGATTCAAGCATATATTCATTAAAGTCACTTTGGATACCTGTTGCTAACTCAGCTAATTCAGCCGCACCTTTCTCGTCAAAGCCTTTTAATGTATGTGATAATTTATCAAATACTTGATATGTCAATGCAACTGTCCAACTACTTACCATATATTGTTTCAATTGGGCGTTTGCTGGCTGTAGCGTATCATCCCAGTCACCATCACCATAAGATGATAAATATGTATCATGCAGGAAATGGTCCTTAATATATTGTATTTCTTTTTGCATATGTTCATAAATTGTTGCTGTTTCCTCAGTTAATTTGAAGCCATCATTTCGAACTGTATAAGGTACCTCGTCTTCTAGAATACTGAAATCCTTCGTTACAGTTAAATAATCTGTAACCATCTTCAAAGGCCAAACGATAATGTCCCCATGGCTTTCTCCAGCCTGAATGTGTGAATATTCATCAAACATAAACCACTGTGGCCAGCTACCATCATCTTCAAATTGGTGTGTAAATACAGTACGAATAATTTCCTTAACGGACGCATACTTTTGTGTTGCCATAAAATATTCCATTGGCCCTTGGCAAACATCGCGCGTTCCCCAAGCAGCACCACCATATTGTTCAAGACCATGTGGAGACGAAAAGTGTACGAGCATATTGTGTGTATACCACCAAGCAAGTGCATTTACTTTTTCTAATGCTTCGGTCCGTTTGTTGTTCTCTGTTAAATTGAAACCATTCATAACTTGATGATAGTATTCACGATAACGTTCTATTTCGTTATGAGCTTTTCGTTTGATAAAAGGTAATTCTTCACCATGTAATAAACCTTGAATTGTCATATGCCATTCATTCGTCGCTTCTAGAACCAGCACATTTAATGCGTATTCGCTTGGATGCACATTTTCCATTATGACCCGTTCATCCGCGAGCTCAAAGTCAGCACCTTCTAATTTTAATCGATACATTAAATCTGGATAAATATTGCTATTATCTGAAGAACTGCCTGCCTTGAAAGTCATAATGTCCTCTGTTCTTTCGCAATGATATGGCACTTCAAATTCATTGTTATTGAGTGATACTTGACTTGTCACATAATAACGATAAGCTACACCACTTTTTGACTGAAGATGTAAACGTACTTCTGGCGTATCAACTGTCGTATAGTTTGTAATTATAAATGTTTCATCATTCGTTTTATAATACCAACGCGTGTAATTAAAGCCTATTTCATAGACGGATGGCATTGTCAGCAAGTGGTATATGCCATCAATCTCAACATAAATACGTTGCCCAGATGTTTTCATAGTGTTAAGTGGGTTACGCGGATTTGTTATCATCTTATTAAAATTCGTATTCCCGACAACGAGCTGTGAGTTAAAAACACCATACATATATGTTGTTGTCGCCAAAGTGTTTTCTTGTAACTTATGGTTTTGTCCATTCATTAAAATATGACCGTGTGGACGCTCAACAATTAACTCTTTTTCTTTCAGAACAATATGTTCATGTGTGTCAGTAAAGAATGAAATCAGTGTATCACCTTCATATTCTTCCTGATGACGGATTGGATATTGTTTCTCTAATTCTTCTAAGGTAAACGATTCTATCGCGAGTGGGGCACCTATATTGCCTTTCTTTTGGATTTTTTTCTCTACAGAACCTACTTTAGGTGCTTCATTCTTTAATTGCTGCCATGCTTCACATACTTTGTCAGTATATTCTAATTCAGATACAACGTCAGGGTGATTTTCTGAGAACAAACCATAGAAAACAAATTGTGACTGTCCAGCCAACTTAATTCTCTCAGATTGTAAAGCAATATATGCAAACTCATACTGATAAACCGCATTGGGCAGAGATGTTTCACTCAAAACTTCCGGCTGATTCGTTTCTTTATAGGATAAACCGAAAAATTGAAAACCATCTGTACTGTAACCAGCTGCTTTTGTTAATGCACCTTGTTGCAAATAAGGGAAACCTGTTGATTGGCCTTGGTTTTGTCTTGAACAAACAACATAACCTAATTTTTCGTCCTCATAAATACTGTGATCGATGTATTGTGACAAGTATGCTTCATTGTTTCTTACTGCACCAATGTCCGCAATACCAATATCTTGGCCATAAACAAGATCAACTTCCACATCATGCCCATGGATATCCACTTCCCAGAACCAGACACCTAAATCCGTCAAATAGAAGTGAACACTGTAGTCAATATTGGCAACCTTACCTTGCCAAACCACATGCTTTTCAGAAAAAGCAACATCACTTTGAGATGAGACGCCAAGCAATGGATAGGCCTTAATCTGCTCAGCCTCATGTATTCTTAAATATAAATTATTGACTGACCCATCAATCTCATTTCCGATAAGCTGATCGATCATAATATTTTTATAGGTGATATTAAACAGGTCACCACTCTTTAGAAAGTTAAATGCATAATCGCCTGCCCGAATCTGTTTTGTGTCCTTGTTCATTGTTATCTTCCTCTCAATTGTTATGTAGTAATTCAACTGTTTGTTCAAGCACATCTTCACTGTTTGACCCAACATAAATTGTAAAACGTCCCTGATCGCTCCTGTATGTTAGATCCACATGGTAATATCTAAAATCTCTCTCTGTTAGGGAGAATGTAACTTCTTTCTTCTCACCCGGTTCTAAAGTTACCTTTTTAAAAGCTTTTAGCTCCTTGACTGGGCGTACAACTTCACCAACCTGATCATGCACATAAAGCTGAACAGTTTCATCCCCTGTAACCAATCCCGTATTTTCGATTTCAACCTTAACAGCCAACTGCTCATCGGGGCTTATTGTTTCAGCCGACAGCTGTAAATTCGCATATTTGAACGTTGTATAGCTTAGCCCATATCCAAATGGATACATTGGTTTATTCGGAATATCAATATATTTAGAAACATATTCTTGTTCAGGATGGTCGGGATTTAATGGTCGACCAGTATTATAATGATTATAGTAAACAGGTACCTGGCCTACATAATATGGAAATGACATGGCAAGGCGTCCAGATGGATTAACATCTCCATATAGAATATCCGCAATTGCTGCTCCGCCCTCTGTTCCTGGGTACCAGGCTTCTAGGACAGCTTCTACCTTGTCACTTACACCATGGAGATCAAGTGGACGGCCATTAAATAGGACAGCTATGATCGGTTTATTTAATTCGCTTAACACATTAATGATATTTAATTGAGCTGTTGGTAATTGGATGTTTGCACGACAATTACCTTCACCACTCATATTTGAGCTCTCACCTAAAGCCAGGATGATGACATCCGATTCTTCAGCTGCCTTAATAGCTTCATTAACTGATGCTTCCGTTAAACTATTAATCTCACACCCCTTGGCAACTCGTAATTGATCAGATTTTATTTTGCCACGTAGTCCATCGATCAGTTTTATAGCATCCTCCCCTTTACCTTTCCATGACCATGGACCCAAAATATCATCATTGTTAGCATATGGACCGATTAAGGCGATTTTTTTATCATTATTGAGTGGCAGTATAGATTCGTTTTTTAATAGAACACAAGACTTAGCAGCAAGTTCACGTGCCACTACCCGATTCTCTTCACTTAAAACCACCGATTTTTCCAGCTGCTCATTAGCACCACGATATGGATTTTCAAACAAGCCGAGCTTTTCTTTTAATTGCAGAATGCGTAACACAGACTCATCAATACGACCTTCTTTTACGACACCCTCTTCAACCAATTGCTTTAAGTGATTGACATATGTCGAAGTCATCATATCGATATCAACCCCCGCTTCAATACCCTTAAATGCAGCTTCAGAGGCATCTGCTGCTATGCCGTGTGGCATTATTTCTTTGATGGCACCCCAATCAGAAATAATCACCCCATTAAACTCCCATTCATCTCTCAACAAATGACGCATCAATTTTTTATTTCCCGAGGCTGGGATGCCTTCTACAGTATTAAATGCCGTCATAACCATTTCGCAGCCCTCATCCAATGCAGCTTTATATGCTGGTAAATATATATCACGTAACTGGCGCTCAGACATATCTACTGTGTTATAATCACGACCACCTTCTGGCGCACCATAAGCCGCAAAATGTTTAACACAAGCTGCAACGCGGGTTGTATCACACGTTAAATCATCACCTTGAAATCCCTTAACAAAGGCACGAGCGAAAACACTGTTTAGGTAGGGATCCTCTCCAGTCGACTCCATGACGCGCCCCCAACGTGGATCACGTACCAAATCTACCATCGGAGCAAATGTCACATGCACACCGGAGACAGATGCCTCATGTGCCGCAATTTCTGCGCTCTTTTCAGCTAATTCTATATCCCATGAACAGCCAATGGCTAAGGGTATAGGAAAAATGGTTTTAAAACCATGAATAATATCTGCCATAATCAATAGCGGTATCTGCAATCGATTATCTTGTAAGTGTGTTTTTTGAATATCGATAACTTCTCTGGCACCTGATGCACCTAGTACCGATCCACTGTTTTGAATCACTGTTTCCGTAATGCCCAGGTCACTCATAGGGCCCGTTATCTCACCATCAAATTTGGCACCTTTATAAAAAAGAGTTGCTAATTGAATTAATTGATCTACCTTTTCATCTAATGTCATTTTATTTAATAGCGTTTTTATGTCTGTTTCAACCATGTTATCAACCTCCATATATCGTCTGATTTGAAACGTTTCAATAAACATAACAAAAAAATAACGCCTTCCTCAAAGGATCATCACACATGGGACACTGTATTTTATACACGATACGGGTCACATGTGTGCAAACAATCCCACAACGCTAACAACTTTAAATTATTTAAATTTTACAGTTAGCATATTGTCTACCTTTGCATGTTTATTTGAATGAATCACGACGACATTATCTGTTTGTTGCTCAATATCATAATTTTTACTTGGCATTATTTCTCTATCCGTTTTTAAAACGATCTTATCTTTACTCTGTGTTAACCGAAACTGAATCTCGGCAGCACACACAGAAAATATCTCTGCTGTTGCATAACAAATGCTCAAGTTATCAGCTAGATCTACATTCAAAGGTAGAAGCAAACCATCTTTACTATGCAACTCAATTTTTTCACCAGCAAATAATGGTTTGCCTTTCAATGTTACATGAAATGCTTTATCAAACCCATCTAGGTTTAATATGTGCAAAAATTGCTCATCATTTGCCTTCACAGTTGTCATGAAAATACCATGTTGTTTACAATCATGTGTCAAATTGGCTTTGGAACCTAGATGTTTGAGTATGACTTCAAAGAAATCAATATCACATCGATAGGCAGTTGTTATTGCAACGGCCCTTCCATTTCCAACTTTGGATTCAAAACCACATACGTCTTCCGTATCGTAAACATATAAAAGTGGCCGGGCAGCTTTCACATCAAACAATTGAGCAAAATGTGTTCTAATCTCTGGGCGTGGCGCGAGCCAACTCCCTTGGTCAGATATAACGGATAAAAAGTAATTTGGACCTGCTGTTTGATAGCCTTTATGTTCAACTTGTAATGCGTCAGCCAGAATCGTACATGTCTGACCTTCCATATCGAATTGTGGCACTTCTCCGTATAAAAGCAGGCAACCACCAGATTCCAAATATCCCACTAATGATTTTTGTATGTTTGGAGACATATAACGAGCAGATGGTAATACAATCGTACCAACACTCTCTGGATCCAATCGCTTATTTTGTACATCTATACCTGTAAAACGATAACCAGCTAGCAGCATTGCTCTTGCCATTATCTCCCATGCTCCTGCGGCTCTATTTGCTTCAATATTTTTAAAAACTTCTTGTACCTTTGCGCTATTCGGATAGCGATATTCAGTCATGTAATAATCAGGAATAAACCCAAATGCAATATCATCATGCACCTCGTTCATAACTGCCAACTTATTCGATACAGCCATCATTGTTTTTATTGAGCGCGCCATTCTCGGGTACGTATAATTTAGTTCGCCCTCCGGACTGACCGGTGCTGCAAACCCATGTCTCTCACCCGTTGTGGCAATTCGATCATTACCATCTTCAAGTTTATCCTCCAAGCGATAATTCGTGCCACCACTAAATAAATAATAATTAAGCAGACGGTTTCCTTGTGCAATACTCATGCGGGTTTTTAGATCAGCAGCGGAAGGATCATAACGTCCACCATAAGTTTCCCCAAAGTTACCATCACCGCAGTTGAATTCTAAAGATGTGAGTGGCTGATCAGCATTATGAACAGCATCCATAAACCCATTAATAAGATATAAATCTTGAAAGGTTTCCATATCAAGATCGCCAAAATAATGATCTGACCCTGAAACATAACCATTTGCCTGTGTATATGACTCATAAAGCTGACTAATCCCAATAGGAAAAGTAAAGCCTCTGCCTCCACCTGTCCCGTGGATGTTTACAAAAAACGGAATGTCCTTTACACCGTGCTCCTCGGCAAACTGTCGGAGTTTAGCAATATATTTAGCAAAACGGTGCCGCATATAATAACCTAAATCTTGATGTAAACGTAAGACATAAGATTCCTCTGGTGAGCGGATAGCTTGTTGATATACAGCTTTTGAACCGTCTATAAATGGATAACGTTGTTGTAAAATGCTGTCGGAATAAGACGCTTTAATCCACTTCATAAAGTCTTCGATAACATAATCTGTTAAATCCGGGCCATTACTCACCCAGGAAAGCATACCAACCTCGTTATCCAACTGTACACCAATAATTGTTCCACCATTTTGGTGGAGTCGGGGTTGAATGATAGGCATGACCTCGGCATACCATTTCTCAGCTGCATTCAAAAAATCAGGTGCTAAATAATCCAACGTTGGTGTTGTTGCCTTTCTTTCATCCCAACCAATTGGGATAAGATGTGGATTTTTTTCATAAAGCCATGATGGAATACCTTCATTTTTCATTTCAGCCATAATGAACGGCCCTGGGCGAATGATAAAATACAATCCATTTTCCACACATAAATCAATAAAGGCAGATAAATTCAATTCTGCACGTGTCTTTCCATTTAAATCAAATTGACCTTCAACTGGTTCGTGACAGCTCCATGGCACATAACTCGCAACGGTATTGCAACCTGCTGCTTTTAATTTATCAATACGGTCCTGCCACTCATCTTTATGTAAGCGATAGTAATGAATTTCCCCACACATAATAAGTTGAGGAACATCGTCAATAATAATTTGCTTATTTTTATTTTAATCATATATGTTCACCCTCGTATATTATATTTAGGCGTTCATTTTCGCCTATTATTCCTTACAGATTTGCTTATTAATCTATCAAATGTCTTGGACGTTCCGTGATGTTCCTAGATAATGGTCTTAGGATCAT
>Ga0079225_10002395_pt1 | contig 10794 bp, 12 predicted proteins | sample Poulit2012_FD_76344 | JGI IMG/M metagenome (GOLD analysis project Ga0079225, IMG submission 76344) | Agricultural soil microbial communities from Georgia to study Nitrogen management - Poultry litter 2012 | ecosystem: Environmental > Terrestrial > Soil > Agricultural land | place: USA: Georgia...
AGCGGTTATTTCTTTAGGTGGAATTGTAACAGCTAAATCCATTCGTGTTGCGGGAAACAACTTAGATGAAGCTATTACGATTTATATCCGAAAAAAATATAATTTAATGATCGGTGAAAGAACTGCAGAAGAGATTAAAGTAGAAGTAGGATCTGCAAGAGGCGCAGATAGCAATGTTACAATGGCAATTCGTGGTCGTAATTTATTGAATGGTTTACCAGAAACAATTACTATTTCTCAAGATGAAATTGTAGATGCATTAAAAGAGAGCGTAGAAAAAATTGTTCATGCGGTAAAAACGACTTTAGAAAAAACACCACCGGAATTATCTGCCGATATTATGAATCGTGGAATTGTTTTAACAGGTGGGGGCGCACTATTAAATGAAATTGATAAAGTAATTAGTGATGAAACGGACATACCAGTATTTATCGCGGATAATCCGTTAGAATGTGTTGCGATAGGAACAGGGAAATCATTAGAATACATTCAACATTTCCGTGACAATCCGAATGTAGCATCACGTACAACGATTGAATAAGTAGGTGTATGCATGTCTTTTTTTCGTAGGAAATCTTTATTTATATTATTAATTGGAATCATCTTACTCGTAGTATTAGTTGGCTACTCTTTAACAAAAAGAGATAATTTATCAGGTCCTGAGAAGGTGATTGTCGATTCAGTTGGATGGATGCAAAATATTATTAGCCAACCAGCGAACTTCTTTATCGATATGTACCATAGTATTGGAGATATTAAAATAACGTATGAAGAGAACAAAGTATTAAAAGAAAAATTAGCTGAATATAAAACATTAGTATATGAAGTAAATGAATTGGATAAAGAAAATAAGGAATTACGCAAAACATTAGATATTGTCGATTCGCCACGAGATTTTGAACCAATTTTAGCAACTGTCATTTCCCGTTCGCCTGAACGTTGGTTAGAACAAGTTACTATTAATCGTGGGACAAAGCATGGTGTGGAAACGAACATGGCGGTTATGACAGTAGACGGTATGATTGGAAAAGTTACATCTGTATCTAATATGCATGCGACAGTACAACTTATTACTGGTTTTGATCAGTTAAATCGTATTTCCGCTACGATTTCACGTAAAGGAAAAGATAATGTTTTTGGGTTAATTGAAGGGTATGACAAGGAAAAAGAAGCACTTGTTTTTCGTATTATGGAACAATCTGGTAAAAAGGTAAAAGAAGAAGAATTAGTTGTTTCTTCCTCGTTAGGTGGCCAATATCCATCAGGCCTTCCAATTGGTACGATTAAGGAGATTGAAGCAGACCCGTATGGTTTAACAACAAAAGTATACTTAGAACCGAGTGCAAATATTTACGATATTAATCAAGTAATTGTGATAGATCGAGCATTAGATACAGACGATGACACAGAAAATTCAGGTGATAAGTAAATGAAGCGTCTTGTATTAGTACTCATTTTATTTAGTTTGCTTGTAATTGAAGGTATTGCAATTGATTTATTACCTTTACGCTTATTAGAAACGGAAATATTAATTGTACCTCATTGGTTATTTATGTTTCTAATCGTTGTCGCTATTTTCTTTGACAAAAGCCATACATTTTATGCAGTCGCATATAGTATTGTTTTTGGTATATTAATTGATATCGTTTATGCAGATATATTAGGTGTGTACATGTTCGTGTATGCAGTATCTGTGTATATAGCACAAATGTTAAAACGACTATTTATAACGAATTTTCTTGTATCGTGTATCATCGCAATGGTTACTATCAGTCTAGTAGAAATCCAAATTTATATTGTATATAGCTTTGTCGGGACGATTGATTTATCATTTATGTTTTTTATGACACATCGACTCCTTCCAACAGTAGTAGCAAATCTTCTGTTCTTTTTGTTAGTTTATTTCATTTTTTCTAAACGTTTAGTAAGATGGAGTGATGAAGAATTACAACGGGTTTCATAATATGGAAAGTTGCTTAATGGGGTGAAACTAATGCAAAATGACAATCAAATTATTTCAATTAAAGGAACAAAAGATGGGTTAATTTTTCATATTAATGATGAAGCTAGTTACCAAGATGTTATTGTTCAACTAGAAGAAGTATTAGCATCTGTTCCTCATACGGATCAACAGGAAAAAGCTGCAAATGTGACATTGCAATTGGGATATCGTCATGTTTCACCTGAACAAAAAAGGCAGTTACGTGAAATGATTGAAAAGGACAACCATTTCTTTATAGAAAAATTTGACTCCAAGGTTATTAGCCGCGAAAAAGCAAAACAATGGTTTGAAGAACATTCTTTAAAATCGATATCGCAAATCGTTCGCTCTGGTCAGGTTCTCGATATCGAAGGTGACTTACTTTTGATTGGAGATGTGAATCCGGGCGGTGAAGTTCGTGCAACAGGAGATATTTACATATTAGGAAAATTGCATGGAATTGCACATGCAGGAACAAACGGTAATGATGAAGCGGTCATTGCGGCCTCTTATATGAATCCAAATCAATTGCGCATATCACAATACATAAGTCGTGCCCCAGATTACGAGACGGAAGGGGTCTATATGGAGTGCGGCTATTTGGACAAAGAAAATGAAAAAATTATAATTGACCGCTTACAAGTATTACCTTACGTACATAGAAAATTACGTAAATTAAAAGGGGGAATGTATGATGGGTGAAGCGATCGTTATTACATCTGGAAAGGGTGGGGTCGGAAAGTCGACGACAACCGCAAACGTTGGAACTGCCCTTGCGTTGATGGATAAAAGAGTGTGTCTCATTGATACAGATATCGGTTTACGTAATTTGGACGTAATTATGGGACTTGAAAATAGAATTATTTACGATATTGTAGATGTCATTGAAGAAAGATGTCGTTTACAACAAGCGTTAATTCAAGATAAACGCTTTTCACATCTTTCATTGTTACCAGCAGCGCAAACGAGTGATAAATCTGCTGTTACAGAAGAAGGTATGTTAAAAATTATTGCGGAATTAAAACAAGATTATGATTACATTATTATTGACTGTCCAGCTGGGATTGAGCAAGGTTTTAAAAATGCTATTGCTGGGGCAGATAAAGCCATTGTTGTCACTACGCCTGAAAAATCAAGTGTGCGAGATGCTGATCGTATTATTGGCTTAATCGAACAACGTGAAATGGAACGACCACAATTAATTATTAATCGTATTCGCAATCATATGATGAAAGATGGCGATACGCTAGATATTGATGATGTTATTCAAGTATTATCGATCGATTTGTTAGGGATTGTCATTGATAGTGACGATGTAATAAAAGCATCTAATGAAGGAGAACCTGTCGCATTAAAAAATGACAATAAGGCTTCGATTGCATATCGTAATATTGCACGTCGTATTTTAGGAGAATCTGTTCCCCTTCAAACGTTGGAGGAGAACAAAGGGATGTTCCAAAAAATGAAAAGTTTATTTGGCTTTAAGTCATAACATTATATGTATAGTGAGGCGTGGACAAAAGCGATTAAGTGAAAAGGAGTTTCAGTAATTTTTACTGGGGCTCCTTTTTGGGCTCTATAATATTTGTTAGGGTAACCAAACAATTTTTTTAAAAAATACACAAACTCCAAATTAGTTTTACCACAAACCAATAGAAAAGGAGTTGCGTATACATGAATTCTAACATCAGTTATCCAAGGATGAAAAGTTTATTATCAATAAATTAGAAGAACATAATGGTATATTCCAACTACATGTTGAAAAGGGACGTAGTGCTTATAAATGTCCAGAGTGTGGATGTTTAACTGAAAAAGTTCATCATTATCGAATGCCAAAAATACAATACAATAAAATTTTCGTTAGGGATACATTTATTTACTATAAAAAGCATTGAAGGAATAAACAACCAAACAAAAGTTATAAAATGCAACGTATTTGGATTTACAAGATTCGATCGTTTTAGATTGAAAATTTTATTGCATCATCCATATAAGAATATTCCATTTAGAAATAACTAATGGATATAAATAGTATGACAGCGGGAAAATTATACGAAGACGCCTGTCGGAAAAGCAACAGCCGAAAATCCACTTAGTAAATTTCCTAAGTTAGTTGAGGCGTTGCCGACGGAAAGCGAAGTATAATTTTGTAGCGTGTTTACACAATTATTATAATAATTGAAGGAGTTAGCATTGGCTAACCTCAACAATTGACAAAGAACCCTATTTTGAACTTCTTCATATGTTGTTGATAGAGGAAATCCATTCGTTCCATTATCTATTAGAATATTAGAAAACGAGTGAAGAACGATAGCTAATAATAAATGTTCTATGGTTAACTCCCAACTTTTTTAAATTCATATGTGTCTATCCGTTTGCATATAGTAAGATAACAAATTAGGTAAAGGATGAAACGGTATGGACAAGCGAATTAAACAAATTCGAAGAGGAATAAAAAAACGAAAAGGGATGCGACGTGTACAAGTGCAACGAGTAGAACAGAAACCGATGCCAATTTTTCCAACTTTAGAAGAATCTTATGATGGCAATGTCGATGTTACAACGATAGCAAACAAGCATATGTTTCGCCGTCAACGGTTATTTCGATCGTTCGTTGGTGCATTGACACTGTTTTTATTAAGTGTGTTTTTGTTACAGACGAATATTCAGTTTTTTCAGCCAGTTGCACAATTTGTACATAATGGAATGAAAGAAGAATTTCCATTTGCAAAAGTAAATGAATGGTATGTATCGAATTTTGGGAGTCCACTCGCTATCATCCCAACGAAACAAATGACAGACGAAACTGAAGTAGGGGACTTTTTAACAGCTAATGAAGTGATTGAAACTTTTTCAACTAATGGACAAGGAATGAGTGTGCTTGCGACAAATGAGGAAAACGTAAATGCCATGCAACGTGGTGTCATTATTTTTGCCGGAAATGATAAAGACTATGGGAAAACAATTGTCGTTCAACATGCCAATAATAGTACAACGACTTATGGGCAGTTAAAAGAGATTGATGTGCACCTTTATGAATCCGTTGAAGCAGGGGATAGGATTGGTAAAGCAAGTAAAGCAAAAGAAGTATATGTACAAATGGAAAAAAATAATACATATATGGATCCTTTAGAGGTAATTCAAGTTGACGATAGCCCGTAACATATCCGTTCATCCAGTATTTATATTTCTTTTCATTATTAGTATTTTTACTGGGATGTTTGTACAATTTTTTATTGTTAGTATGATTGTCTGTATACATGAATTAGGACATGTTATTGCTGCGAAATATTATAAATGGGACATTCCAACTGTTTCCTTTCATTTTTTTGGTGGGGTGATGGAAACGACGGAATGGATGAATCGACCGATAAATGAATGTATGATCGTTACACTTGCAGGACCAATTCAACACGCATTTATATTTCTCGTTTTAAACATAGTAGCTTTATTTCCAATTGTACCCGCATCACTCGTCTTAGAAATCCATTATTTTAATCTTCTATTATGTGCATTTAATTTATTGCCTATCATGCCGTTAGATGGGGGAAGAATGTTATTTTATATAGTTTTAAAGAAATTACCTTACTACTTTGCCTATCAACTCATCGTAATATTTTCACTATTTCTACTCGCCCTCTTATATGTAATGTATTACTTTATGTACAATTTTCATCTAACAGTTCTTTTACTTACTTTATTTCTGTTCCTTGAAAATGTTCGTATATTTCGGGAAAGACACTTTCAATTTCTGCGTTTTTTGGTGCAGAAAAAAAGGATAAATGAACGAAGAAAAATAATATATTGTCAACGGGAGGACTATGTCAAAACACTTATTAAAAAATTGTATAAAGAAAAACAAACGCAATTTCATGTAATAGATGAAACGATAGTAGGGGAACATGAAATTAGGGATGCTTTTTTTGATTCTAGAGGATATCATATGACCATCTATCAATGGCTAAAAATTAAGCGATGATTGTTGTTGACAAGTATAAAAGAAATATGCTATTATCTTTATGTTATGTATTTGTAGCACCATTGCTACAACCGCACAGATCAGGTTTTAAACTTTTATAAGAAAGTACCTGCATGGCGAGTCTTAGTCTAATAGGAGGTGCAAGAGAATGTACGCAATTATTGAAACTGGTGGTAAACAAGTTAAAGTAGCTGAAGGCGAAGTAATTTACGTTGAGAAAGTTGATGCTGACGTAGAAGAAACAGTTACATTTGACAAAGTGTTATTCGTAGGTGGAGATGATGTTAAAGTAGGTGCTCCATATGTAGAAGGAGCTACTGTTGAGGCAAAAGTTGAAAAACAAGGTCGTCAAAAGAAGATTACTGTTTTCAAATATAAGCCTAAGAAAAACTACAGCCGTAAACAAGGTCATCGTCAACCATACACGAAATTAGTAGTGCAAAAAATTAACGCTTAAGGATTTTAAGTATGATAAAAGTTGTAATATCAAAATATCATGATACGATTCATGCATTTGAAATAAGTGGTCATGCCAATAGTGGACCATACGGTTACGATTTAGTATGTGCTGCTGTGTCCGCCGTTTCCTTTGGCTCCGTAAATGCGGTATCTGCTTTATGTGAAACGGAGTTAATTGTTGATCAAGCTGGAGAAGGCGGTTATTTATACGTTGAATTACCAAATTCTTTAACTGGGGAACGATTAGAAAAGGCGAATATTATTTTAGAAGCAATGATCGAATCTTTAAAAACGATAGAACGACAATACAGTGAATTTATAAAAATTACAATAGAGTAAGGGGGTGCCTTACATGTTAAGATTAGATTTATAGTGTCTCGCACAGAAAAAAGGAGCGGGTTCTACTCGTAACGGACTTGACTCTGAAGCTAAACGTTTAGGTGCTAAACGTGCAGACGGTCAGTTTGTTACAGGCGGATCAATCTTATACCGTCAGCGTGGCACAAAGATCTATCCGGGTGAAAACGTTGGACGCGGAAAAGACGATACTTTATTCGCTAAAGTAGACGGGGTTGTTCGTTTCGAACGTTACGGACGTGACCGTAAAAAAGTTAGCGTATATCCTGAATCTGTTGAAGCGTAAATGATATAAAAACTCCAATCAATTTAGATTGGAGTTTTTTCTTTGATATTATTATCATCCATTAGACAATTTGGTATACTTTGTACAAGACATGGCAAGAAAGAGAATATAATGAGGTGAAACATATGTTTATCGATCAAGTATCCGTCTATGTAAAAGCTGGTGACGGTGGGAACGGGATGGCTGCTTTCCGTCGTGAAAAATATGTACCAAAAGGTGGACCAGCTGGAGGAGACGGAGGAAATGGCGGGGACGTCATTTTCGAAGTAGATGAAGGAATTAATACGTTAATAGATTTTCGTTATAATCGTCATTTCAAAGCAGATCGTGGCGAAAATGGTATGAGTAAAAGTAAACATGGAAGAAATACTGAAGCTTTAGTCGTTCCGGTTCCACCGGGAACGGTTGTATATGATGAAGATACGAATGAATTGTTAGCAGACTTAACAGAACACGGGCAACGTGCTGTAATTGTGAAAGGTGGTCGTGGAGGTCGTGGGAATATTCGTTTTGCCACATCGAAAAACCCTGCTCCCACACTTTCCGAAAATGGTGAACCAGGAGAAGAACGTAATATCCGAGTCGAGTTAAAAGTGATTGCGGATGTTGGGCTTGTTGGTTTTCCAAGTGTTGGAAAATCTACATTATTATCCGTCGTGAGTGCTGCACGTCCAAAAATTGCTGATTATCATTTTACGACACTGTCTCCTAACTTAGGCGTTGTGGATACAGAAGATGGTCGTAGTTTTGTTATGGCTGATTTACCAGGACTAATTGAGGGAGCACATGAAGGTGTTGGCTTAGGTCATCAATTTTTACGACATGTAGAACGTACGAGATTGATTGTTCATTTAATTGATATGGCAAGTATGGAAGGCCGTAATCCGTATGATGATTATGTAAAAATTAATGAAGAGTTAAAACAATATGATGACGTATTAATGGAGAAAAAACAAATCATTGTAGCGAATAAAATGGATATGCCAGAAGCTGAGGAAAATTTAGCAGAATTTAGAGAAAAAATTGGCGCTGATGTCGATGTCATCCCCATTTCATCTTTTACAAGAAAAGGATTAGATGTCTTACTATATAAGATTGCCGATACGTTGGATACAATACCAAACATACGGCGGTAATAGAAGATACAGTTGTCATTGAGCCGAAACCACAAGAAAAACCTTTCACAGTAAGTCGTGATGATGATGGTGCCTTTGTATTACAAGGAAATGAAATTGAAAAATTATTTAAGATGACAGACTTTACGACAGATGAAGGTGTAAAGCGCTTTGCAAGACAGATACGCCATATGGGTGTGGACAACGAGTTACGAAAACGTGGGGCTCAAGATGGAGATACGGTTAGATTATTAAACTTTGAATTTGAATTTATTGATTAGTTCTATTCCTTTTGTTAAAGTATGTATATTATATGTGTAAATATTTAGAAAATAGATACAACTGTATGAATATTGGAAAATAGAACGGAGCGAAGTGAATTGACAGGGAAAATTGGATATTTAGGACCTAGAGGAACATTTACAAAAATAGCGGTGGACTTAGCATTTAACGGGGATGAAAAGGTTGCTTTTAAAACCATTCCACAAGTCATTGATGCAGTAAATGAAAGAGAAATCGACATCGGTGTCGTACCGATTGAAAATGCGATTGAAGGAACTGTACATTTATCGATTGATTATTTAGTACATCAAGTTCGCTTACCAATTGTAGCAGAGTTAGTTGTACCAATCGAACAAAATTTACTTGTTCATAAAAGTTTTGATTGCAGTTTAAATGATATTGAAGAAGTACACTCACATCGTCATGCAATTGCGCAATGTCAACAATTCATCCATAAAAACTTAAAAAATGCATCCATTCATTATACGAATTCAACAGCAAGTGCTGCTGAATTGGTAAGTGAAAATGGTCGTCCAATTGCAGCCATTGGAAATTTACTCGCTGCAAAAGAATATGATTTAACAGTGTTAAAGGAAAATATTCATGATTTCCCGAATAACCATACACGTTTTATCGTTTTAACGAAAGATGAAACAGGAATGAATATTAACTATGAAAAAAAGCTAGAAAGAACGAGTATTTTAGTGACGTTACCTGAAGACCGTGCGGGAGTATTACATCAAGTGTTATCTGCATTTGCTTGGAGAAAAATGAACTTATCCAAAATTGAATCACGCCCGATGAAAACAGGTTTAGGAAATTACTTTTTCTTAATTGATGTTGACGAACCTTATGATGATGCGTTATTTCCTGGGGTCATAGGAGAGTTAACAGCTTTAGATTGTAAAGTTACAGTATTAGGAACATATCCTGTATATCATTTTAAAACATCAGTTCCAACTATATAATGATGTAACGTCCATATGCATATAGGCACTTTCATCGTGCTATATGACTATGGACGTTTTTTCATGGGAAAAATAGTGAGATAAGTAGTTTTGGGCACGTAGGACATGATTTTTGCATACGTTGTTATAGACTATGATACAAAGGAGAATGTTCATGCAAATTCATATCGTCCAAAAAGGTGATACATTATATCAACTTTCAAAACAGTATGGAGTAGATTTAGATACGTTAATACAAGCAAATCCACAAATTGCCGATCCTGAAATGATGTTTCCAGGAATGAAAATTCAAATTCCTTCTAAAAGAATGCCAATTCATCCAAACGAACACCAAAAAAGATTGAAAAAAGATGAAAGACGTGAGAGTCAAAATGAGAATTTTCGACCGATGCAAGATGTAGAACATGATGAACGACAAAGACCGCGCTCGATGGAAAGGGAAAACGAGCTTCAGCCAAATGTGTCGCAAAATAGGCATTTAGGTGAACCACGAGTTGTACGACCACGAGTTACCGAACAAGATGACAACCGAAGATCTCAGATGCAAATGCCAAATCAAGTAGAAAGCCGTATGGTTAGGCCGAACCAGACAAGACAAATCGATTTTCATGAAAAAAGACCGGATACAATTGTTTATTGTTGTTGCTGTTGTAAACATCATAAAGAAAATTTAAATGAAATAAATAGTAATATAAATAATCATCCACAAATGGAACATAGAGTGCATCAAAGAGATCCAATCCCAGATAACATGCAAAGAGATAATACAGGGCAATTCGAATCATTTAGAAATGATACGTATTTTCATGAAGGTGGACACCATCGTTTGACGTAATATAAACTGTAATAATTCAAGATACCTTGCATTATGTGTATAATATAACATAATAGTATGCATATTTGATGTAGGAAGAGGGATAGAAATTATATGTTTATCCCTTTTCTTCTATACGAATATATTAAAGGATGAGGTAGATGGAACAAATAGTTGAAAAAATCACGGTATGGTTACAAAATCAAGTAAAACAAGCAAATGCGAATGGACTGATTGTCGGTGTTAGTGGTGGACTAGATTCGGCGGTAATTGCAAACTTAATTAAACGTGCATTCCCGAAAGATTCACTTGGTGTCATAATGCCGATTAATAGTAACCCGACAGACTTAAAAGATGCAGAAGCGGTAGTACAAGCATGTCATATTACATCCATGAATGTAGACTTAACGGCGACACATGCTTTAATGCTCGAAACGATTCAACAGGAAGTTAATCGTGTTAGTGAGTGGCATGAAAAGAATGCTCGCATTGCAGATGCAAACTTACGTGCACGTTTACGAATGAGTACATTGTATACTATTGCAAATAATTA
>Ga0079225_10002396_pt1 | contig 10794 bp, 12 predicted proteins | sample Poulit2012_FD_76344 | JGI IMG/M metagenome (GOLD analysis project Ga0079225, IMG submission 76344) | Agricultural soil microbial communities from Georgia to study Nitrogen management - Poultry litter 2012 | ecosystem: Environmental > Terrestrial > Soil > Agricultural land | place: USA: Georgia...
CGCTGGGGCGGGCTGATGCTGACTCTGGTGCTGGCGGTGGTGGGCATGACCGGTGCTTTGCCGATAGGCATTTTGTTGGCACTTGGGCGGCGTTCGCAGATGCCTATCGTCAAGAGCTTTTGTGTCGTCTTTATCGAGTTTTGGCGCGGGGTGCCCTTGATCACGGTATTGTTCATGGCCTCGGTAATGCTGCCGCTGTTCATGCCCACCGGGGTTAGCGTTGACCGCCTGGTACGTGCCTTTATCGGCATTACCCTGTTCCAGAGCGCTTACATGGCGGAGGTGATTCGCGGTGGGCTGCAAGCGATCCCGCGGGGGCAGGAGGAAGCCGCTGCGGCGCTGGGCATGAGTTACTGGAAACGCATGGGGCTGGTTGTGCTGCCCCAGGCGCTGAAAATGATGATTCCCGGTATCGTCAATACCTTCATTTCACTGTTCAAGGACACCACTCTGGTCATGATCATCGGGCTGTTTGACCTGCTCGGGATCGTTCAGGCAGCGTTATCGGACTCCCGCTGGCTGGGTTTTGCCCTGGAGGGGTATGTGTTCGCTGCCTTCGTGTTCTGGTTGTTCTGCTTCAGCATGTCACGCTACAGCCAGTATCTTGAGCGCAAGCTGCATACCGGCCACAAGAGATAGGAATGAAAGACAATGAACGAACAGGCAACCAAGGCCGGCAGCGAGATGCCGATGGTCGAGATGCGTGGTGTCAATAAATGGTACGGCGACTTTCATGTGCTGCGCGATATCGACCTGGAGGTGAAGCGCGGCGAGCGAATCGTGATCTGCGGCCCTTCGGGGTCGGGTAAGTCGACATTGATTCGCTGCATCAATCATCTTGAAGAGCATCAGGCGGGCGAGATCGTGGTGGGGGGCGTGCCGCTGACGCAGGATGTCAAACGCATCGAGCAGGTGCGGCGCAGTGTAGGAATGGTGTTCCAGCACTTTAACCTCTTCCCTCACCTCACGGTACTGGAGAATTGCTGTCTTTCGCCCATTTGGGTAAAGAAAAAGTCGCGTCGCGAAGCCGAGGCGCAGGCGATGCGTTATCTGGAGCGGGTGCAGATCGCCGAACAGGCACACAAGTATCCGGGGCAGCTCTCCGGCGGCCAGCAGCAGCGTGTGGCGATTGCCCGTTCGTTATGCATGCATCCCGAGGTGATGCTGTTCGACGAGCCGACCTCGGCGCTGGATCCCGAAATGATCAAGGAGGTGCTCGATGTCATGATTGAACTGGCCCATGAAGGCATGACCATGCTTTGCGTGACCCATGAGATGGGCTTCGCCAAGACCGTTGCCGATCGGGTAATTTTCATGGACCAGGGCCAGATCATCGAGGAAAACGCACCGGAGCCGTTTTTCAACCACCCGCAATCGGAGCGTACCCAGTTATTCCTTAGCCAGATTCTGCATCGTTAAGCTAACCCAGTAATGTGATCGAGGCGGGGAGCAGCGATTCGCGCTGCCGGTGCTCGCTCAGCAATCGCCCCTCAAGAGCGGTCAACATGATCTGCAGTGGGTCGCCGTGGCTTACCAGGAGGACGGTTTCGCCGCTCAGTGCGCTTTCCAGGGAGGCGATTACACCCTGCATGCGAGCGGCCACGCTGGCGACGCTCTCCACCCCGTACTCTCGATGCTCCGGGTCGCGCTCGTCATGCCGCCAGGCATCGTGGTAATGCTGATCAGATTCTCCTTCGAGGGTGCCAAAGTGGCGCTCGCGCAAGCGGGGCTCGGGTTGTAGCGCAAGGCCAAAGCGAGCGGCCACCCGCTGGGCGGTTTCGGTGGTGCGCAAAAAGTCGGAGTGCAGGATATGCGTGGGTGTCGGCCATTGCCAGCGTGCCAAGAGGTCTTTAAGCTGCGCCTCGCCCAGCTCGGAAAGGCCATAGGCGGCGAGACCCCGTTCGGGGCTACTGATGATCAGCCGCTGGGCATTGGCCTGGCTATGACCATGGCGCATCAGCAAGTAGCGATTCTTATATCGCTGAGGAACATCGATAAATGGGTTTGACATCTGATTGTCACACTACCTAGATTAGAGCAGATAATTTCGGATGCGAGCATTATGACAGCACTCATGTTCGCATTCGAGCAGCATGGCGCCAGCTTCCGGCACTCCCCCGAGTTTCGTCGTTACGTTCTGTTCAGTGACGCCCATGATGACCGAGATAGAGAGAGACATACCAATGACAACCAAGCCACACCGCCGCTTCCCTCTGACTGCTACGGCTCTTGCCACCTCGCTGCTGCCGCTGGCGTTGCTGGTCTCCGCTCAGGCCCAGGCCGACTGCCCGCGGGGTGATCTGGATGCGATTTTCTGCGATGAGAATGGCGACATGGTGGCCGACCGGCCTGCCGATGAATCTGAATGGGCCAATCCCGATACACTGATCTTTGCCTATACGCCGGTAGAGGACCCGGCCATCTACGCCGATATCTGGCAGCCTTTCATCGATCACCTGGAAGAGGTGACCGAGCGTGACGTGCGCTTCTTCGCCGTGCAGTCCAACTCGGCCCAGGTCGAGGCGATGCGCAGCGGCCGTTTGCATATCGCCGGTTTCTCCACCGGACCGACACCATTCGCGGTCAACCTCGCCGGGGCGGTGCCTTTTGCGCTGATGGGCTCCGATGACGGCCAGTTCGGCTATACCCTGCAGGTCTTTACCCACGCCGACTCGGACATCGAGGAGATGGACGACTTGCGCGGCAAGCGTGTGGCCCACACCTCGCCGACCTCCAACTCCGGCAACCTGGCACCCCGGGCCCTGTTCCCCAGGCTAGGCATCATTCCGGAAGAGGACTACGAAGTGGTTTACTCAGGCAGCCACGACCAGTCAATGCTGGGTGTCGTGGCGCGTGATTATGATGCCGCGCCGGTGGCCTCTGAAGTGATCGAGCGCATGGCCGCACGCGGTCTTTACGATGAGGAAGAAGTGCGCCTGATTTACGAATCGGACCGCTTCCCCACCACCTCCTACAACTATGCCCACAATTTGCATCCGGACCTGGTCGAGAAGATTGAGGAGGCCTTCTTTACGTTCGACTTCACCGGCACGGAGCTTGGTGAAGAGTTTGAGGGTGTCGAGAAGTTCATTCCCATCAACTATCAAGAGCATTGGGAAGTGATCCGCACCATTCAGGCAGCCAATAATGTGAGCTATACCCGCGAAGGACTGGAGCAGGAATAACCACCTGTTCTGTCATGCCTTTGGCAAAATACCGGGCCCCGTTTCCACGGGGCCCTTCTGTCCATGCTGCGTGAGGTGGTGAATGCTGGAAATATCGAAACTGGTCAAGCGCTACGGGCGTGACGAGCCAGTGCTGAAGGAGCTGGATCTGACGGTGGAGGGCAGCAGCGTGGTCTCCATCGTTGGTGCCTCGGGTGCGGGAAAGAGCACCATGCTGCGCTGTATCAACCGGTTGGTGGAGCCCACGTCAGGCTCGATCAAGCTTAATGGTACCGAGCTGGTAAACCTCAAGGGGCGCGAGCTGCGCCATGCCCGGCGCAAGATCGGCATGGTATTTCAAGGCTTCAACCTGATTGACCGCCTCACCGTGATGGAAAACGTGTTGTCGGGGCGCTTGGGTTACGTCAATTTGTACCAGGCGTACGCACGGCGCTTTCCACAGGCGGATATTGAGCGGGCTTTCCAATTGATGGAGCGGGTCGGCATTGCCCACTATGCCAACAAACGTGCCGATGAACTTTCCGGAGGTGAACGGCAGCGTGTCGGTGTGGTACGGGCCTTGATGCAGGAGCCGGAAATCCTGCTGGCCGACGAGCCTACTGCCTCGCTTGATCCGCGTACTTCCGAACAGATCATGATGTTGCTGCAGAGTCTGGCTCAAGAGCTGTCGCTGCCGGTACTCATCAATATTCACAACGTGGCGCAGGCCAAGACCTACACCGAGCGAATCGTCGGCTTGCGTCACGGCAAGATGATTTTTGATGGTGCGCCGGCCGACTTCAACAAGGACGCACTGGATGCCATTTATGGCGGAATCGAGTCGCCGGATGACGAAGCCGCTTTCGAGCCGGGCCGGCAGGAGCATGGGGTGAGCCATGATGCGACCTGATGCCGGTACGACACCGCGTACCTGGCGCAAGCCCCCCTTCATTGCCAACCCCCTGCTGCGCTACGGGTTGTGGCTGGCGGTGATTGTCTACCTGGTCTGGGCCTTCGGCTCACTGTCGTTCAACTGGGAGCGGATTGCCGAGGGTCTGCCCCGGGCAGCGCGCATCTTCGGGGGTGGTTTTCCGCCCAGCTTCGAGCGCTGGGGGCTGCTTGCCACCGGTTTCAAAGAGAGCTTCCAGATCGCCATTCTGGCCACCTTGCTGGGGGTTGCCCTATCGATTCCCTTTGCCGTGATGGCGGCCAAGAATGTCGCGCCCAAGCCGGTTTACTTGCTGGGTCGCGCGGTGATCATTGTTTCGCGTAGCTTCCATCCGGTGATCGTGGCCATTCTCTTCGTTGCCGCGGTGGGCTTTGGCCCCCTGGCCGGAATTTTGACCCTGACACTTTACTCCATTGGCTTCGTTGGCAAGCTGCTGGCTGAAGAGATCGAGGAGATCGACTGGGGACAGGTCGAAGCGATGAGAGCCGCTGGAGCGGGTTACTTCGCTACGCTGCTGTATGCCGTGTTTCCCCAGATCCTGCCGCGCCAGGTGGGGCTCTCCATGTATCAGCTCGACAGCAACCTGCGTGCTTCGGCGGTGGTCGGCATCGTTGGCGCGGGAGGCATCGGTGGCACCTTGATGAACGCGTTTGGCCGCTATGACTACGATTTTGCCTTTGCCATTCTGCTGATGATCATCGTGGTGATTCTGATCAGTGAGGGCATCAGTGGCTGGGTGAGGAAAAGAATATGGTAGATCAAGCTTCACTGCTCACTGAACGCGTGTGGCAGCGTTACGACCGTAAGCAGCAACTGATTCGCTATGCCGTGCTGCTGGTCACCGCGATGGTGGTTTACTGGGCGGTGAGCGACATTGATATCTTCTGGCCCTGGGTGTGGGATGCGCCGAACCAGATCTCCAGTCTTGGCGCACGCATGTGGCCGCCTGACCCCTCGCGGCTGGCGGTAATTACCAGTGCCTTATTGGAAACCGTGCACATTGCCACGCTGGCGACGGCGTTGACGATCTTCATTGCGCTGCCGGTCTCTTATATCGCCGCCCAGAACACCACCCCCAACCGGGCTTGCCTGTGGTTGGGGCGTTTCATTCTGGTGGCCAGCCGTTCGGTGAACACGATTATCTGGGCCTTGCTGTTCGTGGCAGTCTTTGGCCCCGGAGTGCTGGCGGGGATACTCGCCATTGTGTGCCGTTCGGTCGGGTTCATCGGCAAGCTGATGGGAGAAGCGATCGAGGAGATTGATCGGCGCCCGGTGGAGGCCATGGAAGCGACAGGTGCCTCCAAGGCTAAAGTGATTCTCTATGCCATCGTGCCGCAAGTGATGCCGGCCTTCTTTGCCATCGTCATTCTGCGCTGGGATATCAACATCCGTGAATCAACGGTATTGGGCCTGGTGGGTGCCGGTGGCATCGGAATGATCCTGCAGGGCTCCATCGATACATTCGCCTGGCCTACCGTCGCGACCATTTTGATCGCGATCATCTTGCTGGTGCTGATCGGTGAGGCGATAACCGGCTTGCTGCGGCGCAAGGTGCTCTAGTCTCCTCGTCCTGTTCCCGGTGCATTTGACCCCAAGAGTGAGCCTTGCCATGTTAATGGCAAGGCTCACGTTCATTTGCACAAGGAGAGGCTATGACAACCTATATCGTGGTCGCTGATGCAGCACGGGCGCGGATATTCACCCGGGACGCGCTCCAGCTGGAAGAGCAAGAGAACCTGGTACATGGTGAAGGTCGCCTGCATGAAGGTGATCTGGTTACTGGCGAAACAGGCGCCGTGGACGAGTCGGCCGCCAATTCCCAGCGTGCCAGCCGTGGTGATAGTGTGGCGCTGGATCACGAAGCGGATATCTTTGCCAAGCAGGTCACGGAAAAACTTTACCAGGCGCGGGTTGATAACCGCATGGACAAGCTGATCCTGGTGGCGCCACCACGCTTTCTGGGGGTATTGCGCGACAAGCTTGATGCACCTACGCGCAAGCTGGTGATACACAGCCTGGACAAGGATTTATCTAAAGCCTCCCTCGATGACATTCAGCAAGCCGTCAGGGATCTGCGTTAGCTCTCCCCAGCCAGTAGTCTTGCTTGCTCAAGGGATCGGCGGCAGGTCAATCTCGTCGCTACGTTGTACTCCCTCGGTCATCTGGCGGCACAGGCGCAAGAACTCGCGCATGCCGGTCGCCAGATACTTGTGGCGGTGCCAGATAAAAGCGAACTGGCGGCTAAGATCGAGCTCCGGAGTGGGAATCGGTACCAGGCTGCCGCGGCGGAAAGCGTCACGCAGGGCCAGCCTAGATATACAGCCGATGCCGAGCCCCGACTCCACCGCACGCTTGATCCCTTCGGTATGCTCCAGCTCCAGCAAGGTATTGAATCTGCCCCGGCGATGCCGGGCAGCCTGCTCCAGTGTCAGACGGGTGCCGGAGCCCTGTTCGCGCATGATCCAGGCTTCACGCAGTAACCGGTCAAGCTCTACCGGACCCTGCCCGGCCAGGGGGTGGCGGGGTGAGCAGAATACCGACAGTTCATCTTCCACCCAGGGCTGTGTGATGATGCTCTCCTCTTCGCAGTGTCCTTCGATAAGCCCCAGGTCGAGCTCGTGCTGGCGCACACGGTCAATGATTTCCTGAGTGTTGCGCACCGCCAGCCGTATCCGGCTGCCGGGATGACGCTGCATGAAATCACTGATCAACAGCGTGCCCAGATAATTGCCGATGGTCAGGGTGGCGCCCACATCAAGCGAGCCAATGCCCTGTTGGCCACGCAACAGCTCTTCAATCTCTTCGGCGCGATCGAGTAGCGCCACGGCCTTGGGCAGCAGTTGAAAACCCAGTGCATTGAGCCGTAGTCGCTTGCCTACGCGATCCAGCAACTGACAGCTGAACTGGCGTTCGAGCTCGGCCAGAGCCGTACTGGTGGCCGACTGCGAGAGGGCGAGCGCCTTCGCAGCGCGTGACACGTTCTCGTGCTGGGCGACGGCGACGAAAACCTCAAGCTGACGCAAGGTGAAGTGCATGGGAGCGGCTCATGTTGATCTATATCAGTAGTCTGGATAAAGGTTATCAATACAATCCAGTTAACAGATATACCTTGCGTTCTTATAATGCAAGCCAAGTAATCAGTCGGTCTATATATTCCTTTATGGAATAAGCAGGAGTTGGTATGAGCAAGTTTGCATTAGAAGACGTTCTTAGTGTCCACCACTGGAACGATACCCTGTTCAGTTTTCGCACCACCCGCGAGCGTAGCCTGCGCTTCAAGAATGGGCAGTTCGTGATGATTGGTCTGGAAGTGCAAGGTAAGCCGTTGATGCGTGCCTACTCCATTGCCAGCCCCAATTATGAAGACCACATGGAGTTTTTCAGCATCAAGGTACCCGATGGCCCGCTGACGTCACGCCTGCAGCACCTCAAGGTCGGCGATCAGATCATGGTTAGCCGCAAACCCACCGGTACGCTGGTCACTGACGATCTGCTGCCGGGGCGTAACCTCTACTTGCTCTCCACCGGTACCGGCCTGGCACCGTTCATGAGCCTGATCCAGGATCCGGAAGTGTATGAACGCTTCGAGAAGGTGATTCTGGTACATGGCGTGCGTAGTGTCAGCGAGCTGGCTTATGCCGACTTCATTCAGCAGGAACTCCCGGCACACGAATATCTAGGCGAAGAAATCAGCGCCAAGCTGATCTACTACCCCACCGTGACCCGCGAGGAGTTCCACACCAGAGGCCGGCTTACCGACCATATCCGCACCGGCAAGCTGTTTACCGATACCGGGGTAGCGCCGATGGATCCCAAGCAGGACCGCGCCATGATCTGCGGCAGCCCGGCGATGCTGGATGAAACCAGCGCCCTGCTCGACGAGCTGGGCTTCAATATCTCGCCGCGCATGGGAGAGCCGGGAGATTACGTGATCGAGCGCGCCTTCGTGGAAAAATAACGGCTAACGCGCAGCGCTCGCTCATGTTTCGGCTTTAGACCGCGTCCTTGCCGGTTTCACCGGTACGGATGCGGATTACCTGCTCCAGTGGGGTGATGAAGATCTTGCCATCACCGATCTTGCCGGTATTGGCCACCTGGGTGATGGCATCAATGACTTGGTCGACAAGCTCGTCATCGATGGCGATGTCGATTTTCACCTTGGGCAGAAAATCGACTACATATTCGGCACCGCGATAGAGTTCGGTGTGGCCCTTCTGGCGGCCGAAGCCTTTTACCTCGGTGACGGTGATGCCCTGCACTCCGATTTCGGAGAGCGACTCGCGTACGTCGTCGAGCTTGAATGGCTTAATGATGGCAGTCACCAGTTTCATGGCATGTCTTTCCTTTATGGCCGAACGTATGGCCGTGGGCCGGCTGGTAGTCAGCCAGGGCCGTCAGCCAGGTTAATTATCACTGCTTCAAGCATACACCGCCCTTGCCGGGAAGAAAAAAGGCTCCTCCTTAGAGAAGCCTCGAACACCAGGAGAGGCTCACTCCATCTGGGGCTGTCGGGCGGGTGATGCAGCGGCGAGATAACCGCCGGATTGGGCCTTGTCATCGTTGATGCCGTAGCCCCGGCCGACACCGAACTCGGGGTAGGCCTCCATGCCACACTCGGAAAGATCGGCACCCGAATACTCCTCCGCGGCACTGATCCTCACACCCATCAGCCTCTTGAGCAGCAGCCATACGGCCAGGCTGGCACCAAATACCCAGGCAAAAATGGCCAGGCCGCCGATGATCTGGGCGCCAAAGGTGGCTTCGGCGTTGGTCAGCGGTACCGCCAGCAGTCCCCAGATGCCGACCACGCCATGCACCGAAATGGCACCGACCGGATCATCGATGCGTAGCTTGTCGAGTGTGACGATGGCCACGACCACAATGCCACCACCGACGGCACCGATCAGGGTGGCACCGAGGGCTGTGGGCGCCAGCGGCTCGGCGGTAATGGCGACCAGGCCGGCCAGGGCGCCATTCAGTGTCATGGTCAGGTCGGCCTTGCGAAACCACAGCTTGGCCAGCAGCAGTGCGGCGATAACACCACCGGCAGCAGCGGCATTGGTGTTGACCAACACCTGAGCGACATTATTGGCCGAAGCCGCATCGGAGAGCTTGAGCTCGGAGCCGCCGTTAAAGCCGAACCAGCCCATCCACAAGATGAAAGTTCCCACGGTAGCCAGTGGCAGATTGGCGCCAGGAATGGCATGAATACACCCCTTTTTGCCGTACTTGCCCTGGCGCGGCCCGAGCACCAGCACGCCGGCCAGGGCGGCTGAGGCACCGGCCATGTGTACGATACCGGAACCGGCAAAGTCGGAGAAACCCAGGCTATCAAGCCAGCCGCCACCCCAGGTCCAGTAGCCGGATACCGGATAGATGAAGCCGGTCATGACCACGGCGAAGGCGAGGAAGGCCCAGAGTTTCATGCGCTCGGCGACTGCGCCGGAGACAATCGACATGGCGGTGGCAACAAACACCACCTGGAAAAAGAAGTCGGCCCGCATGGCGTAATAGGGAGCATCCGCTCCGCCAGCAGTGACGGCGTCGAGGCTGTGCTCACTACCGATCAGCATACCCAGGTTAGGCAATATGCCGCCGGCAGCACTGGAATACATGATGGCGTAGCCCACCAGCAGGTAGAGGGTGCAGGCGATGGCGAACAGGGCAATATTCTTGGTCAGGATCTCGGTGGTGCTCTTGGCCCGCACCAAGCCTGCTTCAAGCATCGAGAAGCCGGCGGCCATCCACATCACCAGCACGCCGCAGATCAGAAAGTAGAAGGTATCGAGCGCATAGCTCAGTTCTGCAAGATCGTTCATGGGGTTTTCCCCTGTTGTCTGGTCAAGTCATTACACGGCTGCAGTGCCGCGTTCGGCGGTACGGATGCGGATCACATCCTCAAGGGGAGTGACAAACACCTTGCCGTCACCGATTTGGCCACTTTTTGCCGCACGACAAATAGCGTCGAGCACGGCCTCTACTTTGGCGTCCTCCACGGCAACCTCGATCTTTACCTTGGGCAGAAAATCGATCACGTATTCGGCACCGCGATACAGTTCGGTATGCCCCTTCTGGCGGCCTACGCCTTTTACTTCGGTGATGGTGATGCCCTGAATACCGCTGTCAGCCAGCGCTTCGCGTACGGCGTCGAGCTTGAATGGTTTGATGATGGCAGTGATGAGCTTCATCGCGTCTCTCTCTGCTGGGTAATCGGTAGAAAAGCAGGCGGCACAATGCCGACCCTCACGGAATGTGCTAAGCGCAGGGCGTGCCAGGTGATAAAATTGGCTTTTTAAATCAACAGAGTGGGCGTGGTTTTTGCCAAAGACCATGGTTCGCCAATGCAGCAGCGAAAGCGGTTATGCCCCATGCAAGTGCAGGTTGGAGGTGGGTTGTGCCATACCAGGGCACATGAAGGGCATGCGCAGTGGCGAGGCCTTGCGTATGCTGTAGGCAGGTCATAGCCATCACAAGGAGCGCATCATGGCGAATCAAGATCCCATCAGCCGGTTGGCACAGCAACTGGGCGAGCGTCTGCAGGGAGCGGCGCAGGCCCCCGAAGAGTTCCAGAAGGGCGTTCAGCAGTTAGTGCGCGGTACTTTTGATCGCCTCGATCTGGTGTCGCGGGAAGACTTCGATATTTTGATGGACGTGCTGCAGCGCACACGCATTCGTGTCGAA
>Ga0079225_10002397_pt1 | contig 10788 bp, 7 predicted proteins | sample Poulit2012_FD_76344 | JGI IMG/M metagenome (GOLD analysis project Ga0079225, IMG submission 76344) | Agricultural soil microbial communities from Georgia to study Nitrogen management - Poultry litter 2012 | ecosystem: Environmental > Terrestrial > Soil > Agricultural land | place: USA: Georgia...
AATTCTGTCACCCAAACAGGATTTTCTGCGGGCAATTGCTGCCACAGGGGGCTTTCCAATGCTAATATGAGCGCCATGCCTGTGCTTAGACTTTGTTTATCTTGGGGCTTAAAGCCACACTGCCGTAAAACGAAGGCTTCATGAGCGGTACAACGCCCGCGCGGCTCATCCAGCGCAATGGTCTGCGCTCGGCTTTCTGCTAGCCATTGGCACAGACGAGGCGTATGGGTTTGCATCATGGGCCACAAGGCTTGAGCATGATTTCGTTGGAATAACGCCCCTGTAATGATAAGGGGTGGGGTTTGCGAATCTAATTGTTTCATTAGCGGTGACTAATATTATGCGGTATGAATTTTGGGTGGGCGCCCGCTATGCAGGGCTTAGCCGGGGCGCTCGCAAAGCCAAACAAGGCGATCGCTTCGTGTCGTTTATCGCCGGTTCTTCCATGATCGGCATCGCTTTGGGTGTAGCGGCCCTTATTGTAGTGCTTTCTGTGGTCAATGGCTTCCAAACTCAGGTACGCGACCGGATGTTATCGGTATTGCCTCACATTGAGCTTTTTTTGCAGCCGCAGGCTAACCAAGCGGCACAGGAGCGCTTAATGAATTGGCCAGAAATTGCCAAACAAGCCCTGAAAAATGAACGGGTACAGGGAGCGGCTCCTTTTGTTTCCGCGCAAGCCATGGTATTGCGCGGTGATCGTTTACGCGGTGTACAAGTACGAGGTATAGACCCGAAGGTAGAGGCCGAGGTCTCTGATTTACAAAAGCAAATGCTCGATGACGGCCTCGCGCAGTTAACCTCCGAGGGTTACGGTATTGTGTTAGGCGTACAGCTGGCCCATTTGCTTGGCGTTCAGGTTGGGGATAATTTGATGCTCATGGCCCCTGAAGGCGGGGTCTCGCCGGCTGGGTTTAGCCCGCGCATGCGACAATTTACCGTGACGGGATTGTATTCATCAGGCCATTATGAATATGACTCTAGCCTGGTTTTTATCAACTACGAAGATGCCTTGAGGCTATTTCGCCAGCAGGCCCAAAGTGGGTTGCGCCTGCGTATTGATGATATGCAACAGGCTCAGGCTGTTGCCCGCACCTTGCAGCAAGAACTATTCCAATATGGCGTGCTGCGAGACTGGACCCAAAACAACAAGACCTGGTTTGCCGCGGTGCAAACAGAAAAACGCATGTTATTCCTGATTTTGCTTTTGATTGTTGCTGTGGCCGCATTTAATCTGCTGTCTTCCTTGGTGATGGCTGTTAAAGACAAGCAAAGTGATATTGCCATTTTGCGCAGTCTGGGCGCAACGCCGCGCTCTATCGCACAAATATTTCTGATACAGGGGGCGTTAATTGGTTTTGTGGGCACCGCCCTGGGCGTGTTGTTAGGTACTTTGCTGGCTTTTAATATAGAAACTGTGGTGCCGTGGATAGAGCAATTATTTGGGGTGCAGTTCCTCGATCCGCAGGTTTATTTTATTAGCACCTTGCCCTCAAATCCGCAATGGAGCGATATTACCGTCGTTGCCGTAACCGCCTTCGTTTTATCCTTGCTGGCAACGCTTTACCCGAGCTGGCGGGCCGCCAAACTTCAACCTGCACAGGTGTTGCGTTATGATTAATGAAAAGATCGTACTGCAGGCCAAAGCAGTAGAAAAGCAGTTCTTTGATGCGGGGCAGCCTTTAACGGTGCTCAAAGCAGTCGACCTGAATGTTCGGGCTGGCGAAATGGTAGCCATTATGGGCGCTTCGGGTTCAGGCAAAAGTACCTTGTTGCATATTTTGGGCTTGCTCGATCGGCCTACTGCTGGCAGTGTCTGGGTGCAGCAAGAAAATACGGCCCAGTTATCTGAAGACTCCCTTAGCCGGCTCAGGAACCAACATTTTGGTTTTGTTTATCAATTCCATCATTTGTTGCCTGAATTTCATGCCACTGATAATGTCGCCATGCCTTTGATTATTCGGGGCGAAAAAAAGCGCACTGCGCGTTTAGCCGCGCAAGAGCTGCTGGCGCAAGTAGGCCTGGAGCACCGCTTATTGCATTACCCGGGGCAATTATCTGGGGGAGAGCGTCAGCGGGTAGCCATTGCGCGAGCCTTGGTGACCAAACCCTCATGTGTGCTGGCAGATGAGCCTACTGGCAACCTTGATGTACATACTGCCCAAGAGGTCTTTGCGGTGTTGCAACGCATGAATGAACAGTCTGGCACCGCTTTTTTGCTGGTCACACATGATCAGTCCTTGGCTGCCCTGGCTCATCGGCAGTTTTTAATGGAAGCAGGCCAGCTAAGCTCAGTGTCTGAAGCTTAAGTCTAATCGGCTATTCAACCATATAACTATTCAATATGTTAATTGATACCCACTGTCATTTGGATATGAGCGCTTTTGATACCGATCGCCGGCAAGTCATCGAGCGGGCCCTGGCGGTGGGTGTCCAAGCCATTGTTATCCCTGCTGTTGAAGCGTGCAGTTGGGCCCGTACTATTGAGTGTGCCTACAGTTTTGCTGGCGGCTATTATGCCTTGGGTATTCATCCAATGTTTGTACCTCAGGCCAGTGAGGCCGATTTGGCCAAGCTGGAAGCCCTTTTGAGCCGCCAGCTGGATGACCCCAGGCTGGTTGCTGTGGGTGAGATTGGCCTGGATTTTTTTATACCCGAGCTGCGTACGACAGAAATGAAGGCAAAACAAATCAAATTTTATACTGCGCAGCTACGGCTCGCTCAGAGGCTTGGCCTGCCTGTGTTATTGCATGTGCGCCGTTCCCAGGATCTTATTCTGAAATATCTGCGTCGCTATCCGCAGGTCAAAGGGATTGCTCATGCCTTTAACGGCAGCTTTCAACAGGCAGAGCGCTTTTTGGCAGCGGGCTTTGCTCTGGGGTTTGGTGGCGCCATGACTTTTACGCGCGCCAAGCAGATTCGCCGATTAGCCACCCAGCTGCCCCTTGAGGCCATTGTGCTGGAAACGGACGCCCCCGATATTCCACCAGCCTGGTTGACCGCCCATGAGGGGCAGGCGCCACGCAATGAACCCTGTCATGTCGCGGGCTGCGCCCAACTGCTGGCCCAATTGAGGTTAGCCCCTTTGCCCCAGGTGGAATCCCAAACTACGCGCAATGCATTACAGGTTTTGCCACGCTTGGCGGCACACCTTAAGCTAACCCACTAGGCATTTTCCCTCCTATAGTAATTCGCCGTTCAAAGCCATTTTCTTAGCCCATTTCGCTATGCTAGCGAAATGGCGAAAGGCACGCGCTTTTATCTCTTCAGTTTTTCTTTTTTTATTGCCCTTTGGTTCACTCATCAGCAGAGCCAGATAACGGGCAGGGCGACGGTTGGGCTAATTGCTTTGGGCGTTGTGCTTATCTGTGTGCTGTGCTATGTGCGCCGACTGGTGTCGTCTCCCTGGCCTGGCATTGTGATGATGATCGTAGCAGGTGCATTAAGTAGCTACGCGCTTGGCAGTATGCAAATCTTGTGGCGCTTGGCGGAACAATTACCAGCTGCCGAGGAAAATCGCATTTTCCGTTTGCAAATAGAAGTCCAAAGTTTGCCCGAGGTACGAGCGCGCAGTGTTCAATTTGTTGCCCGTGTCTTGGCTGCCCGACCTGATCAGGTGCCGGGCACCTTATTGGTGCGTTGGTATGCTCCAGATTGGGGTGGTCCCTATCGGCAGCCTGTTCCGTATGAATTTCCTGCCATCAGTCCTGGCGAAAAATGGCAGATCACAGCTGTGCTGCGTTCCCCCCATGGCACTTATAACCGTAATAGCTTTGATTATGAGCAATATGCCTTTGCGCAGGGGTGGCGCGCCTTGGCTACGGTGCGGGGTGAGCCCCAAAGATTGACTGCTGATGATTTGTGGCTCAGCGAGGACAATACGGGGTGGCCTCTGGACTCCTGGCTAGGCCGCGCCGGGCCTGGCCATTGGTTTTTGCAAGCAGAAATATGGCGGGGCAAGTTAAAAACTGCCATGGCACCTTTTTTAGAACAGCAGCCATGGGGCAAGGTAATACAGGCTTTGACCCTTGGTGATCGTTCTTCGTTTTCCGATGAAGATTGGCAGCTCTTTAATCGTGCCGGCCTTACTCATCTGATTTCCATTAGTGGAACACATATCAGTCTGGTGGCTGGTAGTTTGGGCCTACTGGTCACCCACCTATTTAAACGCACCCCTTTAGGCACAAGGTGGCTTTTGCGCTGGCGTCCCGCTGCCTTTTGGGGCGGCATCACTGCTGTTGGTATTGCTGCGCTGTATAGCGCAATTGCCGGTTGGGGGGTGCCTACACGGCGCAGCTTTTTTATGCTTTTTTTGGTGGTGCTGAATTATTTGACGGGCATCTCTTTAAGTCGTTGGCAGTTATTAGCTGGTGTTGCTTTAGTGGTATTGGTCTTTGACCCATGGGCAATGCTATCAAGTGGTTTTTGGCTTTCCTTTGGGGCTGTGGCCGTGCTTCTTGCTTGTTTTCAATGGTCAGGTCAAAAGGGCGGGCAAATCGTACGCACTGCCTGGCAGCAGCGCCGTACCACCCTTTATCAATTCGGAGTATGGCAGCTCATTATTACTTTGTTGCTCTGGCCGATTTTAGTTTGGTATTTTTCTGAATTTTCTTTGGTATCCGTTATTTCCAACCTTTATGCCATTACCTTACTGGGTACCTTTGCCACCCCTTTGTCTTTATTATTTGCCCTATGTGCTTGGGCTTTGGGCGCACACCCCCTGACCGAGCTATTTCTTCATTTGGCGCTATGGGCCGTTGAGCTGACCATGTGGCCTACAGAGTGGTTAGTACAGAGCCAGTGGGCGGCGTTAACAGCGGCCCGGCCACCTGCCTGGGTGGTGATGGCCAGCTTAGTGGGTTTGGTAATTGCCCTATGTCCGCGTTTTTGGCGTGGGCAAAAATGGTTTTGGCTGGCGGTCTTGCCAGCCTTGTTCTGGCCAGCCAAAAAAATGCCCGAAGGGGCCTGGTCCATAGAGGTTCTTGATGTGGGGCAGGGCCTGGCAGTGGTGATACAAACGCAACATCATCACTTTGTTTACGATACCGGCAAACGCAGCAGCCCCGTCAGTGATGACGGTGTGCGCATTATTGGTCCGTATTTGCGTACACGAGGTGTACAGCAGCTCGATGGCGTCATTATTTCACATGCTGACTTGGATCATGTTGGGGGATTGCGCAGCCTGATGAGGCAGTTTCCCATTCGGAATTATTTTGCCAACTTTCCGCTGGTTTCCTGGTGGCAGACCGAATCAGCAAGACTACAAGAGCCAACCCTGGTTCCCGAGCGGGCTGCGCTTCAAGGTGCATTACCCATTTCTTTATATTATTGTCAGCAGGGGCTTGGTTGGGAGGTCGATGGGGTGCGCTTTCGTTTTCTCTGGCCTAAGGAACCGTTAACACGCCCAAGTTCAGGTACAGCAGAACGCAATGCCGCAAGCTGTGTGCTGGAAATTCAGGGTCGATATCATCAAGCACTGTTACTGGGCGATATTGCCCTTGAGCAAGAACAGCAGCTGCTGTCCTCGCTTGGTACCGAGCCCTATGCCGTCATTGTGGTGGCACACCATGGATCCCGTCATGGCTCAAGCCAGGCGTTAATTCAGCAAGTACGGGCCTGTGTTGCCGTGGCCGGGACGGGATGGTGGAATCGTTTTAATCACCCACACCCTGAAGTCGTCACCCGTTGGCAAAAGCAAGGTACGCAGTTTATGGCGACGCATCAATGGGGCAGCGTCTTGCTGGAGTCGCATACAGCGCAACTACAGTGGCAGGCCCAACGCTGGCACCAACGCCGTTATTGGCACAATCCCTTGGGCATCACGACGGCAACCACTGGCCATAGGGCAAAAAGCAACCTTATCGAGGGCTGTTAGGCTTGCCGGACAACAACGGCTATAGCGGCTACAATTGCCCCTTGCTTGTCTTCGACGACGCAGATGGCGTACGGTTGAATTGCCAGGATGTGCGTTACAATGAACTTATCTGTATTTATTGGAGTAATTTATGGCTGAGCCAACTGCGGCAGCTACCCCGCGCCTGAATTATGTACTCTGCACCAACCCTCGAGGTTGGCATCGGATGGCCTATTGGGAATGGGGTGCAGCAGATAATGATCATGTGCTGCTCTGCGTCCACGGTCTGACGCGTAATGGGCGCGACTTTGATACTTTGGCCCAGCAATTTAGCAAGCAATACCGGGTGGTTTGTCCCGACATGGTTGGCCGCGGGGCTTCCGATTGGCTCGAGGATCCCGATCATTATGGTTTTGCCCAGTACGTAGGCGATATCGCCACCTTGCTCGCGCGATTACGGCCTCGGCGTGTGACCTGGCTAGGTACCTCCATGGGCGGGTTAATAGGCCTTAGCGTAAACTATATGCTTGGCCAGACAGCTGCAGGCCCCTTGATCCAAGATTCTGCCCTGCATCCGCTACCAAAAAGCCAAGAGGCTGATTGGCTAAATTGCAAAAGCTCGCCCATCGACAAGCTAATACTCAATGATATCGGGCCCGAACTTGCTCTAGAGGGCATGCGGCAGATCGGCCGCGCTGCAGAGCAGGCACAAAGTTTTGCCTCATTCGAGGCTGCTTGCGATTTTGCCCAGCAGCATTGGTCAGGGTTTGGCCTGCAAAACGAAGCGCAGTGGCAGGCGTACACACGTCATTATTTTGTCTCCAATGATTCGGGTCAATGGCAGCCACATTATGACCCAGCCATTATCAAGGCTTATGTGCGTGGGCTAGCTTATCCCATGGAGGAAAGCCAAAAGTTTTTATAGACGCTCTACCAGCAATTGACTATTCCCGTACTGATATTGCGTGGGGCCCAATCCAATGTTTTAAGTTCAGCGGTGTACCAACGCATGCTTGATGAGCAGCCTTTGGCCCAAGGCTGGGAAAATACCCAAGCTGGCCACGCGCCCAGTCTTTTACAGCCCGAAGAGCTGGCCAAGATTCAGCGTTTTTTGACAGACCAATCGTAATTCATCAGGCTGGCCAATCAAGACCAAGCGTCTTAACCGCTGTTTTGAACCTATAGGGGTGATTATGCTTAATGTCGATCTGCACTCTCATTCCACTATTTCCGATGGAGTGCTTGCGCCCGAGGCGCTGGCACAGCGGGCACATGAGCATCGAGTGCAATTGTGGGCACTCACTGATCATGATGAAATCAGTGGTTTGGCCCGTGCCCAACAAGCAGCTACCGAATTAGGCATGCAATTTATTCCTGGGGTCGAAATCTCGGTCACTTGGCTAGATAAAACGGTGCACATAGTGGGCCTGAATATTGATTACGAGCAGGCCGAGCTTATCGATTCCCTGGCTTATGTGCGCCGGGGGCGCACAGATCGTGCCCTTAAGATCGCTGAACGACTGGATTCTCTAGGCGTTCCAGAAGCTTATGAAGGCGCAGCAGCCTATGCCACCAACCCGCAGCTGATTAGTCGCACTCATTTCGGCCGCTTTATGGTCGAGCAGGGCTATTGCGCTTCCATGAAAGAAGCTTTTGAGCGCTTTTTGGGTGATCACGGTCCTGCATTTGTGCCGATGCAGTGGGCCACTTTGCAAGAGGCGGTCGAATGGATCACCTCGGCTGGGGGTAAAGCAGTTATTGCGCACCCCGGACGTTATCGCTTTACGCGGCAACAATTCGAGTTGCTATTCGAACGCTTTAAAGAATACGGCGGTATTGGTATCGAGGTGGTGACCGGCAGCCATTCAGTTAGTGATTACCAGGTTTATGCCCAGGTCGCACAACGCTATGGCTTTGAGGCCTCTTGTGGTTCCGACTTTCATTGGGCCCAGGAAGGGCGCATGGATCTCGGTAAAGTTCCCCCCTTGCCCCGCCAACTGACGCCAATTTGGCACGATTGGCCGCTGTCTTAAGGAAAAAACCATGAGTAAAGCTTTTGTCAACGAAGATGCTCAGCAACCAGATGATGATTTCGACACCCCCGAGGTTACTTTGCCTTCAGGGACCAAAAACTACATGACCATCCAGGGCTATTACCATTTGCGCCAAGAATACGAGCAATTGATTAATATCGAACGGCCCAAGGTCGTTGAAACTGTGAGTTGGGCGGCTTCAAATGGCGATCGCTCCGAAAACGGCGACTATATATACGGGAAGCGCAGATTGCGAGAAATTGATCGACGCCTGCGTTTTCTGACCAAGCGCCTGGAAATAGCCGAGGTAGTAGACCCGGCATTGCAAACTAATAGAGACCAGGTCTTTTTTGGCGCAACCGTTACTTATATCAACCAAGATGACAAAGAGTTCACCGTCACCATCGTGGGGGTGGATGAGGCTGATCCCTTAAATGGCAAGATTAGCTGGGTGTCCCCGGTAGCACGTGCATTGCTCAAGGCTTACGAGGGTGACATGGTACGTTTGCGCACTCCAGCAGGGGTGGACGAGCTAGAGATACTGACCGTCGAGTATCCAGCTACGCCTTTTAACCCGGATAGCATGCACTAAATCACCCCGAAGAAACGCTTTGGCGTTAAAATAAACGCTTTGCTTTTTGCTTTCTTTAGTCTTTCCTTTTCCTACTTGTTTCTCAGAACCTAAATCGTGACCCGTATCAAACTCCTTCCCGGCGCCTCTGTTTATACCGAAAGCCAGGCACAACGCCTGATCGAGCAATGTCAGCAACAAAATATCCCGGTGCAAGGGGTAGTCGTATTTGCTGAATATTTTGTGGCTTATGAGTCCAGCCAAACCAAGCCAGATGACTGGCCACGCTTGCAAGAAATCCTCAACCACCAGCAACCTACCTTCGAGAGCCAGGCACCTTCTGACTCCTCGCTGAGTCTGCGCGTTATTCCGCGACCTGGCACCATTTCACCCTGGTCAAGCAAAGCTACGGCTATTGTGCGTAATTGCGGCTTGGGTTTTGTGCAGCGTATCGAGCGCGGTCTGCAATTTTATTTTCAATTTGAAAAAAGTTGGCGGAAGACCAAACAGCTGACGCCCGAGCAGCAAAAACAATTGGCCAGCCTGGTGCACGATCGAATGACAGAAACGGTGGTAGATACTGATTTTGATGGGCAGGCATTGTTTCCGACGCGTCTGCGGGCGGAAATGCAGGCCATTGCCATCATGGAAGAGGGGCCTGCTGCGCTAGAGCGGGCTAATCAACAGTTGGGGCTGGCCCTGTCCAACGAAGAAATAGATTATCTGTACCAGGCCTTTACAAAACTGGGGCGTAATCCACACGATATTGAATTGATCATGTTTGGCCAGGCCAATAGTGAACATTGCCGCCACAAAATTTTCAATTCGCATTGGGTCATCGATGGGCAGTCGCAAGAAAGCACCTTATTTGACATGATTAGGGCAACGCATGCGGCCCAGCCCAAAAACACCATTGTGGCTTATGCGGATAATGCCGCGATTATGAAGGGGGGGCCTGCAACCATTTTCTACCCTACATTAGATGATAAGCAATTTGGCCACTATGTGTCCGAAGAGCGGCTCATGCATACCCTGATGAAGGTAGAGACCCATAATCACCCGACCGCCATTGCCCCTTTCCCCGGTGCGGCAACAGGGGCCGGTGGGGAAATACGTGACGAGGGGGCAACGGGCAAAGGGGCTCGTGCCAAGGCCGGCTTGACCGGATTTACGGTGTCACACTTATGTATCCCAGGTGCCGAACAGCCCTGGGAAAAATCAGCCATAGGGTTTCCCGACCGCATGGCTAATTCCTACCAAGTCATGCAAGAGGGGCCCTCAGGCGGTGCAGCGTTTAATAATGAATTTGGTCGCGCTAACTTGTTGGGCTATGTGCGCAGCTTCGAACAAAAAGTCGGGGATATTCATTGGGGCTATCACAAACCGATCATGATCGCCGGTGGCCTGGGCCAAATCGAGGATCAACAAACCCATAAAGACCCCTTGCCTGTTGGCGCTTTGCTGATTCAGTTAGGTGGCCCTGGGATGCGTATCGGCATGGGGGGCGGCGCTACCTCTAGCGTAAGCTCTGGGGTGAGCGCTGAAGAGCTGGATTTTGATTCAGTGCAGCGTGGTAACCCCGAGATGCAGCGACGTGCCCAAGAAGTTATCGATCGTTGTTGGCAGCTAGGTGCCAATAACCCGGTTTTGGCCATTCATGACGTGGGTGCCGGGGGCTTGTCCAATGCCTTCCCCGAGCTGGTTGACGATGCACAGCGCGGGGCCATTTTTGATTTGTCCCTTGTTCCTGTCGATGAAGAGGGGCTATCTTTTGCCGAAATTTGGTGTAATGAATCCCAAGAGCGTTATGTGCTGGCCATTTTGCCCCAGGATCTGGCGCGCTTCAAAAGCATTGCCGAGCGCGAACGGTGCCCCTGGGCGGTTGTTGGTGTAGCCACCGAAGAACGCCAATTGCAGGTAACCTGGGGCGAAGGGCTACCTACCGACCTGGTGCCCAACCAAGCCAATCCTATTACCCCTCGGCCTGTAGATATGCCGCTCGAGGTGTTATTAGGAAATACGCCCAAGTTGCTGCGCGATGTGCAGCGGCAACCCACTTTAGAGCAGTTTCTGGACCTAACGAAAATTTCACTTCCAGAGGCTATTCAGCGGGTTCTTGCCCATCCCACGGTAGCCAGCAAAAATTATTTGATTACCGTTGGTGATCGCAGCGTGGGCGGCCTGGTCGCCCGAGATCAGATGGTTGGACCATGGCAGGTACCAGTGGCAGATTGCGCCGTTACTTTGGCCGATTTCCAATCGGTACGTGGCGAAGCAATGGCCATGGGTGAGCGTAGCCCGCTTGCAATTTACCATCCGCCTGCTTCTGG
>Ga0079225_10002399_pt1 | contig 10784 bp, 9 predicted proteins | sample Poulit2012_FD_76344 | JGI IMG/M metagenome (GOLD analysis project Ga0079225, IMG submission 76344) | Agricultural soil microbial communities from Georgia to study Nitrogen management - Poultry litter 2012 | ecosystem: Environmental > Terrestrial > Soil > Agricultural land | place: USA: Georgia...
CGAGTATGAATTTGTATTAGCTACTCATAAAGATAGAGAGCATATTCATAATCATATTGTTAGTAATTCAGTTAATACAAAAAATGGGAAAAAGTATTTAAGTAATATAGCAGAAAGAGAATATATACGTTCGCTTTCAGATGAAGTGTGTAGAGAACATAATCTTTCAATAATAAAACCAATTGAAAAAAATAAAGTTATTGCTGGAACTGGTATTAGTTATGGAGAATGGAAGTTTAAAAAAGAAAGCATAAGTTGGAAAGATCGTATCAAAAATGATATAGATGATAGCATTAATCATTCAGAAAACTACAAAGAATTTATTGAAGAAATGAAGAAAAAAGATTATGAATTAAGGTATGGTAAAAAATACAAATACAATTCTTTTGAACATTTTGATATTGGAAAACGAATTCGAGGAAAAACTTTAGGAGAACAATATACTGAAAAAGAAATAAAAAATCGCATTTTAAATAAAGAACATGAAGAACAGGAACAACGATTATTTTATGAAGAACATTATTTTATTAAAGGTATCTCGAATAAAGAAATCGTAAATACAGATATTGACTTATCTATTTTGCAAGCAAAAAATTATGATGAATTTATAAGTAGTATGAAAGAAAAAAATTATGAATTAAGATATGGCGAAAAATATAAATATAATTCATTCAAGCATAAAGATATGAAACGAGCAGTGCGAGGAAAAACAATTGGTTATGATTATACAGAAACAAAAATCAAAGAACGAATTACAACCAATAATGAATTAATAAAACAAGCTGAAAATAAAGAAAAGATTAATTTAAAAACGCACGTTGTTTTCTCAAAACGATATGTCAGTAATAAGTTTAAATATATTAAAACCCCACAAATACAAAATGTTTCAGAAATGAAGAAACAAGAAATACAAAATAAAAGACAATCATTAAAGTACAATCAAATCATTCATTTTCTAAAACAAAACGGAATTACACAAGTTAATGAATATATAAATTTTAAAAAAAATACGGAACAATCTTTTAATTCATTAGTTAAATATTTAAATACAATAGCTACACATCATAAAGAATTGATGAATGAATATAATCAGCAACCGAGCCAAGAATTAAAAGAACAATTAGTCGCAAATGCAAAAGAACACGAAAGGCATATTAACCGTTACACAGAATTAAATAAAATACGAGCAGAATTTAAACACGTTGATAAATATTTATTAGATAAAGATAAACAAAAAGAAGTAGAGAAAGAAGAACAGAAACAAGATAAACAAAAAGAAAAAGAGAAAAGAAAGGGGAAAGATTATGGCGACCCTATCCGATGAAAACACAACAACCATAGGTAGAAATGTTGGACGATTGATAAGTGCATTGATGAAACTTTTATATAGAAATCTACTAAATTGGTTAGAACAACGAGCAGAGAAAAACTTTAGACAGTTAGAAAAGAAAAATCCATAACGAATACAAACGGCAGACATTGACCGAGATAATCTAGATAAATTTAAAATACTTGCTCAACAAAATGGTATTAAAAAATACAAAATCGAAAAAGATAAACACGATACTCCAACTTTAAAATATGATATTAAAGATCAATATAAGATTACAGAAATTTATAAGCAAATGGAAAATGGTTATCGAATACCAGAAAATGATTTAATGGCAATAATGGAAAGATTTACAGATACAAACGTACTAACTAATCGTATTCATAATATATTGCATTATAGCCATGAAGATATACAACAAGAATTGCAAAACCCTAAACACTATCGAGAAGAAGAATTGCTTAACCAAGAAAATAAAAATGTTGTTCAAGAAATCTACGATAAAAGCGTAAAGGAAGTTACAGGAAAAGAAAATAACGTGAAACTAGATATGGACGAAATAGAAAATCAAAAAGAAAATGCAGAAAAAGTAATAACAAAAGATGAATTAGAAGAACGATTAGATAAGTTAAAAGAAAAACGTAAAGAAAATCAGAAGAATAAGACCACAGAACGTAACAAAGAAAAATCGAAAGGGAAAAATAAACCTGAAAGGGAACGATAATTATGGGGTGTCTAGCAGAGTTAATAGGTTGGTTATTAGGAAATATAATTTGGTATCTATTTATCTACCCAATATTGTTAATCGTATCTCTATTAAAAAGAACAGGTTTGATTTGGAGTGTATCTTTTTATCTAATCACAGAGTTTATGTTTTTAGATACTTTTATACAGGATTATAGAACAGTAATTACATTATTTCTTTTAATACCAGTTGTTATTAAATTTATTCAAAAAATAAAAGATATACATTTTAATATTAAATGGTGGTTTACTCAAAGAGATATGAAAAAACTAGGTTTTAATGGTAATGCTGATGAACTAGAAGAATATTTTTCTATCAAAAAAGAAATGGAAATAGACAAAATAACAGAAGAAAAGATTGATGAAGAACGTAGAAAAAAGCAATTTAAAGAAGAAGCAGAACAACAGGAAAATGAATTAGATACAGAAAAAGACTTTTACATTGATAAAGTAGACGGAATACCGATTAAAGAAAATGAACTTGATATAACATTAAGAGAATTTTTACAGACAAAGAAAGACAGAAAGGAACAAGATTATGCACAAGAACAAAAGGACTAGCTTTTTATTATTCTTTATTGGCTATCTGATCCTTTCAATATTAATTATACGTGGACAAATGCTAGTAAGTCGTGGTTATGAATTTCAGCCCAGTATTGTAGAAGATAGCATTAAATCAATTATACAAGTACCTTTCGCAATGCCTGTAAAAGAAGAACTAACTGCTTTTGGTTTATTTACTTCTTTAGCAGTAATAGTTGGTGCAAATATTTATATTAACCCTAAGAAATATCGAAACCATGAAGAACATGGTAGCGCTAAGTGGGGAAAGTTCAAAGACTTAAAATCTTATATTGATAAACAAAAAGACGATAACCTTTTATTTTCAGAGAACACAAAACTAGCATTAGATAAAGGACGAGCGAAAAGGAATAATAATGTGTTTGTTGTTGGTGGTAGTGGTGCCGGAAAATCACGATTTTTAGTAAAACCTAATTTACTTCAACAACATTCAAGCTATATCATTACCGACCCGAAAGGCGAAATGTTAGAAGATACAGGGAAAATGTTTGAAGAACATGGTTACAATATTAAAGTTCTTGATTTATACAACATGGAACAATCTTTTAAATATAACCCATTCGCTTATATTGAAAGCGAAGAAGATATTTTAGTTTTAATTGATAACTTAATTAGTAACACACAAGATCCTGGGCAGAAATCAAGCGACCCATTTTGGGATAAATCAGAAAAAGCCTTATTGCAAAGTCTAATTGCTTATATTCATTATTTTATTGAAAGTGAAGATTTAAGAAATTTTACAACGGTATTGAAATTGCTAGAATATGCACAGAGTGATAATGATAGCGAAGTAACTGATTTAGATTTATTAATGAATGATAGTCACGAACAAGAACCAAATAACTTTGCATATAGACAATATCAAATTTTTAAACAAAGTGCTGATAAAACAAGACAATCTATTTTAATTAGTACGTCAGTCAGACTAAGTCCATTTAATATAAAAGCAGTTAATGAACTAACAAAATATGATGAAATGAAGATAGATGATTTAGCCAAAGAAAAAACAGTTATTTATATTTTACTATCAGACACCAATCAGACCTATAATTTCTTAGTTGCTATGTACCTAGAGCAAATGTTCCAACGTTTATATAAGATTAACGATTTTGAACAACCGTTGAAATATCCAGTTCGCTTAATGCTAGACGAGTTCGCAAATATTGGACGCATTAACCAATTTGAACAACGTTTAGCAACTATGAGAAGTCGTAAAATATCAGCAACGATTATTACACAAGACTTATCACAAGTAGAAACGAAATACAAAAAGAGTTGGAAATCACTCATTGGAAATTGTGATACGTTCGTTTACTTAGGAAGTAATGAAAAGAGTACTAATGAATATGTTAGTAAGTTGCTAGGAAAAGAAACTATTGACACAAGAAATGAAGGTAAATCTCGTGGAAGTAGCAGTTCAAACAGTCTAAACTATCAAAAGTTAGGACGAGAATTACTAACACCAGATGAATTAGGAAATTTAGACGACCAAAAGAACGTTACAATTATTCGTGGACTTGACCCATTTTTAGATAATAAATACCCGTTACACAAACATAAACGTTATAAACAATTACATGATAAGCCCAATGATAACAAAGCATTTAACTATATTTTATTTAAAGAACAATTACCAAAAACGAAAATTAAAAAATCAAACAATTCAGAACAAAACAATCAAGTATTAAATACAACTAATCAGCAAGTACGATATCAACAAAAAGCAATCGAAAACAGTTTAAATAAACGTGAAGATATAAGTTTAGAACAGAAAAAAGAAATTAAACAACGAACAAAAAATGATTTAAAAAATCAACAAAAAGAAGAACAAGAAACACAAAATATACTTAGTCAGATTGTTGAAGATAGAGATTTAAGTTTTATACCGTCTAGTTCAGAACTTGAAAAACTATAATTAAAATTTTAAATAAATAACTAGAAGGGAGTGATTTTATCGAACGAGCATAAAGATAAGGACGATAAGGTAAAAAAATACGCAATTATAAAATATAAATTATAAAAAGGGGAAAAATAAAATGAAAGAAAAATTTGTAAAAACAGTTCGTAATATAGGTATGGCAGTTGTATTGTTCTTATTAAATACACAAGTTACATTTGCTGCAGCAACTGGGACAGATAAATTAGATTCAATCGCAACAGACTTCTTACAACCATGGTTAGTTCGAATTGGTATGATGTTATCAGTTTTTGGTGCAGGTGCATTAATCTTGTCAATCATTCAAGAGAACCCACAAGCAAAATCTATGGGCGTTAAATTTTTGTCTGGCGGTCTAATGCTTGCATTTGGTCTACCATTTTTTATGAGATTAATTGGTTTTTAAAAGTAATCACTTAAAAATCTAAAACGAAAGGAGGTCTTGCTTATGAGTTTAAGTGAAAAATTTTTAAAGTGGTTATTAGAATCTACATTCTTAGATGATTTGGGCGAAAATATTATAGATATAATTACAGGAACAGGACTTGAAACAACAAATTTTGTAGAGATTATATCAGATGTACTTGTACCAGTCGCTATCTCAATAGTTGGTATTATCTGGTTTATGGAAATGATTGAGCGATTTACGCAAATGAATTATGGACGAGAACATAATATGTGGCAAGATTTTATTATGATGGGTGTACAGCTAGTTTTTGCAAAAGCAATCATTCAACATTCCCCACAAATTATTAATGCTTTGATTGAATTTGGAAATGGCTTAATAAACGACATAGGGGCTTTAGGTACTGAAATATCTGGCGGTGGAATTGATAGCTTAATGCAAGAAGTAACAGAGGCTGGTCGGTGGGAAAAAATTGTTTTAATGTTTACACTTATGCCTTTAGCTTTTGGAGGTTGGATAACAAGTTTTATTGTAAAGATAGCTATTTACAGTCGAGTATTAAAACTCATACTTTTACAAACATTTAGCCCTATTCCAATGGCAACACTACCATTTAAGCAGTACAACGGTATGAGCAGACGATTTTTACAAAGTTTTTTAGGTACGGTTTTACAAGGTGCTATGATTGTTGTCTTATTGTTACTCTCGCAACAGATTAGCGAAGTTACGATATTTAAAGTTGGAGAAGATATTAGCATGATACAAGAAGTTGTTAAGGCTTTATTTATGAATGTTATTTTAGCATTTAGTATCTTTAAATCAGAAGCTTGGAGTAAAGAAGTTGTAGGTTTAGGTTAAAAGATAGGAGTTTTTATATGATTGAACGAGAGATCCCTAAAGAAATTACCGATTATAAAACAAAATATTTATTTAAATTAACTCTTAGACAAAATATCGCTTTTGGCTTGATGTTAATTATAAATTTACTTCTACACTTTTATGGAAAGTCTTTTTTACATGAGGAAATTGTAAACTGGCTGATGTTATTAGTTGCTGCTTTAGCAGGTGCTATCGCTTTATGGAAACCAAACAAACAAGATTTTGAAAAAGTAGCATGGTTTGCTATACAAAGTGAGTTACTTTATCCCAAAAAAAGAATATACAAAACAGAAAATATTTTTACAAAAATGCGAGAAGAATATTTAGAAGAAGAACGAGAAAAAGAAAGGAAACAAGAAGAACAAGAAAAATATCAAGCTAGACGAGAAAGAGCAAAGAACAATCGACTTATAAAATTACTTAAACACAAAGAGAAAAAACAAAAAAATAAAAGTGAAGAAGAAAAAGAAATCGAATTTATAAACGAACAAGCAGAAACACAAGGAGAGATAAAGTAATGTTTGCTAAATTAAAAGACAAAATGAGTAGTCGTAAAACAAAAAAAGCGTTCCAAACATCACAGGACACCCTACCGTATCTGAGAGCTTACTCAGACGGTGTCTTTCAAGTGAGTGAGGAACACTTTTCAAAAACATATCACTTTCACGACATTAACTATCAAATCGCCCCAATTGAACTAAAACAGCAATATTTCGAACGATATTGTAGTGTGCTAAGTTCTATGGACGACCGAGCCGACTATCAAATTTCAATCGTTAATCGAGAAATCGACTTAGACGATTTAAAAGAAAAAATCTTTTTGAAAGATAAAGACGATAGTTTCAATCAATATCGAGAAGAATATAATCACATGTTATCAGAAAAGATAAGTGAAGGGAATAATGATATTGAAAGTCATAAATACATTACGATAACAGTTGAAGCTAAAAACTATAATCGAGCATTGATGATACTTGCACGAAACGAAGGTAATTTAATGCAAGGTTTTCAAAATCTAGGTACAGAATTAGAGCCTTTAGACTTGGAAGAACGACTAGCGTTATACGAAGAAATCTATCGAAATGAAATCACGAGAGATTTTGATTTAACAGAAACCAAGAAACAAGGTTTACGCACAAAAGACCAAATTGCTCCTATTTCTTTTGAATTTAAAAGAAATCAAGGAATGGTAGGAGATCAATACTTTCAATCAACTCTATTAACAAATTTTCCGTCAAGAATTAAAGATGATATTTTAACAGAATTAACGGAATTAAATATGAAAATGATACTTACATTAAACTTGAAAAGTATTGCACCAGATGAAGCCATACGGTTAATTAATCGACAAATTACAGGTATGGAAAGTGACAGTATGGACTTAGAGCAGGAAAGTTTAAAGAAAGGTTATTTAAGAACATTTATTCCACATAATCTAGAAAGTGGTTTAGAGAATGCCAAAGATATGCTTTCACAGCTTCAAGACAATAACGAGAAATTGTTCACTACAAATATTTTAATTACTCATTTTGCTGATAGCCAAGATGAATTAGACACACAATTTGAAGAACTGAATTCAATTGCACGAAGACATATTTGTAGTTTAAATATATTAAATTTTCAACAAGAGGACGCATTAGCTAGCACAATACCGTTCGGAAATAACAAATTAGAAATTGAGCGTACATTAACAACCCAGAGTACCGCAATATTCATGCCTTTTACGTCTTTAGAATTTAATGATGAAAACGGTATGTACTATGGACTGAACCCTTTAACAAACAATATGGTACTTCTTAATCGAAAGAATTTACACAATGCAAGTGGTTTTATATTAGGTATACCAGGTTCTGGAAAATCGTTCGCAAGTAAACGAGAAATAACTAACGTCTTATTAAATACTGATGATGATATTATTGTAATTGACCCTGAAAATGAGTACGGACAACTCGTTCAAAATTTAGGGGGAGAGCTAGTAAATGTAGCTAAACATACAATTAACCCTATGGACATTACAATTATTGATGAAGAAGATATTGATAATAGTAAAGATGAAGATAATCCTTTTACATTTAAAGCAGACTTTATTTTATCATTTTGTCAAACCATTTTAGGTGGCGATATTGACCCTAAAACAAAATCTATTATTGACCGAAGTATCCGATTAACTTATAAAGACTTTGTACAATCTGAATACGACCCAAAATTTTTACCAACTTTAGAAGATTTTTATGAAAAAGTAAAAGCACAGGAAGAACAAGAAGCGAGAGATTTAGCCACAGCTTTAGAAATGTATGTTTTAGGTTATTTAGATACATTTACAGGACGAACGAATATTAATGTAGACAGTCGTTTTGTCTGTTTTAATATTAAAGATTTAGGAAATCAGTTAAAGACTTTAGGTTTACTTGTAATTTTAGATTCAGTTTGGAACAGAATAAGACGAAATCGTGATAGTGGTAAGCATACATGGATATATTTTGATGAAGCGCACTTACTATTTCAAAATGAATATGCTCAAAACTTCTTATTTTCTCTTTATAAGCAAGCGAGAAAGTATGGGGGAATACCAACAGGAATGACACAGAATATCGTTGATATGCTGACAAGTGATGAAGCTATTACAATGCTAGCAAATAGTGAATATATAATGTTATTAAATCAAGCAGAAACAGATATAAGAGAAATAAGAGATTTATACAGTTTATCTGATAATCAATTAAACTATGTACGTAATTCAAAAGCTGGTAGTGGTTTAATTAAATATGGAGGAAGTATTTTACCGTTTGACGATGAATTTCCAAAAGAAACAGAATTATATCAATTAATGACTACTAAATTAGAAGAAGTACGTAGACCACAAGTAGCAAATGAATAATAGATAGGGTGAATGTAATGGATAATCGCAGTCTACAAATCGAGAAACGTTTAAATTACATTGAACCGAAACAATCGCAACCGATAGACCATAGAAACATAAGGTTAGAGAAACGAAATGAACAACGTTTTATTAAATCTAAATCGAGTAATCAAAATTTTAAAAGAAATAATCATACATCAGAAAAAAACAGAAATTCATTGACAATTAAAAAAAGTGATTTAGTTCAAATAAAAAAACAAAATAAGAAAAGTATTCCACATTTTCATGTTGCTAAAAATGGAACAATTAGTAAAAAAACAAGTCAAAAATCAGTCTTACTTAATAATCGAGTAGCGAAACATAGACAGGGAATTGTACTTGATCGATTAAAAAATAAACTTATTGATGAACATTTAGATGATGATACAGACATTGGTTTTCAAGCGACCCATTCAACAAACAAAAATCGGAAAAAAATAGTTCGTAGTACAAAGAGTGTTAAAAATTTTGTACAATCAAGTAATCGAGCAAAATATTTATCTAGTGGCACAAAAAATACAGCCAAATTACAAATGCAAAGCATGGTAGTAGGTGCATTAGAAAGTGAAAACCCAGTAACAGATACAGGTTTTACAGCGACTAGTCGTACAGCAACCAATGCAAAAACAACGAATGAATTATTAAAAAAAGGAAAGAATGTAGTTCGAGGAAAAAAAGCTATACGAACAACGAATGCAGTTAGAGAACGAAATCGAATTGCACGAATGAAAGGGATTAGTCGAAGTGCAGCCCAATCATTACAAAAGGGAGCAACAAGCGTAATTGAAGCTGGACGTTATTTTATAGCTAAACTACAAGAGAGTATGGCTTCAAAAGGTATTTTATTATTAGCCTTGTTCTTTGGAGTATTAATTATTGTAGGTACAGCGATTGGAGGTAGTGGAGGTGCATTAGAAATGGAAGAACAAGAAGAACTTTCATTCTCTACTACTGGTCTAAGTGAGGACGTTTTACAATGGAAAGATACAGTTGAACAAGAACTAGAAAAATATAATCTAACTGAATACACTGATTTAATATTAGTAATTATTCATTTAGAAAGTAGAGGGAAGTTACCAGATGTCATGCAATCGAGCGAAAGTATTGGACTAGCACCAAATACAATCGACAACCCAGAAGAAAGTATTAAAGTAGGAGTACAGTATTTTAAAAGTATTTATGATGATATGTCGATTTATGGTGTAGATATTCAAACGTTAATTCAAGCCTATAATTTTGGAAGAGGTTTTATTCCTTACGTCGCTAAAAATGGGAAAGTATGGAAACAAAAACTATCAGATGACTTCTCAGATATGCAAGCAAGAAAATTAGGTTGGAATAGTTATGGAGATAAAAATTATGTGCCAAAAGCTATGCAATATCTTACAGTTGATGATGATGAAATTAAACTAACTGATACAGATTTTGATTTAAAGGGAGGAAAATTAGTATTTCCAGTACCTAATTATACAGCGGTAAGTAGTTCATATGGTTGGCGAACCCACCCAATTTCTGGCGAGCGAAAGTTCCATACTGGAACAGATATACCAGCCCCACTAGGAACACCAGTAATAGCTTCTGCTGACGGAGTAGTTATAGAAGCTGGTTGGAAAGGTGGCTATGGAAACGCAGTTGTTATTGACCATGGAAGTAGTGTAAAAACACTATACGGACATAATTCAAGTTTAGATGTGCATGCAGGACAAACAGTTAAAGCAGGCGATATAATCGCACGAGTAGGCAGTACAGGCAATTCAACTGGACCTCATTCACATTTTGAGGTAATGAAAGATGGAAAATACACTGACCCAATGAAATGGTTCAATTAAGGAGTTTATTAAATGAATAGTAAAAAAATAAATATTAAGAAAGTTACACTAATTGTGTTATCACTTATTACTTTATTCATAATTTATGAAGTGGTAAATCAAGAAAATATAAGAAATGAACAATCTTTTACTTTAGTTGCTCAAGCGAAAGACAAAGAAAAAGACGAAAAGAAAGAAAA
>Ga0079225_10002400_pt1 | contig 10784 bp, 8 predicted proteins | sample Poulit2012_FD_76344 | JGI IMG/M metagenome (GOLD analysis project Ga0079225, IMG submission 76344) | Agricultural soil microbial communities from Georgia to study Nitrogen management - Poultry litter 2012 | ecosystem: Environmental > Terrestrial > Soil > Agricultural land | place: USA: Georgia...
CGGCGCCGAGGCGTGAATCATCGATCCGCATGAAGAAGCACCCCCTCAACTATGTCGGCTATCCAGCACCACTGTCTGTCGCCGAGGCGAGAGCGCGAGGAGCCACCGACTACGACATCCGATCCACTCGCCGCTTCCTGCCCGCGTCATGGGGCATCCGCTTCGACGACGATTCGTCAACGCGATTTCCGGTGCCGACCTGGGCCGATGACAAGTGGGTCGAGGAGGCCCAGTTGCTGCTGGCTATGAGTCACAGACACCCGGGGATCGTCGCCTGCAGAGAGACTGCCGCACGGCTGTATGGGTGGCCCTTGCCCCGCGCGCTCGACGACGCCACGCTTCATCTGGGTTCTGCCGATCCGAACAAACGCATCCGCAGAAGCGGAATCGCTCTCCACAGACTGCGGAACCTCTCAACGATCGAGTGGCTGAAACTGCCGGTTCTGCATCCGCTCCCGACCTTCGCGCAGCTTGCACCTCTCTGTTCGGTGACCTCGTTGGTCCAGATCGGCGATGCCGCAGTCGGAGACTGGAAGACCCCTCCTCAGTTCTCTCTGACCTCACTAAACGAATACGTCTCAGATACGAAATACCTCAGATCCAGATCGAAGCTCGAAGCCGCCGCTGAACTCATTCGAGAAGATGTCGATTCTCCGATGGAGACCGATCTGCGACTGTGGCTCATCGCCCGAGGGCTGCCCGAACCGATTGTGCACCCTGCCGTGTACTGTCCCACGACCAACCTGACCCTGCACCCCGACCTGGGATACCCGGAGCAGATGCTGGCTGTGGAATACGAGGGAGACTTTCACCGCATATCGGAGGACCAGTGGGCGACCGACATCGATCGGGTGAACGCTCTGAGAGCCGCGGGGTGGACGGTCATCCGGGTCGCGAAGTGGACCGATCGCCGACAGCTCGAACGAGACATCCGCCTCCACCTCGGCCTGAATCCCAAATGATGGTCGCGATCGGATACTTTTTGCGGTGAGAACTGTCCGATCGCGCCCGCAACTCGCCCAGTGACCGGCCGACACCGTCGCGCCCCGCCCACCGATTCACATAAAAATACATCGTAATGCATAACAATTCGACACGAAGGCCAACGGGCAGTTAGGCTGGTGCCATGTCGAAAGTACTGTCTTCGCTCCCAGTCGGTGAGCACGTTGGAATCGCCTTCTCCGGCGGCCTGGACACCTCCTGCGCAGTCGCGTGGATGCGCCACAAGGGAGCCGTCCCCTGCACCTACACGGCCGATATCGGCCAGTACGACGAGCCCGACCTCGACGGCGTCACAGCCCGCGCGAAGGAGTACGGCGCAGAGATCGCCCGCTTCGTCGACGCCAAGCGCCTGCTCGTCGAGGAGGGCTTCGTCGCCCTGCAGTGCGGCGCGTTCAACGTCCGCTCCGGCGGCAAGACCTACTTCAACACCACTCCCCTGGGCCGTGCGGTCACCGGGACGCTGCTCGTGCGCGCCATGAAGGAGGACGGCGTCGACATCTGGGGCGACGGCTCGACCTACAAGGGCAACGACATCGAGCGCTTCTACCGCTACGGCCTCATGGCCAACCCGAAGCTGCGCATCTACAAGCCCTGGCTCGACGCGGAGTTCGTCGAGGAGCTCGGCGGTCGCCAGGAGATGAGCGAATGGCTCGTCGAGCACGGCTACCCCTACCGCGATTCGGCCGAGAAGGCCTACTCGACCGATGCGAACATCTGGGGCGCGACCCACGAAGCGAAGACACTCGAGTTCCTCGACGCCGGACTCGACGTCGTCGAACCGATCATGGGCGTGGCCGCCTGGCGCGATGACGTCGAGGTTCCCACCGAGGAGGTCTCCGTCCGCTTCGAGGCCGGTCGCCCGGTCGCGATCAACGGCGAAGTCTTCGACGATCCCGTGGCTCTGGTCTTCAAGGCCAATGAGATCGGCGGCCGTCACGGACTCGGCGTGTCCGACCAGATCGAGAACCGCATCATCGAGGCGAAGTCGCGCGGCATCTACGAGGCCCCGGGCATGGCGCTGCTGCACGTGACCTACGAACGCCTCATCAACGCCATCCACAACGAGGACACCATCGCTCTCTACCACGAGGAGGGCCGCCGCCTGGGTCGGCGCATGTACGAGGGACGCTGGCTCGACCCGCAGTCGCTGATGCTGCGCGAATCCATGCAGCGGTGGGTCGCCTCGGCGATCACCGGCGAGGTCACCCTGCGCCTGCGTCGCGGCGACGACTACACGATCGTCAACACCACCGGGCCGAACCTGTCCTACCACCCGGAGAAGCTGTCGATGGAGCGCGTGGGCGATGCCGCCTTCGGCCCCGAGGATCGGATCGGTCAGATGACCATGCGCAACCTCGACATCGCCGATTCGCGTGCCAGGCTCGAGCAGTACGCGGCCATGGGCATCGTCTCGGGTCCGACCTCGGAGCTCGTCGGCTCACTCGAAGCCGGCGGCGCCGAGGAGATCGCGAACTCCGGCGCCGAGGTGGACGAAGCCGGCGACCTCGCCGGGCTCTCCGCCGCTTTCGACACCGGCACGGACTGAGGCCCGCACCGGACGGTGACCGAACCTCCGGAGACACTGCACAGCATGAGACTCGCGGCCTCCGGTTGAGAGCAGAGTGCGGTCGGCAGGCGCGCTCCACGATCCGATTGATCGCGGGGCCCACCTGCCGGCCGCTTCTTCTATTCACTGCAAGTGCGCATGAGTTCGGCGCGGTTCGCGCGGTCGGCCAGATCCAACCTCCCGATGCTTCAGCATCACGTCCCCACCTCCATGTGGAAGGATGATCGCCATGATGTCCGATTCCGCGAACGTCGCCGCCGCCCTCGCCGAGGCGATCGACCGCGATCTGCGTGAACGCGGCAGTGCCGATCGCGCCGAGAAGGAGAAGGCCTACCTCAAGAGCGAGCTCGACCATTACGGGGTGAGCGTGCCCGAGACCCGGGCAGTCGTCCGGGCAACCCTGAGCGGGCAAGGCCTGAACCATGACGAGATCATCGAACTCGCGCGAAGCCTCTGGGTGCCGTCCAGGACAGCGATCGACTTGCCAAGGGCCACCCGAGAATCCGCCCCCGTCCACGAACGGCGCGTCGCGGCCACGATGGTGCTCATCCAGTCGAAGGACCGCCTCGACGCCGGTGACGCCGATGTCGTCGAAGGACTCCTGCGCGAGGCGAAGACGTGGGCACTGGTCGACCCGCTGGCCGGGGATCTTATCGGGCCGCTGAGCGAGAAAGAGGACGGCTTCGAACCGGTGCTTGAACGCTGGGCCCAGGATGAGGACTTCTGGCTTCGCCGCTCCGTGCTGCTCGCGCATCTCGTGCCGCTGCGACAGGGCCGCGGTGACTTCGACCGGTTCTCCCGCTTTGCGGACGCGATGCTCGAAGAGAAGGAGTTCTTCATCCGCAAGGCCATCGGCTGGGTGCTGCGCGACACCTCACGCAAACGACCTGATCTGGCGTTCGACTGGATCTTGCCGCGCGCCCACCGGGCATCCGGAGTCACGATCCGCGAGGCAGTCAACCGACTGGCGCCAGAGCAGCGGGATGCCGTGATGGCCGCACGATGACCCGCGTCGACGCCGCCGGAGCGCGTTACAGCTATCACTAACCGCAACTCGTGCTGAAGATGAGGTAATTGTCGGGAAGGGACGATGCCGGGCGCACGGAGTCCTCCTCGATGAGCAGACCGGGGTTGATCATGGTGATGAGTCCACGGGGACGAAAAAAGCCCCCCACCGGTCATCCTGTCCGGCGAGGGACTTCCTCTTCGGTGCGCCACGAGGGATTCGAACCCCCAACCTTCTGATCCGTATTCAGATGCTCTATCCGTTGAGCTAGTGGCGCGTGCTGCCTGGGCCATCGCCCTGCAACTCGATCAACTATACACACCGTGCTCACTCCAGCTCAAATCGCCCCAACGTGCGCTTCGCCACACTCGCCCGCCTTCGCATGAGGTGCGCATTTCCGCATGAGAGGGCAGGAGCGGCCTCGGCGAACGGGTCCGTTCGGAAACCGAACGCGGATCGACGGATGAGAACCGGCAGATTTCAGTACAGACTCCCACTGAAATTGCACGTCATAATACTGAAACGAAACGTCAATTGATTGCTTCTTTCACGTCAAAAGTGACTGCGTTGTGATCCAATGCACATCTTCACGTGACCGAAACCGGCGATTTTCGCGGCTGTCCCCATCCTACGGTGGAGGTGTACCAACCGCTCGACGGAATCAGCCACCGCCCGAGACGAAACCCCCGCACTCTCGACCCAACAGGAGACCACTCATGACTGTCCTCGACCATGATGTCGTCGCTGACCAGCTGAAGAACGCCCCGACCGACAACGAATCGGTGCTGTCGTTCGTCGGCCGGATCGCCTCCCTCACCACCCCGGACGAGATCGTCTGGGTCGATGGTTCCGACGAACAGAAGAACCGGATCGCCGAGCAGCTCGTCGAGTCCGGGACCATTGTGCGCGTGGCCGGAACCGAGGACTCCTACTACGCGGCCTCCGACCCCGAGGACGTCGCCCGCGTCGAAGATCGCACCTACATCTGCTCCGTCGACGAGAAGGACGCCGGCCCGCTCAACAACTGGGTCGCCCCGGACGAGATGAAGCAGACGCTGAACGGACTGTTCGACGGCTCGATGCGCGGACGCGCCATGTACGTCATCCCCTTCGTCATGGGCCATGCCGAGGCGGATCAGCCGATGTTCGGCATCGAGGTCACGGACTCTCCCTACGTCGTCCTCTCCATGCTCGTCATGGCGCGCTCGGGCAAGTACGCCCTCGACGCGATCGAGGCCCAGGACGCGGAGTTCGTCGAGTGCGTCCACTCGGTCGGCGCTCCGCTGGAAGCAGGACAGGACGATGTCGCCTGGCCCTGCAACCCCACGAAGTACATCACCCACTTCCCGGAAGAGCGTGCGATCTGGTCGTTCGGCTCCGGCTACGGCGGCAACGCGCTGCTGGGCAAGAAGTGCTACGCCCTGCGCATCGCCTCGGCGATCGCTCGCGACGAAGGCTGGCTGGCCGAGCACATGCTCATCCTCAAGCTGACCAGCCCGGAGGGTGAGGTCAAGTACATCGCCGCCGCGTTCCCCTCGGCCTGCGGCAAGACCAACCTCGCCATGATCGAACCGACCATCCCCGGCTGGAAGGCCGAGACTCTCGGTGACGACATCGCCTGGATGCGCTTCGGCGCCGACGGTCAGCTCTACGCCGTCAACCCCGAATTCGGTCTCTTCGGCGTCGCGCCGGGCACCGGCTACACCACGAACCCGACCGCGATGCGCGCCATCGAGGCCGGCGGCAACATCTTCACCAACGTCGCTCTGACCGACGACGGAGATGTGTGGTGGGAAGGCAAGACCGACGAGACGCCGGCGCATCTGACCGACTGGAGGGGCAACGACTGGACTCCCGAGTCCGAGACTCCCGCCGCTCACCCGAACTCGCGCTTCTGCACCCCGATCGCGAACGTCCCCACGCTGGCCCCGGAGTGGACGAACCCGAACGGTGTGCCGATCTCGGCCATCCTCTTCGGCGGTCGTCGCAAGACCACGATGCCGCTGGTGACCGAGACCAAGGACTGGACGCACGGCGTGTTCATGGGTTCGGTGCTGTCCTCGGAGACCACGGCCGCCGCCACCGGGGCCGTCGGCGTCGTCCGCCGCGATCCCATGGCCATGCGCCCGTTCATCGGCTACAACGTCGGTGACTACCTCCAGCACTGGCTCGACATCGGCAACACCGAAGGTGCTCAGCTGCCGAAGATCTTCTACGTCAACTGGTTCCGTCGCGATGACGACAACTCGTTCCTGTGGCCCGGATTCTCCGAGAACTCGCGCGTCCTCAAGTGGATCTTCGAGCGCGTGGCCGGCACCGCCGAGGCCGTCGAGTCCCCGCTGGGCCTGACCCCGGTCGAGGGCGGTCTGGACACAGAGGGTCTCGACTTCACCGACGAGCAGCTGCGCAAGGCACTGGCCATCAAACCCGAGGAGTGGGAGACCGAACTCGGACTCATCGAGGAATGGTACGCCGAGCTCGGCGATTCGGTTCCGACCGAACTGCGCAATGAGGTCGACAGGCTCCGCGAGCGCCTCGGCCTGGCCTGAGTCGCATCGGCTCGCCGGTCCGGGCCGATTCGCTTGATTGAGCCCCTGAGGGCCTGAGCCCTCCGGCCGCTGAGGATCCCCCAACCGCCGCCGAGGTGGTTGGGGGATCTTCGTGTCCCGTTGAGGTGGCACGGAACGGACTCAGCTCTGCCCCGGGGGCGCCCCTCTCACCTGCACGAGAAATGCCAGCACATCACGCGAGCGCCCGTGAAGCATGGTCGATACGCGGTGGGTGACCATCGCCGGTTTCCTGCCCATCAACCTGTTCTGATCAGCTGTGGTCTCGTGAGCAGTGATCGTCACGATCAGCCCGTCCGGCATCGGCCATCTCCTCGGCAGAAACTGTCCGCCCAGGCTGACGATGCCCGTCCACGGGGCCGCGAACCGTATCGTCCGTCCGCCGGGCTTCCACCACGAGGCTTCCACACCCCACCGCGACACGACCAGCTGCGGTCGCACGAGGGGAAAGATGAATGTCCACAGCACTGCGCCCAGGCCGAACAGCACAAAACCCGCGGCGAACACCAGCAAGAAGAAGAACACCAGCCAACCGCCGAAGTCTTCGGACAGCGGGTTCCATGAGCCCGCATTGACGGTGAACATCACGATGCTCGCTCCGACGAACAGCCAGCAGACGAGGCCCCACACAATCGTCTTGAACAAGTTCGTCCGCAGCACCACGCGACCATTGCGGCGCATTTCCGCGGTCCACCGGTCGAGGCGGCGGTGATCGACCCGGGCGATTTCCTTGAGCAGATCTGCAGAAAGCCCAGGGTCATTCTGTCGAATTGTCACAGGTCGAGTGTAGATGCCTCGTCTTGGTGCCGGGTCGTGGACGAGTCGGGCCGCATCTCGAGGGCCGCTTCCCGGAAATTGCGTCCACCGTCAGCGGCATCTCAGACTATGCGCCGCAATGCGTCTCCGAAGAGACGTTGCGCACCAGCGCAACGGTAGGAATCGCGGCCAAAGGTGCCCGATGCGAGTTCATGCCGCGAAGAGCACCTGCCAAGGCGGCAGCCCCGGGCGTCGAAAATACCGCGAGGGGCTCTGGCCGGGAGGCGCAAGTGCCCTGGTGCGACCGCAAACTCCGGAACGGGCCGTGCCTGAGGCTCAGGCTCCGTGCAGTGCGGGGACGATGAGGTAGACGCCGAGGATGACGACGAGTCCGCAGATGCCGAAGACCGCCCAGTAGGCGAACTGAAGCGCAGGACTTCTGCGCCCCTCCTCGACCCGATCGAGGTGCGAGGCGCGCATCCGCACCGCCGTGGAGAACAGCGTGATGACGATGACTGCCGAGATCCAGGTCGCGGCGGCAACGATGAGGAACGAGCTCCATTCGATCATTTCGCGTCTCCCTTATCGCTCGCATCGGCCCCGGTCGAAGAGGCGCCCGAATCCGCTGACGTGCCGGCCGCCGTCGACTCGGCCTTCGCGCCCTTGCCGGAGTTCGCGCCCTTGCCGGCCTTCGCGCCCTTGGCGGAGTCCGTACCCTTGCCGGAGCTTGCGCCGGACTCGGCCTCGGTGTCTGCGACGGATCCGTTCTTCTTCGCTTTCCGAGCGGCGCGACGCTTCTCCTTGGCCGCCTGCTTCTCCTCCCACGCCTCGCGGCGGGCCTTCCGCTTGGCCATGGCTCGCTTGCGGTTGCGGTCCTTGCGCAGCTTGCGCTTGCGACCGCGGATATTGACGGCCTCGCCGACGGTGTCGAAGCCCGAGAGGTCAGTCTCTTCGACCTGACGCGAACTCAGGTAGATCCAGAGGACGACGACCACGGCGATGGCGGTGTCGATGAGGATGCCGATCGTCCCCAGGTGTGCGATGCCGGCGGCGACCGCGCCGACGATGGCGGCAGCGGGAATCGTCAGCAGCCACCCCGAGGCGATGCGTCCGGCCGTCGACCACTGGACGTCGGCGCCTTTGCGCCCCAGGCCCGAACCGAGGACCGAACCGGAGGCCACCTGCGTCGTCGACAGGGCGAAGCCGAGGTGCGACGAGGCGAGAATGGCGGCGGCGGTCGAGGTCTCGGCCGACAGACCCTGAGCGGCCTTGACCGTCGTCAGCTTCGTGCCGAGGGTGTCGATGATGCGCCAGCCGCCGATGTAGGTGCCGAGCGCGATCGCCAGGGCACACGAGGTGATGACCCAGATGTGCGGGCCGGTCCCGTGCTCCTGCAGATTCGCGGAGACGAGCACGAGGGTGATCACGCCCATCGTCTTCTGCGCATCGTTCGTCCCGTGCGACAGCGCCACCAGCGAAGAGGAGAAGATCTGTCCGTACTTGAAGGGAGCCCGGCGAGCGGTCTTGCCCTCCTCGTTGCGGCGAGTGATCGCATAGGCGATGCGGGTGCACATATAGGCGCTGACGCCCGCGATGATCGGGGCTGCCAGCGCCGGGATGACGACCTTGGACAGGAACACTCCGAAATCGACGGAGTTGAGTCCGGCGCCGACGATGGCCGCACCGATGAGGCCGCCGAAGAGCGCGTGGGACGACGAGGACGGGAGGCCGAAGCGCCAGGTGGCCATGTTCCAGATGATCGCGCCGATGAGTCCGGCGAGGATGAAGTCGGGGGTGATCTGGACTCCCCCATTGCCTTCCCTGATGATTCCGCCGGAGATGGTCTTGGCCACCTCCGTGGAGAGGAAGGCACCGACGAGGTTGAGGATCGCGGCGAGAGTGACCGCCGTTTTGGGTTTGATCGCTCCCGTGGCGATCGGAGTGGCCATGGCATTGGCTGTATCGTGAAAGCCATTGGTGAAGTCGAAGAACAGTGCCAGTGCTATGACAAGCACGACGACGAAGATGATTTCCACTAATCGACCTTGGGTGTAGACACTATTCGGACCGTGGATGATTCGACTGGCGGCCAGCGATCACTATCCCGCAGAAGTCTACCTCCCAGTTCTGCTGATCTTCATCCGCAGTTCGACCATACTCCACCTCGTTCACCGGATGTTCACTTCTGACATGCGCAAACGGACCCCATCGTCTGGACGAGTGCAAGAACTGTCACAGTCCGAAGGGGTCCGTGGACGCGAATATCGCCGATCAGGCCCGAATCCGGCTCACTCCGTGACGAAGCGATCGGCGACGTCGAGGGCCCGGTCGAGCGCGGCGAGCCCGAACCGGAGGTCGTCGTCAGGCGTATTCAGCGGCGGGACGACGTGAATCCGGTTGAAGTTCGCAAACGGAAGCACACCGTCGGCCTTGAGCGCGGCGATGACCTCGTTCATCTCCGGTGAGCTGCCACCGTAGGCGGCCAGCGGTTCCTTCGTCGTCCGGTCCTTGACGAGTTCGACCGCCCAGAAGCACCCCATGCCGCGCACATCCCCGATCGAGGGGTGGCGCTGCGCGAATTCCCGCAGCGTCGGACCGATGATCTCGGCGCCGAGGCGGTCGGAGTTGTCGACCATGCCCTCGGTCTCCATCGCGGTGATCGTCGCCACCGCCGCCGCGCAGGCCAGCGGATGCCCCGAGTAGGTCAGCCCGCCGGGGTAGGCGCGGTCGCGGAAGGTCTCGAAGATCGCATCGGAGATCGCCACTCCGCCGAGTGGGACGTAACCGGAGTTCACGCCCTTGGCGAAGGTGATGAGATCCGGTGTCACGTCCCAGTGGTCGACGGCGAACCAGCGTCCGGTGCGTCCGAATCCGGCCATCACCTCGTCGGCGATGAAGACGATCCCGTAGCGGGCCGTCAGCTCGCGCACGCCTTCGAGGTATCCGGCCGGAGGGGCGTAGATCCCGGCGGTGCCCGGAACGGTCTCGAGGATGAGGGCGGCGATGTTGTCCGGGCCCTCAAGGGTGATCATGTCCTCGAGGTGGGCCAGCGCCCGCTGCGTCTCCTCCGTCTCCGAGGTCGAGGAGAAGTGCGAACGGTATTGGTAGGCGGGCATGAAGTGGACGACGCCCTCGGCCGAATAGTCGTTGGCGAAGCGACGGGGGTCGCCGGTGACATTGACGGCCAGCTGGGTGCCGCCGTGGTAGCTGCGGTAGGCCGAGAGCACCTTCGTCCGTCCCGTGTGCAGCCGGGCCATGCGGATCGCGTGCTCGTTCGCGTCGGCCCCGCCGTTGGTGAAGAACACGTGGTCGAGATCGCCCGGGGTGCGCTCGGCGATGAGTCTGGCCGCTTCGGAGCGGGCCTCGTTGACGTGCTGCGGGGCGATCGTGCACAGCGTGCCCGCCTGGGCCTGAATGGCCGCGACGACGGCCGGGTGCTGGTGCCCGATGTTCGTGTTGACCAGCTGTGATGACATGTCGAGCAGCTTCCGCCCCTCACCGTCCCAGACATAGGGGCCGGCCGCATCGACGATCGTCATCGGCTGGAACGGTCCCTGCGCCTGCCAGGAGTGGAAGACGTGCGCTCGATCGAGTTCGTGGGCCCGCCGCCCGGCCGCGAGGCGTTCCTCACCGATCGTCTCCGCCGTCGCCGCCTGCGTGTGTTCTGGGGTCGTCGTTGTCATGATTGCTCCTTCGCCGAGGTGGGTCCGAGTGCGCGAGACTTCAGTCGTTGGTGGGGAATCCGAGGTTGAGACCTCCGTGGCTGGGGTCGAGCCAGCGTGAGGTCACGACCTTGCCGCGGGTGAAGAAGTGGACTCCCTCTTCGCCGTAGGCGTGGGTGTCGCCGAACAGCGAGTTCTTCCATCCGCCGAAGGAGTAGTGGCCC
>Ga0079225_10002401_pt1 | contig 10784 bp, 5 predicted proteins | sample Poulit2012_FD_76344 | JGI IMG/M metagenome (GOLD analysis project Ga0079225, IMG submission 76344) | Agricultural soil microbial communities from Georgia to study Nitrogen management - Poultry litter 2012 | ecosystem: Environmental > Terrestrial > Soil > Agricultural land | place: USA: Georgia...
ACGACGGCGATGCGCAGGGGCGAGTCGGCGGTCACATCAAACGGCCGGGCGAACTCGCGTTGCGCGAGGACTTCCAGACGCAGTTGGCGTCCCTGATCGGTGAGATCGACCAGATCGTGCTCCGACCACTCCGGGCGAAGATCATCGTGGACCACGGGGTGCTGGTCGCCGTCGGGGTCACTGCGGTAGGTGGTGCGCAGCACGGGATGGCGCTCGGCGACCGCATCGAGGGCACGGTGAAGGCGCGCCGTGTCGACCTCACCGGTGATCCGGTAGGAGACGCAGATGTTGAGCAGGGGGCTCGTCGGGTCCATCGACTGGACGAACAGCATGCGACGCTGTCCGTCGGACAGTGCCTCGACGCCGTCCTCACCGGCCGATGTCGCCGGCCGCAACAGATCCTGCTCGGCGAGGCGTCGACGCAGCAGTTCCAGCCGTTGCTCGTCCAGGTGGGTCTCGGTGGTCTCAGTCACGTACAGATTCCCATCGTTGTGGCTGTGTCAATCCCGCTGTTGAGGCTGGTGCGGCGGTTTGCAAGGCGGCGATCAACTCCGCACCGGTGATTCCGCCGAGGAGGCGAGCCAAGGCGACCGTGCTGCCGGCACCCCGCCGGAGGCGTTTGCGCAGATCGAGCGCGAGCAGCGAGTCGATGCCGAGGTCGATCAGCGGAACACCGAGGTCGACCGTGTCCGGGTCGGGCAGGCTCAACACCGTGGCCAGTGCGGCCGGCACCAGCTCGGTGAGCGGCTGCTGATCGCCGCGCTCCGACGGCGTCGTACCGAGTGCCGCCGCAGGGCCCTGGTTCTCGATGAAGACACCGAAGCGGTCAGGGTCGGCGGCGAACACGAGAGGATCACCACTGTGCGCACGCAATCCGGCTTGCAATGCCTGCCCGGGGTCCATTGCCACAAACCCTGCCCGCTCGATGCGCGCGATTTCGTCGGGATCGGCGACGCCGGTGTTTTGCCACAGGCCGAAACGCACGGCGGTGGCTCGGCGCCCCCGGGCGCGTAGATACTCGATCGTCGCGTCGAGCATCCGGTTGGCCGCCGCGTAGGCAGCGTGGCCTTGTCCTCCCCACACCCCCGAAATCGACGAGCACGCAATGACCCGTGCCTCCGGTCGCAGCGGCCAGTGGTCGATCATGGAGGTCAGCCCGTTGACCTTCGCACCGCATACGGTGGACCAATCGGCCGGGGTCAGCTGATGGTGTCCTGCGAATCGGCCGACGCCGGCGGCGTGAATCAGTAGCGACGCCGCTTCGGAGCCCCCGTGCTCGGCAGCGATCGTCTGCAGTCTGGCGGTGTCGGTGATATCGCACGTCGGGGCGGAGATTTCCACCGGAAAGCCGTCCGCGAGTTCGTTGAGTGTGGAGGGATCGAGGCCGCCCCGACTCAACAACACCACGCGGCGGGCGCCGCGTTCGATGCAGTAACGGGCGAAGCGTCGTCCCAGCGATCCGTTTCCACCGGTGATCACCACTTGGTCGAACTCGGTGCTGCTCAACGCCGGAGGGGCATGGGAGTCTTCCGACAGCGTCCGCCGGTAGTGCTCGGGCCCGGAGTCGCCGGGACGCACGGCGGCCTCGGCGGTATCGCCCCGCAGCACAGCCAGGCAGGCGGCGGCGGTGTCGGCGTCGATGTCGGCCACAGCCAGGTCCAGGTGACCGAACTGCTGGTGGGGATATTCGAAGGCCACGCAGCGGTGGGAGGCGGCCAGACCCGCCTGCACCGGCACCGGCGGCGGGTCGTCGGACCGCACCCGCTCACCGCCCACGGTGACCAGCCAGATCCGCCGAGCGCAGGAGTCGGTGTATTTCCGGTAATCGAGTGCGACACCACGGGGATCGGTCTGCGTCGATTCAGCGGCCTCGTCGGCGAGCGCCGGGGCGACCACCACCACGGTCTCGGCGTCGGGGAGCTGCCCCCGGCGACATCCCGGGTCGGCGGCCGCAGCGGCGCGGAGACGACCGGCCAAGGCGTCCCCGGTGGGGTCGGCCGCCACGATCGCGACCGTCGTGGTGTCCGCGGTGTCGCCGTCACCTCCGGTGTCCGGTCGGTGGACCCACTGTTCGGACGCGGTGAGAATCACCGCATCGTCCGGGGTGTCGCCGGGCAGGGGGTCGGGCTCCGCCCACAGATGCACGGTTTGCATCGGCGCGTGGGGAAACTCCGGCAGCGGCCGGTGATCGCCGGGCGGGGCGAACCTCGCCCACCGGTAGTCGGGGTTGCCCAGCGCGACCGAAACGATGCTTCCTGCGAGTTCGTCACCGAATTCAGCGTCACGTCGCCCCGAACCGACGATGATCGGATCATCATCGTCACCAACCAATTCCGTCAGCGCATACTGCGTCGAGGGGTGAGCGGAGAGTTCGACGAACGCACCGACACCGCGGTGCAGAGCGGCACCAACGGCACGGTCGAACCGCACGGTGTTGCGCAGGTTCGCATACCAATAGTCGACGAATTCGGCGTCGTCCGGGACCACCGTGCCGGTGGCGGACCCGATGAACGCCACGGCGGAATCGGAGAACGCCGAGTCCGGTAGCAGTTCCGCCAGCGTGGGACGCAACGGCTCCAGAGCACTGGTGTGGGCGGGGAAATCCACAGCCAACTCGCGGACGAACAACCCCGAGCGCTCAGCTCGTCGCACCACGGCGCGGATCGCCTCGGCGTCGCCGGAGAGCACCGTTGACGAGGGCGCGTTGACGACCGCCACCTCGAGCCACCCCGGCGTCTCGGTCGCGAGGTGCTGCGCTTGTCGTAGGTCTGCGCCCAAAACGGCCATCCCGTACCGTCCCGGCAGACCGCCGAGCACCGTGGCTCGTGCGGCGACCACGGCGACCGCGTCCGGTAGCGAGATCGCGCCGGCAACGTAGCCGGCGGCGATCTCACCGAGACTGTGGCCGACCGTGCAGTCGGGCATGACGTCAAACGACCGCCACACCCGTGCCAGTGCCGCAGCGTGAACGAATTGTGACCCCTGGATGTGTATCTGGTCGGCCGGATGGCCCGGCTCACCGAGCAGGTGCGATCGCGGGGACGGGTGCCCGGCCCGGGTGAACGCGGCGTCGCAGCGTTGCACCTCCTCGCGGTATTCCGGCAGCAAATCGTAGGCGTCGGCGCCCATCCCCGGCCATTGACCACCCTGTCCGGGGAAGATGAACGCGCAAAGGGGGGCCGCGGTGGCGGACCGGGCCACCAGCGGATGGGCGGCACCGTCGGCCAACGCCTGCAACCCGGCCCGCAGTTCAGCTGTGTCGCGGGCACGCACGACCGCCCGGTGTCGTCGAATTCGGCGGGTTCCCAGCACGGTGGCCGCCACCGACGCGGGGGTGACCGTGCCGTCACCGGTGTGGTGACCGTGGCTCTCCCGCCGGTCGAGGTAGCGCAGGATCGCGGCGGCGTCATGGCCGATCAGGGCCTCGGCATGTGCCGAGAGCAGCACCGGCGTCCGGCCGTCGGGCAGCACGCGAGCTGACATCAGGCGACCTCCGGTACCGCGACGATGACATGCGCATTCGTTCCACTCATCCCGAACGCCGATACCGCCCCGGTCCGGTGACCGTCGCTCGAGGGCCACGGCGTCATCTCCCTGGCGAGGCGTAATCCCTGACTTCCCCAGTCGATTTCGTTGCTCTCCTGCTCGACGTGCAGTGTGGGAGGAACCGTTTCGCGCCGCGCGGATACCAGCACCTTGACCAAACCCAGGGCGCCGGCGGCCGCCTGAGCGTGTCCGACATTGGATTTGACCGAGCCCAACAGCGGCCCCTGACCGACCGCGGTGGCGCCGTAGGTCTGCGCCAGCGACTGCAGCTCGGTTCGGTCGCCGAGCCGTGTTCCGGTGCCGTGGCCCTCGACCATCCCGATCTGCTCGGGGCGGATGCCGGCACGCTCGATTGCGCTTCGGAACAAATTCACTTGAGCCGGACCGTCGGGCGCCGTCAGCCCCGCCGACCGGCCATCTTGGTTGAGGACACTGGCTCGGACCTCGGCGATGATGCGCCGGCCCTGACGCAACGCGACCGACTTGCGTTGCAGCACGAACATGCCCGCGCCTTCGGCCCAGACGGTTCCACTGGCGCGGCGACTGTATGGACGGCAGTGCCCGTCGTCGGAGAGCGCATGTTGCTTGGAGAACTCGATGAAGAAGCCCGGCGATCCCATGACACAGACACCGCCGGTCACGGCCATCTCGCAGTCGCCGGCACGCAGCCCTTGCACCGCGACATGGAACGCGGCCAGCGCCGACGCGCACGACGAGTCCACGGTCAGCGCCGGCCCGGACAATCCCAGCGTGTAGGCGATACGGCCGGAGATCACCCCGAGCGCGGTACCGGTGATCAGATGTCCGCTGTGGCGCGAGTATTGCGCCATGTCGGGCCCGTAGCCGGTGACCGAGGCACCGATGTAACAACCGACCGATTGTCCGACCAGCTCGTCGGGGTTGATTCCGCCGCTCTCCAGCGCACGCCAGGCCACCCGCAGCGCGACCCGTTGCTGCGGGTCCATCGCCGTGGCCTCTCGGCGGGAGATTCCGAAGAACTCCGGATCGAACGCCGCGGCGTCGGTGAGGAAACCACCCTGGTCGTGAATGGGTTTGAAGCCCTCCCGCCGCGAGCCGGCGAGTAGCTCACGCACCGCCCACCCTCGATCTTCGGGAAACGGGACGAGCGCCTCGCGCTGCTGCGACAACAGTTCCCAGTATCGATCCACGGTGTCGACGTCACCGGGCGCTTCGACGGCCATGCCGACGATGACCACCGGATCGGGGTCGAGAACCCCGCTCGCAGAGCCGTTATCGAGCATCGTCATTGACCTGAGCGGCGACGTTGGCGACGTGATCGGTCAGGTAGAAGTGCCCGCCGTCATACCACGACAAGGTGAATGCCCCCCGAGTGTGCTGCACCCAGGCGCGCAGCATGTCGGCGGTGACCCGGTGATCACTGCGGCCGCCGAGGGCGTGGATGTCGGCGCGAATCGTCTCGCCGGGCGCACGGTCGTACCGGTTGAGCGCCCGATAATCCCCGCGCAGCGCGTCGGTGAGCATGACGCGGAATTCCTCGTCGGCGAGCAGGCGTGGATCGGTGCCGCCCATATCGGTGAGATCGGCGAGCAGTCCCGCATCGTCGGTGGGCAGATCCGGCAGCCCGGCGATTACCGACGGGGCCGGACCGGCGGACGCCCACAGGGTGTGCACGACGGTGTCACGGCGCTCGGCGACGCGCGCGAACTCGAAGGCGACCAGGGCGCCCATGCTGTGCCCGAATAGCCGCAACGGGCCCACCTGCGACCAGTCGGCGGCGTCGAACAGCTCGCACGCCATCTCGGGCAGGGTGGCGGGCGCCGGATCGGCGAACCGTTCGGCCCGGCCGGGGTATTGCACGATGTAGGTGTCACCGTCGGCGGCCAACGCCGCGGCCAGCGGCCGGTAGCCGACCGCCGCACCTCCGGCATGCGGGAAGATGACGGTGGCACCGACGTGGGGGGAACGACCGCGCCCGGGCAGGCGTTTGATCCACCCCGCGGAGGTCGTCACGACGTCGCCGACGGCGCTCATCGGTTCAGCGGGGGTCGGGTGACAACGGGACGGGCCGCCGCCTTGCCCACCGCGGCATGATTCACAAGCACTCCCCTGATTATTAGTACAGGCTGCCCTAACTTAGCGAAGGCTACCTTACGGAAGGGTGCGGTGACACACCCACCCGCGGCCCGTGACGGCCCGCCGGGACGACCATCACCTCACCGCCGGGCGCCCGTCACCAGCTCCCGGGAAACCCAGACGAGACACAGCCGGCGACCAGGTATAAATCCGTATATGCGGGTATTTTTGTATGGATTTCTCGTATTTACGGATTTATGAGCGGTGAGGGGGCTCCGTGGTTGATCCGGTCTGGCTGGCGACACCGCCGGAGGTGCACGCAACGCTGTTGACGGCCGGGCCCGGTCCCGCCGCGCTGCTGGGTGCCGCCGAGGCGTGGCACATGCTCGCCGCCGAGTATGCCGCGGTCGCCACCGAGCTGACCCTCGAACTCGCGACGGTGCAGGCGAGTGCCTGGCAGGGTCCGAGCGCGGAGGCGTATCTGAGTGCCCACGGCCCCTACCTGGCGTGGTTGAACCAGACCAGCTCCGCGAGCACCCGCGCCGCGACCCTGCATCACAGGGTGGCCGACGCCTACAGCGTGGCGCTGGCGACCATGCCGATGCCCGCCGAACTGGCCGCCAACCACACCACCCACGCCGTTTTGACCGCGACCAACTTCTTCGGTATCAACACCATCCCGATCGCGCTGAACGAGGCGGACTACGTGCGGATGTGGATCCAGGCCGCGACCACGATGACCCTCTATGAGGCGGCCTCGCGGGCGGCGTTGGCCACGGTCCCGCCCACCCGCGCCGCGCCGCCGGTCCTGCACCGCGACAGCCCGGAGACCAGCCGCACCCCGACACCGCCGGATTCGGCGATCAAGGATCCGGCGGCCACCCTGCGACGGATGCTGACCGACTTTCTCACGAACCCGACCGCCGCCCTGGTGACCTGGGGCCCGCTGCTGTTCACGATCGGATACAACGTCATTCCCTGGCCGTTGCCGTTCTACCTGGGGCCCGCCGCCGCGCTGGCGCTGCCCCTGGTCCTGGGGGCGGGTCTGGGCCGGCTGGCCGAGGTGAGCCGCCCGACCCTGCCGACACCGCCCGCGGTCGACGACTCCGGCCGGGTGTTCGCCGCCGGCGACCCCCCGGCGCGCCCCGGTGCCCCGGTTGCCTCCGACTCTGCGGCGACGACGATGCCGAACTCCCCGTCCACGTCGGCGATGCCCGCCGGCACTGCGCCCAGCGGCGCCTCGGCGCCTGTCGCTCCCGGGATCGACGCCATCGGCTACCTGGTGACCGCCGTCGACCCCGACGGCGATCCGGGCCCCGGGGCACGCGGCCCGGGCACCACCGGCGTACCGGGAACCGCCCTGCCCGCCGGCGTTCCGGCGCCCGAACCCCGAGCGCGGTCCCCCCGTCGCCATCGCCGACGGTCCACCGGCAGCGGACACGGCGACGAGTTCGCCGATCTCGACGACACCGCCCCGGCGGTGCAGGCCTCCGATCAGCGCGCCGGGTTCCGCGGGACCGCCATCAAGGCCGACGCCCCACGCGCAGCCGGAGCCACGGTCCACGAGACCGTCCCGCTGTTACCCGAGACGTGGACCGATGCGGGCCCCTCAGCGGGAACCGATCTGGTCTAGGACCTCGGCGCCGTCCATGCCGATGATCTCCAGATACACTTCCGCAACCCGGTGCAGGCGGCCCGGATCGGGCTCACGCGCGCTGAGTCGAGCGGCCAACGCCGCGACCGTACGGGTCGCGAAGATGTCGGCCACCATCGCCTCCGGGGCGTCCAGCCACGTCCGGACCCGCGCAACGGCGGCGGTGGCCAGAACCGAATCCCCGCCCAGAGCGAAGAAGTCGTCATCGACGCCGATCCGGTCGGCACCGAGCACCGCACCGAAGATACCGGCCAGCGCCGCCTCCAGCGGGGTCGACGGGGCCCGATAGTCCGGCGAGCCCGCCGTGGCGACCGCAGCGGTCAAATGAGCGGAAACCGCGCGACGATCGATCTTTCCGGCCACGGTGAACGGGATCGCGTCGATCACCAGCACGTGGCGGGGAACCATGTGCGACGGCACCAAATCCGCCAGATCGGCGCGGATCTGCGCGGCACCACGAGCCGGGTCCGCAACGCTGACGGCGGCGGCCAGCACCTGCGAGTCGCCGGCCTCGACAACCGCCGCAACAGCGCCCGTCACGGCAGTCACCCGACGCAGGGCGGCCTCCACGTCACCCAGTTCGATGCGGTAGCCGCTGACCTTCACCCGATGGTCCGCGCGCCCAACGAATTCCAGGGTGCCGTCGGGCCAGTACCGTGCCAGGTCACCGGTGCGATACCAGGTGCGTCCCTGGTGGGCGACGAACTTCTGCGCCGTCAGCTCGGGCAGACCGCGGTAACCGCGGGCGATGCCGCGTCCGGATACCCACAGCTCGCCAGGGACCCAGTCCGGGCTGTCATGACCGGTCGCGTCGACCACCCGACACGCGTTGTTGGGCAGTGGAATGCCGTAGGGCACCGCAACCCAGTCCGCGGGCGGGTCGACGGTTTCGCAGATCGTGGCGTGCACGGCGGTTTCGGTCGCCCCGCCCAGCCCGGCGAAGCGGGCGTCGGGGGCGACCGCGTGGAGCCGGCGGGCCAACTCGGGGCGTACCCAGTCGCCGCCGACCGCCACCGTCCGCAGCGACGCCAGCGGTGCCCCGCCCCGGTCGGTCGCGGCGTCGAGCAGCATCTGCAACCAGCCCGGCATGAAGTTCAGTGCCGTGACCCGGTGGGTCTCGATCAACCTCACCCAGCGATCCGGGTCGGTGCGCTGCGCCTCGTCGACCACCACCACGGCCCCACCGGCGCACAACGCACCGAAGATCTCCACCACGGACATGTCGGCCTCCAGCGTGGCCAACGTGAGCCACCGGTCGGCTGGACCGATCTGGAAGTGGCGGTGGAAGAATTCGACGGTGTTCATCGCCGCGTCGTGGGTCACCTCCACGCCCTTGGGCGCTCCGGTCGACCCCGAGGTGAACAGCACATAGGCCAGTGCACCCGGGTCGCTCGGCGGCAGGACCGCCTCGGCGTGCTCGCCGCCGCGGGTACCGAGCACCTCGGCGACGCGCAGCGCCGCGACGGGCGGCTCCGGGGCGTCGCCACACAGCAGCGCGGCGCGCACCGAACCGGCCGTCAGGATCTGCGCCGCCCGGTCGGGCGGCTGGTCGGCGCCGATCGGCAGATAGGCGGCGCCGACCGCCACGACGCCGAGGACCGCGGGGATCTGTTCGGCGCATTTGGGCCCGATCACCGCGACGGTGTCCCCGGCCTCGATCCCGTTGGCCCGCAGGGCTGCTGCGATCGCCAGCGCCTGCTGGCGCAGTTGACCGTAGGTCAGATCACCGCAGTCGGCGAACACCGCCGGGGCGTCGGGCCGTGCGTCGGCGTGGCGGAAAAACCCGTCGTGCAGCGCCTCCCCGCTGGGCACCGCCGTGGTGGCGTTGGCCGCGTCCCGCACCGCGCGCTGGGCCGCCGGCAGCGCCGCGGGGGCCGCGGTGTCCCAGGCCGCCTCATCCTCGGTCAGCCGGGTGATCTCGGCGACGTGATGGGCGAACATGGCGTCGACGACACCGGGCAAAAAGGCCTCCTCGCGCACGTCCCAGGTCACCAGCACCCCGCCGTCGAACTCGGTGACCTGGGCATCGAGGAGCACCTGGGGGCCCTGGGAGATGATCCACACCGGCCGGCCGAACGTGTCGGTGACCTGCGGGGCGAACAGTTCACCGAGCCCGAGGGCGCTGGTGAAGACCACCGGGGCCAACACCTGGGTGCCCCGGTGACGGCCGAGATCGCGCAGGACCGACAGTCCGCTGTAGCCGGCGTGCGTGGCAGCGGTGCGCATCACGTCCTGCACGTGGCGCGCCCGCTCGGTCGCGGTGGGTGCGCGACCCGGGTCGACGTCGAGCAACAACGACGAGGTGAAATCGCCGACCAGGTCGTCGACCTCGGGGTGGAGTTGTTCGCGCCCGAACAGCGGAAGATTCAGCAGGAATCGCGGGCTGGCTGACCAGGAGGCCACCGTGTGGGCGAACGAGGCGGCCAGCGCCATCGCCGGGGTGACCCCGCGTGCCCGCGCCGCGGTGAACAGCGCGTCGCGGGCCCGCGGATCCAACCAGTGCCAGCGCCGCGTGCTCCGCCGCGACGTGGTGTGCGCGGCGGCCGGCAACCGTGGCGGGTCGGGCAGGTCGGGCAACCGCTGCGCCCACCACTGTTGGTCACCGACGTGGGCCGGATCGTCGTGGGCCGACCGACGCCGCATCTGCCGGCGGTAGTCCCGGTAGGTGTAGGTCAACTCCGGCAGAGCGCTGCCGCCGTACAGCGCGGCCAGATCCGCCATCAAGGTGCGGTAACTCATCGCGTCGCCGGCTTGCATATCCAGGTCCACGTGCAGCCGGGATCGCCCGCCCGGCAGCCGCGTCAGCGTGAGCTCGAAAACCTGTCCGTCCAGTTGCTGGTGCGATTTGTCCTCGCGGGTCTGCGCAAGTCGCTCCTCCACGTCGGCCTCACAGCAGTCGCGGAGGTCGTTGACCGCGACCGGCAGACCGGCATCCAGCGATCCGATCTGCTGGGTGCCGTCGGGGTGGAACTCGACGCGCAGCATCGGGTGACGCGCGGCGAGTGCGGCCGCCGCGGCGCTCAGACGGCGCGGATCGAGGTCGGTGCCGTCGAACTCCACATACAGGTGGCCGGCGACCCCGCCCAACGGTTGGTTGTCCTGGCGGCCGACCCACATGGCGTGCTGCATCGGAGCCAGCGGAAACGGCGCCGACGGCTCGTCATCGGGGTCGGGCACCGGCGGTGGCGCCGGAGCGGTCGCCGCAGCCAGCCGCTCAGCCCAGACTTCGATCGTGGGATCGGCGGCCAACGTGGCGAAATCGATGTCGATGCCCTGCTTGCGCCAGCGCCCGGCCAGCGTCATCATCCGGATGGAGTCCAGGCCCTGCCCGACCAGGTCGACGTCGGGGTCGACGGTGGCGGCGCCGATACCGAGCAGTTCGGCGACCTCGGCACGGATGTCGTCCAAACTCACCGCGGCACCACCCACAACACCTCCGTTATTAGTAAAGGCTGCCCTAACTCGCTGGAGGCTACCCTATGGACGACGCCTCGATTACGCCACCCGAAGGAGCCGCATGCCGTCACCG
>Ga0079225_10002403_pt1 | contig 10777 bp, 9 predicted proteins | sample Poulit2012_FD_76344 | JGI IMG/M metagenome (GOLD analysis project Ga0079225, IMG submission 76344) | Agricultural soil microbial communities from Georgia to study Nitrogen management - Poultry litter 2012 | ecosystem: Environmental > Terrestrial > Soil > Agricultural land | place: USA: Georgia...
AGGTTTTCAGCCAGCTGCTCGAGCGGCTGTTGCGCCAGGCGTAACAATGTTTCAAGATTTTCTGCCTGTTGAAGGGCTGCATCAACAGGTTGCACGCCATTCGTGGCTTTTACGGGTTGACCCAAGGTTTCCAGGTAAGCCTCTATCCTGTCAGCCACACCTTCTGCCCTCATCTCTCGCAGCTGTCTGACAACCTGGTGGTACCGCATCACTATTTCTGACCACTGCCGGTGTAACCAGGTTTCCAATCCCTTTGCATCCTTTACTTGCGCCAGTATGGTGGCGCTGGTAGGGGGTTTTTCCGTACGCCAGGCCTGTCGACGGTGACGACGCAGTTGTGCCGCCAATTGCCACTCGGCACGCAGCTGCTTTTCTGCCGCCAAACGCACCTCGGTACTCATCGCATGGGCGGCTAAATAGGTAATAAAGTTATAGGCCCGCAAGCTGCTAAGTACGGCACCTGCGTAGATTCGGTAGGGGGATGTCAGCGCGCTATGGTAAAGCGCCGTCCAAATTTCATCAAAATCCGCGGGCAGTAAAGGATGGTCACCGCTGGCGTTTGGTGCGTTAATTTGCGCCAGCGCCTCCTGAGTGATGGCAATTAGAGTGCGCACTGCCTCCAAAACGGGCGGATTCTTCGTTCTTATCGCTTGTTCCTCTAACGCCTGATAGTGGCCTAACAGATGCATTTTTAATGAGGCAATCACGCAAAAAAGTGTTTCCTTATCGATGTCACCCACCTCGGGATCTGACATTAAATAAGGAGAATAGCGCGCTCGGATCGATAAAGGCTGTTTTTCACGCATGTTTGATTTAGCTTAAATAGAAATTGAGTTTATGTTGCTATATTGCAGTTGGTAAACAAATGTGTCCAGCACTATTTGTCTAAACAACACGCTATTTGGAAAGTTATAGATTAATGTCAAACAAGACGTACGCCAATGGGCAAGCCAGTCGCTTAGGTTGGCTGTTGCAGTTAATTTTTTGTTTGTTTCTTGGTGCACTTAGCTTTTCAAGCGTTGCCAAATCCGAAAGTAAGGTGGTATTAACACCGCCACTTGGTGAAAACCTCACCCTGGAAAGCTTTATTCCCTCTCTGGACGCAGGGGCCATTGTGCCCGGTGCCACGCGGCTAGGAAACGTGCAGTCGGAGCCCGCACCAGTGGCGCCCGCTTACGATGGCGACAAACTGCTGGGTTATGTGTTTTTGAACTCACAATATGTGAATGCCGATGGTTACTCAAGCAAACCCATACATATTGTGGTTGGCATAGATACCAGTGGCACCATCGTTGGTGTCGAGCTCGCATCCCACAGTGAACCCATTGTTCTCATCGGAATTTCCGAGCAACGGGTGATTGACTACATGCAGCCGTTTATTGGCTATAACCCCGTCAAAGCCATGATGGCGGGCGAGGGCTTGCCAGATACAGATATTGTCAGTAGCGCCACGGTTACAGTGCTGGTGATGGGCGAGAGCATCGTTCGCTCTACCGTCCGGGTAGTTCAGGCATTGGGTTTGGCTGGGGATTCCTCGACAGCGTCACAACAAGTAGAAATCGATAGGGATGCGGGTGACGTTTTAAGTTGGCAAGCGTTACTGGACAGTGGAGCGGTTAGTCAATTAACGCTCACCGTAGGGGACATTAATGAGGCCTTTGAGCAAACGGGCAATGAGGCAGCCATTAAGCGTCCAGAGCCGGGCGAGCCGGACGATACCTTCATAGAGCTTTGGGGCGCACTGGTGTCCCACCCGGCCATTGGTAAAAGTTTGCTGGGTGAACGCGAATACGATGCATTGGCAAATCAGCTTGAGCCTGGCCAGCATGCCTTGCTCATTGCTGGAAGAGGTACCTACTCATTTAAGGGGTCGGGATATGTCCGGGGCGGTATATTCGATCGAATAGAGCTTGATCAAGGGGTGGAAACGGTACGATTCCGGGATTACCAACATCAACGGATGGGCGCGATTGAAGCAGAAGGAGCCCCACGGATTCAGGAAATTGGTGTTTTTACGCTAGATGACGACACGGCTTTTAATCCGGTTGAGCCTTGGCGCATCCAGCTGCTCGTGCAACGTTCGGTAAGCGCGCTGGATAAAGCGTTTGTGTCCTTCGAACTGAATTACCAATTACCAGAAATCTATACAAAAGTGGTGAAAGAAGCCGCTATTGACACGGAAGCCACGGAAGCTACGGAAGCTACGGTGGCACCGCAAACTACCACACCTCCGCTTGATGCGATGGACTTTTCCAGTTTTGGCGAGTTGGAGCAAACGCCATTGTGGCTACGGATATGGAAAAGCAAAGTAGCGTCTATTGTCGTGCTGTCACTAATGCTGATTGCCCTGACCGCCATCTTCTTCTTCCAGGATTTGTTGGTTAAGCGGGAAAAGCTTTTTGATCGCATTCGCATTGTTTACCTGGTGTTCACCTTGGTTTGGCTTGGCTGGGTCGCCAGTGCCCAACTGTCGGTGGTAAACGTTTTGACATTTACAACGGCCCTTAGGGAGGGGTTTCGTTGGGAAGCATTTTTAATTGACCCCCTAATCTTTTTATTGTGGTGTTCGGTGGCCATCGCTTTATTGTTTTGGGGACGTGGGGCGTTTTGTGGCTGGCTTTGTCCCTTTGGGGCGCTTCAGGAGCTGACCAACAAAATTGCCAAAGCACTGAAGGTCCCGCAAATTAAAGTGCCGTGGCGGGTTCATGAGCGCTTATGGGCCATTAAATACATTATCTTTTTAGGGCTGTTTGGCGTCTCTTTAGGATCCTTGGCCTTTGCAGAAATATTAGCTGAAGTCGAGCCGTTTAAAACCGCCATTGTGTTGCGCTTCATGCGAGATTGGTGGTTTGTGGTTTTTGCCTTGGTCTTAATTGGCGCGGGCCTGTTTATAGAGCGGTTTTTCTGTCGCTACTTGTGCCCCCTGGGGGCTGCGCTTGCCATTCCTGGGCGGTTACGCATGTTTGATTGGCTTAAGCGTTACCAAGAGTGCGGAAACCCATGTCAACGCTGTTTTAGGGAATGTCCCGTGGAGGCCATCCACCCTGAAGGCCATATCAATCCGAACGAATGCATTTCTTGCTTGCATTGTCAGGTGCTTTACCAGCATGAGTACAAGTGCCCGGTGATGATTAAGCGTCGTATCCATCGGGAGAAACGCGCCGCCGTCCGAGCGGAAAGAGGGCCCACCGTAATCCCCCACAAACGCGCCGTAAAGACAACAGATTTACAGCCAACCAAGTCATGAAGTAACCAAGGTTTCATTAATCCTGTTAGGAGATTCTTATGAATGAAGAGAAATCCAAAAATCACGTAAAGGCCCCCGGCAGACGTGCCTTGCTCAGTGGGGCGGCAGCCGGTGCTGCTGGCCTTACGGTGGGTGCACTTGCGCCCCGTGGTAATCCTGTGGTTTCCAGCGCCCATGCGCAAACCAGCGCTAACGCTGCCGATGTTCCACCGGGTGACCTGGATGAATACTACGTGTTTTTCTCGGGCGGCCATAGTGGTGAGCTGCGTATCATGGGCTTGCCGTCCATGCGTGAATTAATGCGTGTCCCCGTATTTAATCGCTGCAGCGCAACCGGGTGGGGGCAAACCAACGAAAGTCTAAAAATTCTTACCGAAGGTTTAACGCCAGAGTCTAAGGAATATTTAGCATCTATCGGTCAACAGACCTATTTGAATGGGGACTTGCACCACCCCCATATGTCATTTACCGATGGCACCTATGATGGGCGCTATTTATATATGAATGACAAAGCCAATACGCGCGTTGCCCGGGTGCGTTGCGACGTGATGAAGTGCGACAAAATCATTGAGCTGCCTAACCAGCAAACGGTCCACGGGCTTCGCGTACAAAAATACCCTAAAACCGGCTATGTGTTTTGCAATGGTGAAAACCGCGTCCCCATTCCTAATGATGGTACGACGGTGCATGATGTCGACAGCTACCAATGTATTTTTACGGCCGTCGATGGCGAAACCATGGAGGTGGCGTGGCAGGTATTGGTAGACGGCAACCTGGATAACGTAGATGCCGATTATCAAGGCAAATATGCCTTTGCCACCTGTTATAACTCGGCAGAAGGCGTCACCCTTGCGGAAATGACCTCTACCGAACAAGACTGGATTGTGATATTCAATATCAAGCGTATCGAGGAAGCCGTTAAGGCCGGTAAAGCTGAAATCATTGGCGGTGTTCCCGTTGTTGATGGCCGGGGAGACTCGCCGTTTACGCGCTACGTTCCGGTTCCCAACAGCCCGCATGGGATTAACACCGCCCCCGATGGCATACACGTGGTTGCCAACGGCAAGCTTTCTCCTACCGCAACCGTATTTGATGTCCGTCGCTTTGATGATTTGTTTGATGACAAAATCAAACCGCGGGATGCCGTGGTAGCGGAGCCGGAACTGGGGCTTGGCCCACTGCATACGGCATTTGATGGGCGTGGCAATGCTTATACAACGCTCTTTATCGATAGCCAAATTGTTAAGTGGAACATCGCCAAAGCGATAGAGCAGTTTGACGGTAAAGATGTTGATCCCATTGTGCAAAAGCTGGATGTTCATTATCAGCCGGGGCACAACCACACCTCCATGGGTCAAACCAAGGATGCCGATGGTAAATGGTTAATTTCTTTAAATAAATTCTCCAAGGACCGCTTTCTTAATGTGGGTCCACTTAAGCCCGAGTGTGATCAATTAATTGATATCTCCGGCGACACCATGAAACTGGTACGTGACTCGGCTACCTTTGCGGAGCCCCACGATGCCACCATCATTCATCGCTCAATTGTTAAGCCCGTCGATGTCTGGGATCGTAACGACTCCATGTGGGAAGACGTTCGTAAACAGGCGCAAGCCGATGGGGTAGATCTGGATTCCGCCTCGACCGTGATTCGTGATGGCAACAAGGTCAGGGTCTATATGTATACTGTTGCGCCCACCTTTAGCATGACAGACTTTACGGTTAAACAAGGCGATGAAGTCACCGTCATTGTTACCAACCGGGACACGGTAGAAGACCTATCCCATGGGTTCACCATTGTGAACTATGGCGTGGGCATGGAAGTATCTGCGCAGCAGACGGCTTCCGTTACCTTTACTGCGGATAGACCAGGGGTGTACTGGTATTACTGTCAGTGGTTCTGCCACGCCTTGCACATGGAAATGAAGGGTCGCATGTTGGTCGAAGCGGTGTAATTAAAAAGAGAAGGGGTTACTGTTCATGAAAAACCGCATGGTTGCTTTGTTTGCGGGATTGGTGCTCACATTGACGACATCGGTGGTTTCGGCATCTGTGGTTCGTGCGGTACCGGCAAACGCACAGATTCAGTCGCATATCGAGGCGGCAGAACCGGGCACCACGTTAGTGCTGGCACCGGGTGAATACAGTGGCCCCTTGCTGATCGATAAGCCACTTCATCTCACCGGTGAAGACGCTACTATTATTGGCACCGGAAGTGGTAGCGTCATCACCATTACGGCAAGTGATGTTCATATCAAGGGGTTAACAATTACCCATTCGGGAACAGATCTGCCCGCCATGGACTCGGGCATTCTTGTGAAGCGTACCGCGGAGCGCGTTCACATTCTTGACAATCACCTGGAACATAATCTGTTTGGAGTGTATTTGCATGGTGCCAAGGATGCATTGGTCAAAGACAACACCATTATTGGTAGAAATGACATGCGTTTATCCGAAGCCGGGAATGGCGTTACGATCTGGAACTCGCCTGGTGCCAAAGTGGTGAATAACACCATACAGTTTGGGCGTGATGGCATATTCGTAAAAACCAGCAACGATAACGTTTTTGCACATAATAAGTTTTCAGGCCTACGTTATGCGATTCACTATATGTACACGCAGTTTAGCCAAGTGATCGGTAATCACAGCCGGGGCAACCATGGTGCCTGGGCAATTATGTTTTCTAACCATATCGAAGTCACTGATAACGTATCGGATGATGATCGCGACCTTGGTCTGCTATTGAACTCCGCCAACTATTCCAAGATTACCGGCAATGTGGTGCGCAACGGCGGGGAGCGTTGCGTATTCGTGTATAACGCCAACGGTAACGACTTTAAAAACAACTGGTTTGAGCGCTGTCCGGTAGGCATTCACTTTACTGCGGGCTCCTCCAACAACAATATGAGTGATAACGCATTTGTCTATAACCAAACCCAAGTGAAATATGTGGGCACCCGTTTTATCGATTGGGCACATGAAGGCCGGGGGAACTATTGGAGTGATAATCCCGGCTTTGACCTTGATGGCGATGGGATTGCGGATCGGCCGTATCGTCCTAACGATGTCATGGACGAAATACTATGGACCTTGCCCGCTGCCAAAGCACTGACCAATAGCCCGGCAGTTGCGGCCATTCGTTGGGCCCAGGCACGTTTCCCGGCATTACATCCTGGTGGCATTATTGACAGCGCACCGCTCATGCAGCCCGCGCGCATCCCGGCACCATCAATCCTGCCCAAACCAGAAAAGCCATGGTCTCCACGCCGGGGCGATATCGATCTTGGGAGCAATCATTAATGCAGTCTATCGCACATTGGAAAAATGTTACGCGTCGTTATGGCAAACTCGTGGCGGCGAATGATGTGACGTTGTCGTTGCCCGCTGGGCAAGCCATTGCGCTTGTCGGGCATAATGGGGCCGGCAAAACTACCCTGATTAAATTGATGCTTGGCTTGGTAAAGGCCACCGCAGGGGAGGTTCGCGTGCTGGGAGAGGACCCTTCCGGCGCGGCTGGCGCGCAAATCCGACGCAATGTTGGTTTTTTATCAGAAAATGTGGCGTTTCACAGTGCCATGACGGCAACCGAGTTAATGCGTTTTTATAGCCGTCTTAAGCGCCAGCCTTCCGATAACAATGCCCCTTTACTGAAACAGGTAGGCATTCATCACGCGGCTAACCGACGGATCTCCACGTACTCCAAAGGGATGCGCCAACGCTTGGGAATTGCCCAGGCCCTGATTGGGAATCCCCGTTTATTACTTTTTGATGAGCCCACCAGTGGCCTGGATCCAGCATCCCGCCTGGAAATGTTTCAGCTCATCGACAGTATGCGGGCAAGCGGTGTCACGGTATTGATTTCCACCCATCAGCTTGCAGAAATAGAACATCATGTAGACAGTTTGGCGGTAATGCATCAAGGTCGCTTAATTGCCTCCGGGACGCTACACGAGTTACGCAGTGGTGCCCAGGCAGAGGTAAAGATTCACTTGCGGCATGACCCGGGGCGGGCGCAGGAAGTGATTGATCGCCTGCCTAATGGCACGCAATTCCAACGCCGTGATGAAACAGCACTGGAGTTGGTGGCACCGGCGGCACAAAAAATGGCGTTATTACGACAGCTCATTCAACACGAGGCGGTCGTCGACATTAATACGCAAGATGTTGGTTTACCGGAGCTCTATGAGCGGCTTGTGAGTCGGTATCAGGAGGGCGCATGAATATCGGATTATTAGCATTACACGAGATACGTGCAGGCTTGCGCAATCGGTTGGTGATTGCCACTACCGTGGTGTTGGGAGCGCTGGCGTTATCCATTGTTTTATTAGGGAGTGCGCCCACGGGTTCTGTAAAAGTAGATCCTTTGGCGGTGGTGGTGGTAAGCCTTGCCAGTCTTACCATATTTCTTGTGCCATTAATTGCATTACTGCTGTCCTTTGATTCCATCGTTGGCGAACATGAGCGCGGCACGCTAATGCTGTTATTGTCGTACCCCGTGGCACGCTGGCAGGTGGTTGTTGGGAAAGTCATTGGGCAAAGCGCCATTCTTGCGTTTGCAACGGTTATTGGCTATGGCTTTGCCGGGGTCGCATTATGGTTGCAAACGGATATTAGCACCGCTTCCCTTCATTCTTTTGTGTATTTGTTGGCTTCCTCAATCATGTTGGGCGCAGCATTTATCAGTATCGGTTGTTTGGTAAGTACCCTTGTTCGCGAACGTGCTACCGCCGCTGGTTTGGCCGTTGGGGTGTGGTTGTTTTTTGTATTGGTATACGACACGGCGTTATTAGGCGTATTGGTCGCTGATCAAGGCAAAACAATCGGCCAGGCTGCCTTGGACATGTTGCTACTGTTTAATCCCACCGACGCCTATCGTTTATTCAATATGATGGCAACGGAAAGCGTGTCGGTGTATAGCGGTATGGCGGGCCCGGGTGATACCAGTAGCTTGCCACTTTCCGCCTTTTTACTTGCCTTATGCGCATGGATTATCGTTCCCATCGTACTGGCAATATTCTCATTTGAACGTAGGTCAGTTTAATGAATCGATTCATAGTTTTGGTTGTTATGGCATGCGCAATGGTGCTAGCGGGATGTTCAGAATCCACATCGGACGTTGCGCCCCCGGTGGCCATGGTCGCGCCGGATGATGCCACCGGCTATTATTGCGGCATGTTGTTGCCGGAGCATTCCGGCCCCAAAGGTCAGATCCATCTGGCCAGCAGAGAAAGGCCATTTTGGTTTACTTCGGTGCATGACACCGTGGTATTTATGCGTTTGCCAGAAGAACCACGCGATATTACCGCTGTTTATGTGCATGACATGGGCAAGGTAAAAGATTGGGATGACCCGGACGATATCTGGATTGATATTGAGACGGCGTGGTTCGTGCTTAATAGCGATAAGCGCGGGGGAATGGGTATGCCGGAAGCGGTGCCATTTTCATCGGAAGCCGATGCTCAAAGCTTTGTGGAAGACCACGGTGGCGACATTATGCGCTTGGCGGACATCCCGGACGACTATTTTAGTGGACTAACAGAAGGGGGAGATCCCCACGACATGCATGAACATCATCATTAATCGTCAGCTTGTCAACCAGTGCGTCAATGAGGAATTCTATGGCTAAAACTACAACGCGTCGGCGTTTTCTTAGTATTGCGGCCACGGCCGGTGCGGTATTGTCATTACCTGTACTGGCCCGGGAGAAGTCCGCTTTAAACACCAGTGCGTGGCGAGGGTCAGCATTAGGGGCCCAGGCTGCCATGAACCTTATTCATCCCGATAAAGCGCTGGCTCAGCGTGCCATCAATGCTTGTATTGCTGAAATCGAACGTTTAGAGGCAATATTTAGTTTATACAGGGCGGATTCTGCGGTTGTTCGATTAAATCAGACGGGTTACCTTGAGAACCCACCGATAGAATTATTAGAGGTGCTAAGCTTCTCAAAAGCGTTGGCGAAACAGAGTAATGGTACCTTTGATCCCACCATACAGCCTCTATACACGGCTTATGCTCGCCATTTTGCGCAAAAAAATGCCAATCCTGCGGGACCTGCACCCGCAACCATACAAGCTGCCACCAAGCTGATCAATTACCAGCAACTGCTCTTGGATAGCCATGCCATACGCTTACAGAAAAAAGGTGCCGCAATCACCTTAAATGGAGTTGCCCAAGGGTTTATTACGGATAGGATTGCGCATTTGCTTCACCGCTTTGGCTTTCGCGATCTGCTGATCGATATTGGGGAAATTCATGCTTCAGGCCAACGTGCGGATGGCAAGTCTTGGACCGCCAAAGTGGTGCATCCGGACAACCCCCAGCAAGGTATTCTTGAGGTTAGCCTGGGGAACCGTAAGGGAGAGCAATCGGCTTTGGCAACTTCTGCCGGGGCCGGCAGCCCCTTTGATGCCCACAGGCGTTTTCATCACCTGCTTAACCCTGTGACCGGTGACAGCGCGCATCAATTCGCCTTGGTAAGTGTTGCTGCTCCCACGGCAATGATTGCCGATGGCTTGTCCACTGCGCTTTCCGTTGCCGATGTACAAAGTCGGCGTAACATTCTTGCCGCATGGCCACAGGCAACCGCGTGGGGGATGGATGGCGAAGGGCAGGTAACGCCCATGAGTATTTAAGATGTTGGGTGGCTTGGTTGCAATCCAATAATAGCCATCCCAATTAATGCAAAACAAACACCAACCATATCCCATCGGTTTAAGCTAACGCCTTCAACCAATCTGAGCCAGATCATGGCTATCGCGATATACATTCCCCCATAGGCCGCATACGTTCGGCCAGCCGCCATGGGATGCAAGGTCAATAACCAGAATGGCGAAAAGAAAAATTAAACGTAGTAAATCCATTTATAATTAAACCCTTGCGGTTGATGAAATTGCGTATACGACTATGAACCAACAAACATTTCCGCTTCCGGATGATTTGCCGATTCCTGTGGATGATGGTGCTGCGGATCATCTTGAAGGCATGGCCTTACCCGATGTGGTATTGCCGTGCACCGATGGGCAAGCGCATACTCTATCCACCTTGCCCGGGACGTGGGTTATTTATATTTATCCCATGACGGGCCGGCCTGGTGTGGCTTTGCCTGACGGGTGGGATAGTATTCCAGGGGCACGTGGGTGTACGCCGCAGTCTTGCGGTTTTCGAGATGCTTATAATGCGCTGCAGCATTTCAAATGTGGGGTTTTTGGTCTCAGCAGCCAAACCACCGACTACCAGTGCGAGGCCAGAGACCGTCTGCATCTACCGTTTGAGTTGCTTTCGGATACCGCTTTAGAACTCAAGCAGGCACTGCGATTGCCAACGTTCACGGTTGCAGGTATGGAGTTGTTTAAACGCTTAACGCTGATCGTGCGAGAGGGGCGTATTATTAAGGTGTTTTACCCGGTGTATCCAACGGATAGAAACGCAAGTGATGTGTTGGATTGGTTGCGGACTGAGGGGTAAAGATGCGTATTTAACGCCACCTAAACATATCAATTGCTGAAGCTTATCTAGCAGAGCACTACCATG
>Ga0079225_10002406_pt1 | contig 10772 bp, 8 predicted proteins | sample Poulit2012_FD_76344 | JGI IMG/M metagenome (GOLD analysis project Ga0079225, IMG submission 76344) | Agricultural soil microbial communities from Georgia to study Nitrogen management - Poultry litter 2012 | ecosystem: Environmental > Terrestrial > Soil > Agricultural land | place: USA: Georgia...
AGCATGGTCACCAATAGCAAATGCGACCGTACGAATATGATCAGCAATAATTTTAAAAGATGTATCGAGAACCTCATCTTTTCCGTACGTTTTGCCGGAGATTTCTTCTGTTTTTTGAATAATCGGCAAAAACAGGTCCGTATCGAAATTCGTCTCAGCATCTTGTAAAATTGAAACGAGTCGTTCTAATCCCATCCCCGTATCGATATTCTTTTGCGGTAATAATGTATACGTGTCGTCCGGATTATGGTTAAACTGTGAGAAAACTAAATTCCAAACTTCTAAATAGCGCTCATTTTCTCCTCCTGGATATAGTTCGGGATCGTTCGGATCGTCACCATAATCGGGGCCACGGTCGTAGAAAATTTCCGTATTCGGACCATTCGGACCTTCACCAATATCCCAAAAATTTTCCTCAAGGCGAATAACGCGCTCTTTTGGAACTTTTACTTCATTTACCCAAATATCATAAGCTTCATCATCTTCTGGGTGAACCGTAATCGATAAACGCTCCGGATCAAAACCAATCCATTCATCACTCGTTAAAAACTCCCAAGCGTAAAAAATTGCTTCCCGCTTAAAATAATCACCGATAGAAAAGTTTCCTAACATTTCAAAAAAGGTATGGTGACGTGCGGTAAAACCGACATTTTCTATATCGTTTGTACGTATCGACTTTTGTACGTTTACAATTCGTGGATTATCAGGAATGATCGTTCCATCAAAGTATTTTTTTAAGGTAGCTACCCCACTATTGATCCATAATAAGCTCGGGTCGTCCTTTGGGACTAAAGAGACGCTCCGTTCAACTTGGTGATTTTTTTGCTCGAAAAAATCTAAAAACATTTGTCTTACTTGTGCAGATGTTAATTGCTTCATCCTTGTCCCTCCATTTTATGTATGAAAATAAACAATAAAGAAAACTCAGCGACAAATGCCGAGCTCAAATAGTCAAAAAATTGATACATCGTAAATCGCCTGAAGCAACAACGAAACGATTACGATTTAAGGTTAACGTTAGTATATGAAACTGGTCATTAATTGTCAACGCATTCCTCCTTTTGTCTAAGAATGCTAACGATTGCTGCACGGACAACCATCACTAAAGGAATTGCAAGAAGCATTGCAATTATTCCGCCGATTTCACTGCTAACTAACAAAATTAAAATAATAACAATCGGATGTAAATTAGCTGTCTTTCCCATAATGTAAGGGGACAGAAGCGAGCTTTCAATTAACTGAACGACAATCGCAATTACAATTACGTAGAAAACGAGTTGCCAAGATGTCGCAAGGGCGATTGTCGCAGCTGGAATCGTCCCGATAATCGGTCCGAAGTATGGTATGATATTCATCACACCCATAAAGACCGATAATACGAAGGCATATTTTAAACCAATTAACTGAAATAACAAAAGCGACAAAACCGTAATAAAAAAAGAGAGAAGTAGCTGAGCACGAACGTAATGGCCAAAAGCTTCATGTACATCCTCAAATAAATGACGTAGAAATTTTTCATATCGGTTCGGTACAAAGTGATAAAAATAATCCCGGAGTGTTCGTTCATCTTTTAACATGTAAAAAACTAATACTGGAATCATTAAATAACGTATAAAATCATCAAAAAGCGAAAGCGCTCGGTCAACTAACCGATCGATAAATCCCTCTACGGATTGTTCTACATTGAGCATAATCGAATCGATTGGGATATGCAATGCTTCCGGTAAAAATGAAATCGATTCATATAACGATCGACTCATCGCTTCATAAAGTAGAACGAGTTCCGGAAGTTGTTCAAGCAACTCTTGTAACTCCAGCACTAATACCGGTAATCCATGATAAAGAATTGTTGCAACAACACTAATTAAAAGAATAAACACAACGACAATCGCACTCATTCGATGCATATTTAGTCGCTCGGTCAACACTTTTATGATCGGATGTAATAAATAACTAATAAGTAATGAAATTAGAAAAGGTACAAAAACGTTTCCGAAGAAGGAAAATCCAATCTGGAAAATTGGCCAAGCAACATATATAAAACTTACAAGAAGAAGACTAGCTATTGTAATTAAAAAGAAACGACCGTAATTTGTCATCGAATAAACCTACTTTTCTTTTTAGTATGAGTGTTCAAAAGTAGGTTATTCGTCTTTTATCAACTATAGAAAGTCGTAAGGGGAAAGAGTTGAATCGTCGTAATCTTCATCCTCTCTTAAACTGTCGAGATCTAAAAGGACATCTGTTCCTAACTCTTCCTGCTTTAACGCACGTTTTTCCTCTACTGTTTGTGCTTCTTTTTGTAAATCGGCCTTTAAATATTCAACTAATGTTGAGTAGCGATTGTTCGTATCAATTGTATGAATACCCCTCATAAAAGCTTCTACCTCTCCACAGACGATTAAAGAATCGGTACTCCGAGTAATTGCGGTATAAAGTAAGTTCTTTCGTAACATGCGACGATGTTGGGAGACAACAGGTAAAATGACGTTCGGAAATTCACTACCTTGGGCTTTATGAATAGATATACAGTAGGCTAATGTAAAGTTTAAATAGTCATTCCGATGATAAGTCACTTCTTTGTCGTCAAATTGAATGACAATTTTCTCCTCGTTATCGTCGGATTCCTTAGCGGAAAATATATGAATAATTTTTCCGATATCTCCATTATATACCCCATCTTCGGGCTGATTTACTAATTGCAATACTCGATCCCCTACCCGATATGTTACTTCATTAATCGTCCGTTCCCTTTTACCTTGTTGTTTTGGATTCATTAGTTGTTGTAAATGTTGATTAATATAATCAATACCAGCTGTTGTACGATACATCGGAGCTAATACTTGTAATTGATCTTGGTCGATTCCTTTTTCCTTGGCCCGATGAAAAATCGACTCAAGCACATCGATCACTTGATGAGCTTGACATTCGATAAAGCTAAAGTCCTTTTCTTTTTTAACATCTTCTTCTGTAATTTCATCTCGTTTAATTAAATGGGCTAAATCGATAATTTTCGACCCTTCCTTTTGTCGATATACTTCTTGTAACTGAACGACTGGAAGTTGTCCACTTGCTAATAAATCAGCAAGCACTTGACCCGGACCAACAGAAGGTAGTTGGTCTTCATCACCGACAATTAAGACATGCATATCGTCTGGCACTGCTTTAAATAAATGATAAGCTAAAACAGTATCGACCATGGAGAACTCATCGATGACAAGAAGTCTACCTTGTAATGGCTCGTGTTCATTTCGTTCAAAAAATACATGCCCATCCCAGCCGAGGAGCCGATGTATTGTCATCGCACGAATGCCTGTCGATTCTTCTAACCTTTTTGCAGCCCGACCAGTTGGAGCTGTTAAAATAAACGGATAATCGTCTTCACTATCATAATCATGTCGATAAATCGATAAATTATGGAGCCTTGCGTAAGTCTTTACAATTCCTTTTACAACGGTCGTTTTTCCAGTGCCAGGACCACCGGTTAAAATCATTAATGGCGATTGGATTGCTTTTTTAATCGCATGGAATTGCTCGTTGCCGTAATTAATTTTTTCTTCTTCTTCGATTTCTCCGACAATTTCCATTAATTCAGCATCGGTCGTTGAATTGTTATGTTCAACGGTTAATAGTTGCTTTAATCGTTCGCTTAAACCTTTTTCTGAAACATATAAACTCGGTAGATATATTCGTTCTTTTTGCTCTTTAATGCGATCTGATTCGATTAAAGTTTGAATTGCTTCATCTAACCTATCCTCTGTAATTGAATCGACGGTTAAAATTCGCCTCATCTCAGCTTTACAAAGATCTTTCGGTAAGTAGACATGACCGTCACTTGCTTTTTCTTGTAATGCATAATAACAACTTGCTTGAATCCGATTGGGATTATCTTTTTTTAAATTGTTCATCTCTGCAATTTTATCGGCATTTAAAAACCCAAAGCCTTCTACTTCAAAGACGAAACGGTAGGGGTTTTCTTTTAAAATTTGTAATGTCTCTTGACGATACAAACGGTATAAGGTTTGGGCCATTTTTAATCCGATTCCATATTTGGTCACTTCGACAGCAACTTGTTCAAAACCTTGGTTTTCCGTTAATTTTTCATATAAGTTGCGTTTAACGTTATTACTTATGTAAGGTACATGATCGAGGGCCTGTTTATCGTTTATAATCTTTGTAATCGCTTGTTCTCCTAGGGCGTCAACGATTCGGGTCGCTGTTTTCTTTCCGACCCCGGGAAATAAATCGCTTGATAAATAGCGAATGACGGCATCTTTCGTTTCTGGAATAAAAGTTTGATACGAATCGATATCGTATTGGATTCCAAATTTCGGATGATTAACGAGTCTCCCGTAAAAGTTGTATACTACACCCTTTTGTAATTGAATGAAATTACCTTTTCCGACAATCTCTTTTTCCTCATATGGTTCGTTTGTTTCGTGAATTTTAATTTTTGCGATGGAAAAGTGATCGACACTATTTTCATAAATCGTAAAAATTACCTCTCCACGAATAAAACGATCGACTTCCTCTGTCACTTCCCCTACCTCCTCTTAAAAATATCATTCGTCTTTTTCTGTCATTTGTTTTAGCGCTTTTTCTGCAAGTTTATGATCCGGTTGTAATTGTAACGTCTTTTTAAGTAAGGAAAAACCTTCCTCAAAACGATTAGTTTGAATATGTACGATTGCTAAGTTATACATTGCATCGGCATGGTTCTTATCTAATGAGAGTACGTTTTCGAAAACTTCTTCCGCCATTGTAAAATGTTCTAACTTCGCTAAAGCTAGGCCATATTGGAATAAATATGTCGTATCTTCCTTTAACTCTGTCGCTCGTTGTAAAAAAGGTAGAGCGAGAAGTGGATTTTTCAAATTTAGATAAGCCATTCCAGTTAAATAATAAACGTGGGGATCTTCCATTTCTAACGCGATACAAGCTCGTAAAGCGGTCGCTGCTTCTTTGTACTTTCCCCGTTCATAATGAAGCGAAGCTAAGCCGTAATGAGCTGTGGCCATCTTTTCATCGAGCTGTAATGCTTGTAAGAAAAATCTCTCCGCCTCTTCATACTGATTATGATCGAAAAGTAATGTACCTAAATTAACATAGTGAAGTGGATTTTCCGGTTCTTTTTCCACTGCTTCTAACAATAATTGTACTGCTTCTTCGACTTTATTTTCTTTAACTAATCGAGCAACCTGTTCTGCATAATCCATCTTTAACTCCCCTTCAATGGCATAAAGACTATGCCACGAGCAATTAGCATAGTCTTTATCCAACGTAACGTAAATGTTTTTCGTTTTTCATTACACGTTCGATTGTTCCACCGCCAAGACACACCTCTCCGTCATAGAAGACAACTGCTTGACCTGGCGTAATCGCCCTTTGTTCAGTCTCGAAGGAAACATGAACGGAACCGTCTTCTAATTGTTCGACATGTACAGGACTATCTTTTTGACGATAACGGAACTTCGCTGTGCAATGAAATGATTCTGGTACATCATTAATCCAATTGACGTCTGTAGCGATTAAGCTGTCGGAATATAAATAAGGGTTATTGCTTCCCTGTTCGACATATAACGTATTTGTTTCCAAATCTTTTCCAACGACAAACCACGGCTCCCCGGCCCCACCGATACCAAGTCCATGACGTTGACCGATTGTATAATACATTAATCCGTCATGAGTACCTTTTACCTCTCCGTCCATCGTCTTCATTTCACCTGGCTGGGCTGGTAAATATTCACTTAAAAACGCTTTGAAATCTTTTTCACCGATAAAGCAAATTCCCGTACTATCTTTCTTATGAGCTGTTGCTAAATTATGCTCGGCAGCAATTTTACGTACTTCGGCTTTTTCCAAATGGCCAAGTGGAAACATTACTTTTTCTAATACATCGCTTGTCAATTGATTTAAAAAGTAAGATTGATCCTTGGATGTATCCTTTCCACGTAGAAGTTCTACCTTACCATTTTCGCGACGAATTTGTGCATAATGGCCTGTAGCGACGTAATCTGCTCCGATTGACAAGGCGTAATCTAAAAATGCTTTAAACTTAATCTCCTTATTACACATGACATCTGGATTTGGTGTACGGCCTTTTTTATACTCGTCTAAAAAGTAGGTAAACACTTTATCCCAATATTCTTTTTCAAAGTTAACGGAATAATATGGAATACCAATTTGTTCAGCGACTCGTACGACATCTTCATAATCCAAGGTCGCTGTACAAACTCCTCTTTCATCGGTATCATCCCAATTTTTCATAAAGACTCCAACGACATCATAACCTTGTTCTTTTAATAATAAAGCTGCTACTGAAGAGTCGACACCTCCACTCATTCCGACGACGACTCGAGTATTACGATTCATCTTTATGCCTCCTTTCATTCTTCTGTTAACCTTTTTACTACTTTAACGACAATTTCTGCTGCTTCTTTCACATTTTCCTCATCGTTCATCGAACCGAAACTAAAGCGGACAGCATTTGTAATCCGTTCGCTCCGCTTCCCATACATTGCCTTTAACACATGAGACGGTTCTAATGCGCCAGCGGCACAAGCACTTCCACTAGAAGCTGCAACACCTTCTAAGTCGAGATTTGTAAGAAGTACATCGGATTTCGTACCTGGAAAACTAATATTTAAAATTGTCGGTAACGATTGCTCGCGATTTCCATTGATGTAATATTCAATCTCTGCATCTGTTAATGTTTGCAAAAATAGCTCCTTTAATCGTGCATAGTATTCATTATTTCTTCGTTTTTCTTCCATTGCAATTTTCGCTGCTAAATAAAAACCATACGCACCGAATAAATTTTCCGTACCGGCGCGCTTTTGCCTTTCTTGTAAGCCACCGTACTGTAACTGTTGAATCGGCGTCTCTTCATTTACATATAAAAACCCAATCCCTTTTGGACCATTTATTTTATGGCCTGAAGCTGTTAGTAAATCGATTCCCATGTCTTCAACATCAAAGTCGATTAAACCATAAGCTTGCACCGCATCGGTATGAAAGTAAGCTTGATGATCTTTTAATAGTTCACCGATTTCGGCAATAGGCTGAATAACACCTGTTTCATTATTTGCAGTCATTACTGAAACTAAAATTGTTTGATCCGTAAGTACTCGCTCTAATTCGCTAACATCGACACGTCCCTCTTCATCAACACGTAAATACGTAACGTGGAAACCCTGGCTTTGTAAATAATCCATTATATGGATAACGGCATGATGTTCTTGAGTCGTTGTAATAATATGATTACCTTTATGTTCATTTTCAAGGGCTGTGCCAATTACAGCTAAGTTATTCGCCTCTGTACCACCACTTGTAAAAACAATTTCGGATTCATCAGCACCAATCGTTTTAGCCAAATAACTTCTGGCTTCATTTAAGTAAGCGCGGGCCTCTCTACCGAACGAATGAATACTCGAAGGATTCCCAATCACTTTACGTTCTAAGTTATATACTTCTTTCAATACCGTTTCGTGAACAGGGGTAGTTGCCGCATGATCTAAATAAATCAATCTAATCCTCCTATGCGTTAAATGTAAAACATATATTCATCATGAGGTTCTTCATCATCGTATTGTAATAAATCTTCCAACGTCGTTGTATCGAGGACGTTTTTTATAACGTCACGAATTTGAATCCATAAAGCTTGTTGTGCTGGTTCTTCATCCTCTAGACCTTCAACGAGCGTAATCGGCCCTTCCAACACACGAATAATATCCCCCGTCGTAATATCCTTTGGCTCCTTTGCGAGTGTATAGCCTCCATAAGGCCCTCGCACACTACGGATAAGCCCCGAATTCCGAAGGGGAGTAGCTAATTGTTCTAAATAATGATTCGATAAATTTTTTTGTTCAGCAATCGCTTTTAACGAAAGGGGACCTGCCCCATAATTTCTCGCAAGTTCAATCATTAACGTTAAACCATAACGACCTTTTGTAGAAATTTTCAAAGTTAGCACCTCAATATTTATACTATAATTTCTGCTATAAATTTTTTCATTATTTCTTTATTATTATAGCATGAACAAGCTCCTTCTTGCATTTTAACACATTAATAGATACGCTAAAGAAAATTGATTCCGTAAAGGATGTTGCAACATGATTGGAAAACCATTAGCCGTCCGAATGCGACCAGAACATATCGATGATGTGATCGGCCAAGAACATATTATAGGTGAAGGAAAAATGATTCGCCGTATGGTTGAAGCAAACCATATTTCATCGATGATTCTCTTCGGTCCTCCAGGCACTGGGAAGACCTCGTTGGCTTTTGCAATTGCCAAAAGTTTAAATCTCCCGGTACGTACATTAAATGCCGTAATTCATCGAAAAAAAGATTTAGAAATCGTCGTTGAAGAGGCAAAAATGCTCGGTCACCTCGTCCTTATTTTAGACGAAGTACACCGATTAGATAAGGCTCGTCAAGATTTTCTTCTACCTCATTTAGAAGAAAATTTATTTACGTTAATCGGCACAACGACGAGCAATCCGTATCATGCAATTAATCCGGCAATTCGAAGTCGTACGCACCTTTTTGAAGTAAAACCATTAACGAAGGGTCATATCGCAGAAGCGATCGAACGGGTCCTTACAAACAAGGATAAAGGTTTTGGTGAACGCAACATAAAGATGACTGAAGAGGCGAAAGCCCATTTTGCGACAAGTTCAAATGGGGATCTACGAGCTGTTTTAAATGGCCTTGAGCTAGCCGTTATTTCAACACCGGAAAACGATGCGGGAGAAATCGAAATTACTTTGGAGATAGCAGAACAATGTATGCAAAAAAAGAGTTTCTCCCATGATAAAGATGGAGATTCTCACTATGATGTCCTATCCGCCTTTCAAAAATCAATTCGCGGTAGTGACGTAAACGCTGCACTTCATTATTTGGCCCGTTTAATTGAAGCCGGTGATTTAGAGAGTATTGGTAGACGGCTCATTGTCATCGCTTATGAAGACATCGGGCTTGCTAATCCTCAAGCCGGACCCCGGGCTGTTGCAGCAGTTGAAGCAGCAGAACGCCTCGGTTTACCGGAAGCACGAATTCCCCTTAGCGTATCGGTCGTTGAACTTGCCCTTTCACCAAAATCAAATAGCGCTTATAAAGCGTTAGATAAAGCATTGCACGACCTTCGAACGAAAAATACCGGAGAAGTTCCTCTACATTTGAAGGATGCTCATTATAAAGGCGCCGAAGAAATTGGTCGGGGTGTCGGTTATAAATATCCACACGATTATAGTGGTGGTTGGGTAAAACAACAATATTTACCTGATTCACTAAAAGACGCAAAATATTACGAACCAAAAGAACACGGAAAATTTGAACGAGCCTTAAAGCAAGTATACGAAAATATCGAAAAAAACACCCTTTCTGATTCTTAAACGTTATTTTAAGTTGTTTCTATTATATTAGCGTTTTTTACAATTGTCCTATAAAATTACTCCTTTTTTAAGTAAAATAGTATATTTCAAGAGAAATAGGTCATAATAAATAAAAAATAAAACACTACGAAAAAAAGAATTGAACGTAAACTTTAATTTCTAATAATACGTTCAGACAACAATCGTAATTAGTAGATGAATATAAAAGGAGTGGTTATGATAGTGGCAAAAGTAAGACAAGATGCATGGACTCATGAAGATGATTTACTACTTGCCGAAACTGTCTTAAGACATATTCGCGAAGGCAGTACACAACTAAACGCTTTTGAAGAAGTTGGTGATGCACTGAACCGTACGTCAGCAGCGTGTGGTTTTCGTTGGAATGCCGAAGTTCGTAATCGTTACGTACAGGCAATCGAACTTGCAAAACGTCAACGAAAAGAAAAAAAGCGGCGCGAAGCAAGAGAAAAGAAACAAGCTCAAACAAAACAGCAACAAACGTCTACGAATAAACAACTCGTATTAGAGGAAGATTTGAATTTAGGAAAAGTAATTAGTTACTTACAAACATTACAGTACGAATCTCAACATGGCGATCGATATAAACAAGAAGTCGAAACATTAACAGCTGAAAATGAACGTTTAAAAGAAACGAACAAAGAATTAGAAAAAGAACTTAAAAAAATAAAAGAACGTCTACAAACCGTTGAAGAAGATTATAGTGCGTTCATTCAAATTATTGAGCGAGCTCGTAAATTAACATTACTGGATGATGAAGAGACGATTAAAGCGCCTGCTTTTCGCATGGATAAAAACGGCAACCTAGAACAACTAGGCCAAAACTAAATAATAAAAAAGGGTCAAAACCAGTTATACCACTGATTTTGACCATTTTTTAAATCTTTTTTACTCTCTGGTCTACCTTTTATTTCTAGTACATTAGAAATAAAAGAGTTCGTTTTAGATCCCAATATTGCCGTTTTTCGTCTTGAACCCTCTTCATTCCAAAGTGGATATCCTCCTTCGTACAAACCATCATACGAAACAAAGTAAGAATCAGGTCTTTGTGCGAAGAGAACGGATTCCTTTCAATTTTGTGTTAGGTCAACTTATCTTCGACGAACAAATTAGGATAACGAATTGATTATATATAACTTAACATATGTAAGCGCTTAACTCAATAGCAAACATTGAAAAGATATTGCATCTTTTGTCTACTTTTGTCTTTTTCAATAAGTAAGGCCTCTATCGGGTAAGCTAAAGTGCTTTTGTACATAGACTTGATTAACAGGGTATTACGCTAGTAGGTTACAAAACTTTGACTTAGACATCGACTCAGTAAAAGGTTCTACTAGATAAATCTCCTGCCTATTTACC
>Ga0079225_10002408_pt1 | contig 10770 bp, 8 predicted proteins | sample Poulit2012_FD_76344 | JGI IMG/M metagenome (GOLD analysis project Ga0079225, IMG submission 76344) | Agricultural soil microbial communities from Georgia to study Nitrogen management - Poultry litter 2012 | ecosystem: Environmental > Terrestrial > Soil > Agricultural land | place: USA: Georgia...
AGACATCGTCTGTCCAGCCGGCAAGGTATCCGCCCACTACACCAAAGACGATCGACAACGCTACCGCCGATAGCCCTCCGACGAATCCAACGATGAGCGAGCCCCGCGCACCATGGGCCAACTGGGCAAACATGTCATGCCCCAGTTTGGTAGTGCCTAAAAGGTGTTCACTACTGGGCGGGTCATATGCCGGATTGTCATAAAATTTTGGATCTTGTGTGAAAAACGGCGCGATGAAAGCAAAAACTATTATTACGAATACGACGAACGCGCCGACCGTAAATTTAGGGTTATCAATCAGATACCGACCAGCTCGGCGGAAGACCGAAGGTTTTTCGGGGACTTCCGCAATGGGAGCGACGTCTTGGTCTTCGGTCGGAAGGTTTCGTTCTGTGGCGCCCTGAGTCGCGTGCGCCGTCAATAATTCTTCTTGTGTATTAGACATTGTGGCGAGCCCTTGGATCGATTAAGCCATAGAACATATCCATCAGGAAATTGGCTACGAGCACGGTGACGGTGATGATGAGAAACACGCCCTGCATCAGCGAGTAGTCGTTGTCGCGAACGGCGTTGATCAACAGCTTTCCAATACCTGGATACGAGAAAACCTGTTCCATCACAACAGAACCTGCAACGACGAAGCCAAGAGCAATGGCGAAGCCGGCAATGGAGGGCATCACAGCATTTCGCGTGGTGTACGCCCAAAAGATTCGTCGAGGTTTAAGGCCCTTTGCTTCGGCGGTCGTGACATAGTCCTCGCCCAGCGTCGCGACCATCATGTTGCGCATCCCCAACAGCCATGAGCCGACGGCGCTCAAAATAATCGTCAGTGCTGGAAGCGTGCCGTGAACAATGACATCCCAAATGAACTCTCCGGTCCATTCCCAACCGTCATAGCGACGCGGGTCATATGCGTAAGTATTCGGGAAAATCCTGTACTTCACGGCGAATAAATACACCATGACCATGGCGATCCAGAAGTAAGGCATAGCCTGCGTCAGCGTCGAAGCTGGAATCAAATGGTCCAGCCAAGTGCCTCGACGCCAGCCAATCAGCGCGCCCAAACCAATACCAATGATGAACGCAATGATCGTTGCAAGCCCAACAAGCCCGATCGTCCATGGCAACGCACCAGCAATAAGATCAGTTACCGGTGCGAACGTAGTGGAAGAAACGCCCAGATCCCAGGTGAATATTTGCTTTAAGTATTGGACGTACTGAGCCCACATACCTTCTTCGGTTCCACCACCGAAGAGAGTCTCGATCGCCTGAATTTGCTCGGGAGACGGATTACCGTTGCGAGACATCTTTGAGATGATGATTCGCGCGGGGTCACCCGGCGCCAACCTCGGTAGAAGAAAATTCAGCGAGATAGCCGCCCAGAGCGTAATCAGGTAGAAAGCGAACTTACGAGCGTAGAATTTCACTGTTCAACGCTCCTTTCTGTCGTCGAGACCCTCCTCGGTTTATGCATGGTTCAGTCGATCGCCTTTACGTTCGACAGGATGACACCGGCGGAGTGAGTACCCCACGAGGCCGGGAACTGATACAGATCATCGTCTGTGGGCCAGCCTTCGAAGTCTTCCTGGTTGTAGAAGGTCATCGTCGAGGCGGTGTTAATTACAACCGGAATGTAGGGAATATCTTCATCCAGTGCCTTGATGACAGTTCCGTAGGCTTCCTGCTTTTCGGCTTCATCTTCAGTGGCGTTAGCGTCCACGATGGCGGCATCGACGTCATCGTTGGCGTAGCGAGAGAAGTTGAAGTCACCCGATTCTAGGGCTTCGCCCACTTCAATCGTGGAGTCGCCGGACACCCATTCTGCGAAGAGCTGGTACGGGTCAGCAAGCTGTGTACCGGTGATACCCATGAGGGTCAGTTCATACTCGCCTGCCCACCTAGCATCGTCGTATTCACCCTGCGAAACGGTGGAGGCGTTGACCTTGATGCCCGCCTGCTCTGCCTGACGCTCGATGAGCGTGTTGGTGTCGTTGTAGTCGGTCCAACCGTCAGGTGAGGTGAGAGTTAATTCGAGAGGTTCGCCGTCCTTCTCATAAATACCGTCGGAGCCTTCTTCATAGCCGGCATCTTCGAGAACTTTCTTGGCTTCTTCGACGTTTGCTTCCTGCGGAACGGTGGGCTCCACGCCTTCAGGTAGCCAGACATCGTCGCGACCCGGAACCATCAGAGAGGCACCCAGTGGCTCGGCAATGCCCGCGAATGCCTTCTCATCAATATCGGAGCGATCGATGGCGAGGCTCAGGGCTTCGCGGACCGCCGGATCAGTTTGCGGCCCTTCGCAACCCAGGTCTGCGTTAGCGCACGTTGCGACAACTGTGGGGTCATTGGCCGAGTTGACCATGCCGAAGTAGTCGTCTTCAGTGATGGACTCGTAGTTCGGGATGAACATGGACGCCCAGTCCAGTTCGCCCTGACGCAGCATGTCTTCCGCACTGTTGTTGTCGTCAACACCGAGGTAGCGCACGCGCTCCAAGTTGGGCTTGCCTTCTTGCCAGTAGTTTTCGTTGGGAACGAAGGAGTAAGCCGCATCGGAGGTCTTCTCAACCACGTAGGGTCCGGTTCCTACCGGATCCTCATCGTTCATGAAGGTCAGGTTGCCTTCATCGTCGGTTTCTTCTGCTTCATCACCAAGTTCGCCCCAGACGTGCTCTGGGATAATGTCCTTCTGCAGGATCTGAGCGATTGAACCAAAACGTGGCCCGTCGAACTTCAGCTCAACAGTGTTGTCGTCAACGACTTCTGCCGACTCGAGGTAACTCGGCTGGGCCAGTTCGTAGGTGAAGGAGAACGCAACATCTTCGGCCGTGAGGTCTTCACCGTCGTTCCACTGCACGCCATCACGAACGGTGATGGTCATACTTTCGCCGTCTTCAGCGAATTCGTAGTCCTCGGCCAGCATCGGCGTTGGGTCTTCGTCGCCTGACTTGTTGAACACGTACAGCGACTCAAAGATCAAGCCCTGCGTGCCGTGGTGAGGCGTGGGGGTGAAGGGGTTGAAGTTATCGACCAGGGGAGTTTCTTTACCCGCCCAAATGTCGACTTCACCTGAGTAACCCTCGGTGGTTTCACCGGAGTCGCTGTCATCGCTATCGCTCGATCCACAGCCTGCCACCAGGGCGAGGCTCGATGCGAGCGCAACTACGGAAAGCATCCGCTTCCGGGAAGTTGTACGGAGCATCTATGGTCCTTTCGGTTTGTGCGGCGGTCGTTCGCCACAGGCCCCTGCTTGTTTGGGGTTCCCTACGAATGTAAGGAAGGTTCCCTAACAAAAAGGTAACAGAGGGCAGTTTGTTACGAAACTGAGATGTAAACCACATTTTTGCATCCCCCATTCAGATGTGACATACGTAATTACCCTTAGATTCATCGAACCACTACGTACTCTCCGCAGGTCATGAAAGGCGGATTTCCACGAGGCTATATAGCACGCATGTGACTAATGTGAAGAGGTGATTGGGGTGATCTGCGCCACATCTCACTCCCCCAATTCGGCTGGATCAGCAGTCGACCTTGGATGAATGCGGAGAGATCCAAAGGCTCGATTCCAGTTGAGCGCACAATCACATATTGGAAGAGAGAGTCTCAATGAAGAAACTCAGAGCGGCGGTCCTGGCAGCCGCACTCGGCATTGCGATGGCAGTACCCATCATTAATGCCCCCAGTGCAGAAGCCCACGGTTGGGTGACTAATCCGCCAAGTCGCCAAGATCTCTGCGCTGATCGCGCAACGTCCTTTGACTGTGGGGCTATCAAATACGAACCCCAAAGCGTCGAAGCACGGAAAGGGTCAATGAAATGCAGCGGTGGCAATGAGCGTTTCTCAATTTTGGACGACGAGTCTCGTGATTGGCCCGTCACCGAAGTTGACAACTCCATCACTTTGAAATGGAACATTACGGCGGCTCACGCGACAAGTACATGGGAGTACTTCATCGACGGTGACCTGATTGAGGAGTACGACCAGAATGGTCAGCGGCCACCGAGCACCGTTTCCCACACCATTTCGAATCTCCCCCAAGGTCAACACACGCTACTGGCCCGTTGGAACGTGGCCGATACCCAAAACGCGTTCTACAGTTGCATCGACATTCAAGTCGGTGAGAGCAACGGCGACGGTGGCGACCAAGACGGTGGCGATCAAAACGGCTCCGATGAAAACGGAAACGGCGACGACGGCAATGGAGACGATGGCGGCGAACCGGGAACCTGTGACGCCGAGGAATACTCCTCATCTGAGGTCTATTTAGGCGGCGACCGAGTCTCCTATAACGGAAAAATCTACGAGGCCAATTGGTGGGTGTTGGGCGAAACCCCCAGCAACACTGAATGGGGGCCGTGGACCGAAATAGGCCCCTGTGATGACGGCTCCGATCAAGACGGATCAGATCAAGACGGGTCAGACAACGATGGCTCGGACGATGACGGATCTGACCAAGACGGGGCTGATGAGGACGGTAGCGGGGATGATGGCAGTGACGAGAACGGCTCCGACCCCGACCCTCCCGCAGACCCGGGTGACTACGTTGTTGGATATTTCACCAACTGGGGCATCTACGACCGTGACTATCAGGTAAAGGACATTGTCGACAGCGGGTCCGCTGATAAGTTAACCCACATTTTGTACGCCTTCGGTAACGTGCAAAACGGTCAATGCACCGTGGGTGATTCCTTCGCCGACTATGAAAAAACGTTCACGGCTGAAGAAAGTGTGGACGGCGAAGCCGATGCATGGGATGACCCACTCCGGGGAAACTTCAACCAATTAAAGAAGTTAAAGGAGCAAAACCCCAACCTCAAGGTTCTGTGGTCATTCGGTGGCTGGACCTGGTCTGGCGGCTTCGGTGAGGCTGCCGCGAATGCGGAAAGTTTCGCTGACTCCTGCTACGACCTGATCCACGACTCCCGCTGGGACGGTGTTTTTGACGGCATCGACATCGACTGGGAATACCCCAACGATTGCGGTGAAACCTGCGACGAGAGCGGATATGAATCCTTCCCAACCCTGATGGAAGCCCTGCGTGACAAGTTCGGCGACGACGAACTCGTCACCGCGGCGATCTCAGCCGATGCTTCGTCGGGAGGAAAACTCGATAACGCTGACTACGGAACAGCAGCTGAGTACGTCGATTTCTATATGCCCATGACCTACGACTACTTCGGCGCATGGGACGCACAAGGGCCGACAGCACCACACTCGCCCCTGGATGAAGTCGACTCGGCGGCTAAGAGCGGATTCCACACCAGTGCAACCATCGACAAACTCCGTGGAATGGACATTCCATCAGACAAGCTCCTGCTCGGGCTCGGCTTCTACGGCCGTGGCTGGGGTGGCGTCACTGATGAAGAACCGGGAGGTTCAGCAACGGGTCCAGCTCATGGAACGTTTGAAGACGGGATCGAGGACTATAAAGTCTTAAAAGACAAATGCCCGCCCACAGGTGAAGCATATGGAACCGCATACGCATTCTGTGATGGCGAGTGGTGGGGATACGACACCCCAGACACCATCTCCGGAAAGATGGGGTTCGCACGCGATGAGGGACTAGCCGGAGCATTCTTCTGGGAACTCTCGGGAGACACTTCCGATGGTGAGCTCATCAGTGCGATTCACGACGGATTGCCAAATTGATCCGTCACGACACGCATCCGGGGTAAACGCCGGCAATACTTAGTACTTACTGGATGCACCCAAGATCAGTGGGGTTGAAGTCACCTCAAGGACTTCAACCCCACTTTTTGTTGCCATAGAGCCAAAAGTCGCTTTAGCCCAGTATGAAGCCGAATAGTTCGCTTCCCGTACAAAATTTGTCAAAAATATCCAAATGATAACGATGCGGTACGTGTTACCCCGTAGCGTTTTTACTGGCGATGAGGGGAAGCCACAGTTTTCGTGAAAAAGCGCAAAAATGGGTTACATCTCACACTCGATCCCCCTATATTGAAAGCCCGGCGATGATTTAAAGATCAATCACGCCAAACAGGTTCGTTGCTTTGTCGAACTCCGAGGGCAATACGGAGGCCACTCTGAGGATTGACAACACGCAACGTTCTCCAAATAAGCAACAACAGGAGAGTCTCAATGAAGAAGCTCAAAGCAGCACTCATCGCTGCCGGGCTCGGGATCGCGCTGGCTGTGCCGCTTGTGAACGCCCAGAGCGCAGAAGCGCATGGCTGGGTCACAAACCCGCCTAGCCGCCAGGATCTCTGCGCCTCAGGTAGCACCTCATTCGATTGTGGTGGCATCAAGTATGAACCGCAGTCAGTAGAAGCGCCCAAGGGGTCCAAGCAGTGCAGTGGCGGTAACGAAGGGTTCGACATCCTTGATGATGAGTCCCGTGACTGGCCAGTTCAGCAGATCGGTAACTCTGTTGACATCAAGTGGAAGATCACTGCTCGTCACTCAACCAGCACCTGGGATTACTTCGTCGATGGTGAACTACACGACCAGTACGACGACAAGGGCGCTCAGCCAGACGAGATCGTGACTCACACACTCAGCGATCTGCCTTCCGGAGAGCACACAATTCTGGCTCGCTGGAACGTTGCTGACACCGCTAACGCGTTCTACAGCTGCATTGATGTGCAGGTAGGCGAAGGCGGCGGCTCGGACCAGGACGGCTCCGACCAAGACGGCACCGACCAGGATGGAAGCGACCAGGACGGCTCCGACGAAGACGGCACCGACCAAGACGGTAGCGACCAAGACGGCTCCGACGAAGATGGCACCGACGAAGACGGTGACAACAACGAGTGCGACGCACCTGAGTGGAACGAAGAGGAAATCTACAACAACGGGGACCAAGTCTCCTACGATGGCGATCTCTTCGAAGCCAACTGGTGGACACAAGGCGAAACACCTGAAGACGGCGAAGCTTGGGACGTCTGGGTGAAGGTTGGGTCCTGCGACGCCTAATGTTCACGCATTAACCTAACTCTGCGCCTTACAGAGAATGGGCGGGGTGGGTTCCAGAAACGGCTGGAACCCACCCCGTTTTCTTTGCGCAAAATCAAGGACGCCGGCACCAAACTTCTAGCCGCCACAAGCTCCTCAAGATTCCACCATCGACCGCTAGGCTTAGGGCCGTGACCAATCAAACAATGCATGATCCCCGTGCTGAATTAGCAAAACTCATCAATGAGATAGCCGTCGTGCACGGCAAAGTTACTCTGGCCAGCGGCAAAGAAGCTGACTACTACATTGACCTGCGCCGCGCCACTCTCCACCATCAAGCCGCTCCCCTTATTGGGCACGTGATGTTGGACCTCTTGGAAGAAAACGGCTATGGCCCGGAAGAGATTGACGCCGTCGGAGGGCTCACACTTGGCGCCGATCCAGTCGCCACCGCACTGTTACACGCCGCAGCCTCACGCGGCCTAGAGTTCGACGCTTTCGTGGTTCGCAAGTCAACAAAAACCCACGGAATGCAGCGACTGGTTGAAGGACCCGGAGTTAAGGGACGCAAAGTCGTAGCCGTGGAAGACACCTCAACGACTGGTGGATCAGTACTCACCGCCGTCGAAGCGCTACGCAAAGAAGGAGCCGAAGTGGTTGCGGTCGCGGTTATTGTCGACCGCGATACCGGCGCCCGCGAAAAAGTAGAGGCTGAAGGCTTGCCCTACCTGGCGGCTCTGAGTCTCGATGACCTCGGACTTCCTCCCACCACGTGATGACTGCAGTAATCAACGCGCTACGCGGCGCCCTCATTGGAATCGCCGAAATTGTGCCCGGCGTATCCGGCGGCACCATTGCCCTCGTTGTCGGAATCTATGAAGATTTGATCGACTCGGCGGGACACGTCATCACATCCGGACGCCTACTCATCTCAGGCAAAACCCGCGAGGCGCGCGAGACAATCCGACTAGCTAAATGGTCGCTGGTCATCCCCGCACTGATCGGAATGGCGCTAGCCGTCATTATTGCCGCGAAGTTCCTCGAGCCACTCATTGCCGATCACGAAATCGGGTCACGCGCACTGTTCGCGGGGCTCATCATTGCCTCGCTCAGTGTCCCGATTCGGATGGTCCGCCCCTGGGGGCCTAAGGAAATCGTCGTCCTAATTGTGGCGGCAACCGCCGCTATTTTGCTGACCAGTCTCCCGGCCGCGAATAACGCCGACCCCTCGCTGATCATCGTGGGCGCCGTCGCGGCGCTGGCCGTGTGTGCGTTAGTTCTGCCAGGCGTATCCGGCTCCTTCATCATGCTGATATTCGGCATTTACTCCGCGACGCTGGGGGCACTCAACTCCCGCGACTGGCCCTATATCGGCACCTTCATCCTCGGTGCAGCCATCGGGCTGATTTTCTTCGTCAAGCTGCTGCAGTACCTGCTGCACCACCACGAAAAAATTACCCTCGCCGTGATGACTGGACTAATGGTTGGTTCACTGCGTGCCCTATGGCCGTGGCAGGACAGCGACCGGTCACTCCTGGCTCCGGATGACCAATGGTGGGGCGCCGCACTGCTGGCGCTTACCGGCATCGTCATCGTGTCGGTCCTGCTCTGGGTGGAGCACCGCCAAGAAGCACCCCACCGCAAAGCAAAACAGCCCTAAATCAGGTCGACCAAGTCACCAATCCCCTGAACAACCTTTGAGGGGCGGAAAGAGAAGTTCTCTAAGTCTTCCTCAGCGGTCGACCCCGTCAGCACTAAGAAGGTGGCAAGACCGGCTTCGATACCGGCAACAATGTCGGTATCCATCCGATCCCCCACCATCGCCGTGTTCTCAGAATGAGCATCGATGCGGTTCAGAGCGGAACGGAACATCATCGGGTTCGGCTTACCCACAAAGTACGGTGTGCGCCCGGTCGCGGTAGTAATCATGGATGCCACCGCTCCCGTGGCTAAAGTTGGCCCGTTGGGTCCCGGCCCCGTGACATCGGGGTTCGTGGCAACGAACCGCGCGCCGTCCAAAATAAGTCGCACCGCAGTCGTTAAATCCTCAATCGAGAACGTGTGGTTCTCCCCTAACACCACGTAGTCCGGCTTGGACTCAGTTAACGTGATGCCCGCCTCTTCCAGTGCGACGTCCAGGCCCTCTTCCCCGATGGTGAACGCACGTGCACCTGGGCTTTGCGCCGACAGGAAATCAGCTGTGGCTAATGCGGAAGTCCAAATCGATTCCACGGGAACATCCAGGCCGCTGGGTAAAAGCCGTTCACGCAACTGCTGCGGCGTAAAGAGCGAATTATTCGTCAACAGTAAGAAGGGGCGTTCCTTCTCCCGCAGCCGATTCACGAAATCCACGGCACCCGGCAGGGCCTGATCGTCATGAACCAGCACCCCGTCCATGTCGCTGAGCCAACTGGTGATGACGCGTTGAGCCATGGTTCGCCCTCCTTGGCGTAAGTCCTACATTGAGATCCACTACAGTTTTATCGACCCACTGCCGATGTTCGAAAGACAATCCATGCTGACAGTCGACCCAGTAAACCGCCACTTAAACGGCTCACCGATAAGTGATGATATCCGGTGAGTGAAGAACGTGTAGTCGGCGTTGGCCCGTGGGAAGGTCCGTGGCCCGAAGGTGACCACTGGGACCCCGAATTATTAGCTGAAGGAGATCGCCGGAACGTTGGCGACGAGTTTCGGTACTGGACCATCGAGGCGATCGTCGCAGAACTAGATACCAGGCGTCACAGTTTCCACATCGCGATCGAAAACTGGCACCACGACTTCAACATCGGATCAGTGGTCCGAACCGCCAACGCTTTTGCGGCGAAAGAAGTCCACATCATTGGACGACGTCGCTGGAACCGCCGCGGAGCCATGGTTACTGACCGCTACCAGCACATCCACCACCACGACACAGTCAGCGAATTTCAAGAGTTCGCGATCGAAAACGACTTGGCAGTCATCGGGATCGACAATCTCCCCGGTTCCGTGCCGCTCGAAACCTACGATCTTCCGAAAGAAGCGATTCTGCTCTTCGGGCAAGAAAGCGTGGGTCTCACCGACGAGGCATCTGCCACCTGCCAGGCGGTGTTATCGATCGCCCAGTTCGGCTCCACTCGTTCCATGAATGCCGGAGCTGCCGCCGCGATCGCCATGCACTCCTGGATTCGCCGTCACATCTACCATCAGCGTCCCGAAGCACAGTAAAAATAAAACTGCGGCTCCCGTAACACTCACGGAAGCCGCAGTTGTTCACTGCGCAGACTTTACTCGTCAGACGACGAGGTCAAAGTCAGACCGTCTTCCGAATCAGACAATCCAACCTGGACGTGATCGCCGTCCACAATGTCGCCGGACAAAATAGCCTTCGCTAGTCGGTCACCAATCTCGCGCTGCACCAAACGACGCAGCGGGCGAGCACCGTACACGGGATCAAAACCTTCCGACGCCAACCACTTACGCGCTGCATCAGAAACATCGAGCGTCAAGCGACGGTCCTCCAATCGGCGAGCGAACTCAGCCACCTGCAGGTCAACAATCTGACCCAATTCCGACTGATCCAGTGCGTCAAAGATGACGATGTCATCCAGCCGGTTCAAAAACTCCGGCTTAAACGAGGTGCGAACCGCCGTCATTACCTGTTCATGAGCCTCTCGCGGTTCCAGTAGTGGATCAACCAAGAACTGCGAACCCAAATTCGAGGTCATGATCAGAATCGTCTGCCTGAAGTCCACAGTGCGGCCCTGGCCGTCGGTGAGTCGCCCGTCATCGAACACCTGCAGAAGAATATCGAAAACCTCTAGGTGGGCTTTCTCCACTTCGTCCAGCAAAATCACCGAGTAAGGACGACGACGCACC